>PPYE01000809.1_pt1 | contig 14434 bp, 7 predicted proteins | sample 1559881 | NCBI WGS metagenome assembly PPYE01 (sample SAMN08240022, study PRJNA423297) | Human gut metagenome, whole genome shotgun sequencing project.
CTCTCCGACTACGACGGCCTCGCCGACGCCGCCGAGGGCAGGGCCAAGGCGGACTGGCTCGTGGGCCTCAACGCCTCGCGCGCCCTGTCGTGCCTCTACGACGGCTCGCGCCTGTCCGCCGGCCGCGTCCAGACCCCGACGCTCGCGCTCGTCGTCGAGCGGACCCGCGCGATCCGCGACTTCAAATCGGTCCCCTTCTTCCAGGTCGAGTGCTCGGTCGGGTGCTCGGTCGGGAGGACGGAACGCGTGCGCCTTGTCGGCGAGAAGCTGAACACCCGCCAGGAGGCCGAGCGACGCGCCCGGGCGGCCGTCGGGTCGCAGTGCGCGATCTCCAAGGTCGAGCGCAGACAGGAGAGGTGCCGCGCGCCCAAGCTCTACGACCTCACCGGGCTGCAACGCGACGCATCGACGCGCGCGGGCCTCACCGCGGAGGAAACGCTGAACGCGCTGCAAACGCTGTACGAGAAGAAGCTGGCGACATATCCCAGGACCGAGAGCCGCTACATCGGCGAGTCCGACATCCCCGAGACGGCCCGCGTGCTCTCGGCCATCGCGGTGCCGGGAATCGTCGGCGAGGCCGCCGCGGCCGGGTTCGACGCGTCGCGCTCCGACGTCGCCCGCGTGGCCGACGACTCGAAGGTCCACGGCCACGGCGCGATCCTGCCCACGGCGCTGCTCGGCGCCAAGGAGATGGCGGCGCTCGCGGGCGCCGAGCGCTCCGTGGCCATCCTCGTCTGCTGCCGCCTCATGGCCGCCACCATGGACCCCGCGACGAAGCTCAAGACCAAGGTCGAGGGCGAGATCAACGGAGACGCCTACACGGCCTCGGGAAGCACCGTCACGGACGCTTCCTGGATCGCCGTGGACGAGGCGTGCCGTGCCGCGCTTGCGGGCGGCGGCAAGGCCGCCGAGGACGAGGACGACGAGGCGCAGGACATCCCCGCCGACATCGAGCAGGGCGACTCCTTCACCGTCGCCGATGGCGACGTTCGCGTGAAGGACGGCAAGACGACCCCGCCGAAGCCCTACACGGACGCGACGCTGCTGTCGGCCATGGAGCACGCCGGCCGGTCCATCGAGGACCGCGAGCTGAAGGCTGCCATCGAGGACGATTCGATGCACTCGGGCGGCCTGGGGACTCCTGCCACCCGCGCCCGCATGATCGAGAAGCTGATCGAGGCGAAGTACATCCGCCGCCGCGGCAAGACCCTCTCCGCCACCGAGCGCGGCGAGACGCTGATCGACATCGTGTGCGATTCGCTCAAGACCCCCGAGCTCACCGCGAAGTGGGAGCTGTCCCTGTCGCACGTCGAGCGGGGAGAGGGGTCGCTGTCCGACTTCCTCTCCGGCATCGAGGGCTACACGGCCGCGGTCGTGTCCGACCTCGAGCGCGGCTTCGACCCCGCGCAGGCCGCGGCCGTCTCCGGCCGCGAGGAGCTGTGCCGGTGCCCGGCCTGCGGAGCGCCGATCGTGCTGTCGCGCAGCGGCAGGCAGTGGCAGTGCTCGTCGTCGAAGTGGGCCGGCAAGGAGGAGGGCTGGCGGCTGCTCCAGGGCTGCGGCGTGAAGCTCAACATCGTCCAGAACGGCAGGAAGCTCACCAAGTCGCAGGCCAAGTCGATCCTGTCGGGAAAGACGGTCCACCTCACCGGCCTGTCGAAGAAGGACGGCAGCGGCACGTTCGACACCGACGCGAAGCTCGGAGCGGCGCCCTATACCGGGTTCGTCGAGTTCTGCCGGAGCGAGAAGCCGGGCGGGAGCGCCGGCCGCACGGGCTCGCGGCGTCGCGGCGGGAAGCGGTAGGCCATGGCCGCCGTCACGCGCGACGGGGACGGCTGCGTACCCCTCGCCGAGCTCGACATCAACCCGGCGCTGCGCGCGACCTGCCAGCGCCGGCTCGCCGCGGCGCTCGAGGGGCGCGCCATGACCGCCAGGAAGCTCGCGGAGTTCTCCGGCGTGTCCGAGGCGGTCATCTCGAGGACGCTCCACGGCCAGCGCACGCCCACGCTCGACGCGATCGTGCGCCTCTCGCTGACGCTCAACGTGTCGGCCGACTACCTGCTCGGCCTCAAGGCGTCCCCCCAGGGCGATTACCGGAACGGCTCTCTGGGAGACGGCGGGGCGTAGGGCGAGCGGAGTCCGCTTCCCATTCGGAAAGTCCCGGCGGTCACCGGTGTAGACCGGCAACAGGCTGGGTAACATATCTCAGATTACGGGCGCCGCGCCGGGGTATCCCGGCCGGCGCCAAGGACATGGAAAGGATGATGCCGAGATGAAGCATACAGGAAGCGGCAGCCATACCGCCCGCGCGACGCTCGGGCGCCTCGGCGTGGGCGCCCTGTCCATCGTCTTCGCCCTGAGCCAGGTGCTCGGACTGCTCGGTACCGCCGTGCCGTCCGCTTGGGCGGAGGCGGCGGCGGAGCCCGAGACCGTGACCGTGACGCTCGCCGCCGGCGAGCACGGCGTCCTCGCCATCGCAGGCGAGGACGCCGAGAGCGACACGGTCACGGTCGACAGGGGCTCGAACGTGACCGTCGAGGTCACGCCCGACGACGGCTGGTTCGCCGACTCGCTCACGGCCTTCGCCGGCGACGGGTCCGAGGCCGCAAAGCTCGAAGTCGAGGACGGCCGCGCCACCTTCAAGGCGGAGACGGACACCACCGTGACGTGCGCCTTCTACGAAAACGGCTCCAACGGATCGGCCGCCCTCGAGGCCGTCGCCACCGATGCCTCGGCCAAGCAGGCCAAGCAGGCCTCGGACAAGGCCTACATCAAGGCCAACCTCGACGAATCGCTCTCGGACCTCGACAAGTTCGAGCGCCGCGACGTGCTGACCGTCACGACCACCACGGTCGACTCCGGAAAGGTCGCCACGCCCACGCTCGACGGCCTGTGGGCCGACACGGACGGCGACGGCATGGGCGACTACAGCGACGCGCTGAAATCCAACGCCGTGAGCCATGCCGTGCTCTACGACCTCGACGACTCGTCCGACTACCTCGTGGGCCGCGCCGGCTCCGACATCTCGGGCGCGACGCTGGCCGACTGGGGCGCATCGGAGAACAACGCCGACGCCGCCATGCGCCGCGGCCTCAAGTTCGACGCGGCCACCGGGCTCGTCTACGTGCCGAAGAAGTACACGGTCAAGAACAAGGCCGGCGAGTACAAGGTCGCATCCTCCCGCATCCAGCTCCTCTACGCCACGCCCGACAAGGGCGCGGCGAACACCTTCCCCGTGAGGGTCGAGGCGGAGAACGTCGACGGCCGCGCGGCCAAGTCCGGAACCGCCTCGGTCGACGTCTCGTCCCCCGACACCCAGATCGCGCTCGCCCGCGACAAGGCCGCCCGCAAGTCGATCTCCGACGCCACGATCGAGTCCGTCACCGTCAACGGCATCGAGTACACGCGCGACCTCGACATGTGGACCTACGACAAGGACACCGGAACGCTCGACATCCTCATCGCCGCGGCGGGCGTGCGCAGCGTCGACATCAAGCTCGCCAACGACGCCGAGAAGAACGTCGGCTCCTGGCTCGCGTCCCTCGCCACCGAGGCCTTCGCCGGAAACGTGTGGAACATCGGAACGTGGGAGTTCCAGTCCGCGCCCTGGGCCGGCATGTCCTTCCACACCGCCGGCCACAACAGGTACACCGGCACCACCACCGGCGCCACCCTGCCGGCGGTCGAGAACCCGTCCGGCGGCCGCTACGAGGCCAAGACGATCTACCAGGCGCTCGGCACGCAGAACGTCGACGTCTCCGCCCTCCAGTCCGGAGCCTGGTCCATCGAGCGCTCCTGCACGATCGCCGCGCAGACGGTCTCCGGCGTGACCATCCCCAACGCGACGAGCGTCGACCTCACCTGCGGGCACGTCGGCGTGAACCCCTCCGGCCAGCTCGACCACTCCTACAACCAGGCCGTCCACACCGACGACGACTACGGCCAGACCGTGCGCATCGCCGCCGTCAACGGCGACGAGGCGATCATCGGCGTCACCGTCCCGACCACCTTCACGCAGGCCGGCGCCGGCTTCTTCAAGATCAAGTGGAAGCTGAACAAGGTCCGCTACACCTTCTCCAAGTGCTCGGCAAACGTCTCCATCACCGACGGCAACTCCGAGTACTCCGTCGAGGGCGCCGAGTACGACATCTACCGCTCCTCCGACAACGCGCTCGTGTCGCATATCGTCACCGACGCATCTGGCAATGCCGCGCTGGACCTCGAGCCCAACCAGGCCTACTACGCCGTCGAGACCAAGGCGCCCGCGGGCTATACGCTCCACAAGGGGCATATCGCCTTCAGGACCGGCAACTCCGCCGGGACCGAGCAGCTGAAGGACGACCCTGGCACGGTGCGCATCAAAATCAATAAGAAGGACTCGGCTACGCTCGGCGGGGCACAATCCGGCGCTTCGCTCAAGGGTGCCGAGTACTCGATTGCATCCCTGTCATCGCCCTCATGGGGACCCGTGACCGTCACGACCGACGAAAACGGTTATGCGGTTATTCGCGATGTTCCCCTTGGAGAGCTGACTGTAACCGAAACCAAAGCACCTGCCGGCTACAAGCTGGACACTACTGTTCATAAATATACGATTAGTCGCGATGACCCTCGCGCAGAAGGCATATTTGAGCTCGAGCCTGAGAACGACTTCTCCGAGAACCCGATTTCGTTCGATATCGAGATCGCCAAGACCAAGGGCGGCGAGGACGACAGCTGGGAATCCGACGACGGCCAGGGAAATGCCGCGACGGGCGTCCAATTCCAGATCATCTCGAATACCACCAATGAGGTCGTCGGAACCCTGACGACCAACGATGCCGGCTTCGCGTCCACCAAGGACGCGGCCACCTGCGACGAGACCTCCGTCTCCGAGGCCAAGACCGACGACCCGGCGCGCCCGTGGTTCGGCTCGGGCAAGCGCAACGCCGGCATCTCCGGCGCCGTGCCCTATGACGCGGCGGGCTATACGATCCGCGAGGTCGATTCCACGGTGCCCGAGGGCTTCGACCATGTGGACGACTGGACGATCTCGGCCGACGACCTCGTGGACGGCACCACGAAGTACTACTCCGTCATCGACAAGACGCTCAACAGCCGCATCCAGATCGTCAAGACCGATGCCGAGACCGGGAACACCGTGCCCCTCTCCGGCTTCAAGTTCCAAGTGCTCGACTCGAACGGCGAGACCATGAGCTTCACCGACCCCTACGACGTCAACGGCACCGTCGACACCTTCACGACCGACGACGCCGGGCAGGTCACGATCCCGCAGCGCCTCAAGTCCGGCAAGTACTCCATCAAGGAGGTCTCCGCCGCGGCGCCCTACACCGTCAACGGCGACGCAGTCGGCTTCGAGGTCCCCAAGGACTACAAGAAGGCCTCCCCCGTGACCGTCATCAAGGTCTCAGACAAGCAGGCGAAGGGCAAGGCGACCATCACGAAGACGTGCTCGCATGACGGCAAGGCGCTTCAGGGCGCAGAGTACGACGTCGTGGCGCAGCAAGAAATCGTGTCCCCCGACGGCACCGTGCGCGCCGCGGCCGGAGACGTCGTCGACCATGTGAAGACCGGGCAGGACGGCCGCGCCACCACCAAGGAACTCTACCTCGGCAGCGGCTCGGCGGCCTACGCCTTCATCGAGACCAAGCCCCCCTCGGGCCATGTGATCGACGAGACGCCCGTGGCGTTCACCCTCTCCTACAAGGACGGCGCCACCGCCGAGGTGAAAGCCGCATCCGACCAGTCCGACGCTGCGGTGAAGTTCGCGGTCGATAAGACCGTCATGGGCGCCGGCACACCGCTTCCCGGAGCAAAGTTCCAGGCCTGGAACACCGACGACGAGATCTCGATCGGCAGCGCCGCCGGCAACGTCGCCGTCCGAGCCGACGCCGGGGCCGAGGTCTCCATCAGGAAGGCCGTATCCACCGCAAACGTCAAATCCGAGGCCGATGACGGAACCTCCCTCGTCCTCAAATCCGCCGACGGCATGGAAACCCAGCTCGGGCCCGATGCCGTCGATATGAAACCCGGTACGTACACCCTGACCGCCACCCAGGACGGCAAGACGCTCGAGGGAGCGGAAGTCGAGATCGAGGCCGGCAAGGCCTATACCGCCAAGGTCGCGGGCGGCCTGCTCGGCAATCATGCCGTCCTTTCCGACGACGGTTACGCCATGCCCGCCATCAAGCTCGCCTGGTCCGAGGCCAATTCGGCGTACGTGGCCCTCGACCTCGGGCTCGGCACATACGACCTGGCCGTCGCCGGCAAAGCCGCCGGACAGATCGAGATCGACGGGGACGGGCCGACCTACATCTTGGTCAGCGGCGGCCGCGCCCGCCGGGTGCCCGTCCTGCTCAAGGAGGGCAAGAGCGCCACAGAGGGCATGACCGGCGCCGACGGCTCGACCGACTTCCTGCACCTCGCACCCGGCACGTACCGCGTCGCCGAGGTCGAGGCGCCCGCCGGATACGTCGAGGCGCCGGGGATCAAGACCTTCACCGTCGGTGCCGACGGCCGAATCGATGGCCGGGACTCCGGCCAGGCGGCCTTCGAGGACGACTACACCAAGGTCCGCATCTCCAAGCGCGACATCACCGACGAGTCCGAGATCGAGGGCGCCAAGCTCACCGTCACCGATTCCGAGGGCAAGACCGTCGACTCATGGACCTCGACCGCCGAGGATCACGAGATCGATGCGCTCGCACCCGGCAAGTACACGCTCACCGAACAGCGCACGCCGACCGCCTACGACCAGGCCGAGAGCATCGAGTTCGAGGTGAGGAAGACCGGCGAGGTCCAGACCGTCACGATGTACGACTCGCCCATCTCCATCAGCGGCGAGATCGACAAGCGACAGGAGATCGCCGACCCCACCGCCAAGAACACCGAGGCCAACGGCGACGGCCTGAACACCGCCGAGACCAAGGCATCCGACGACGGCTCCTATGCCTACACCATCGACTTCCGCTCGACATCGAACACCTGGACCGACGAGTTCACGGTCGAGGACGACCTGACCGCCGCCGTCGACGGCCGTGCTCAGCTCACATCGATCACCACGCCGCAGTCCCTCGAGGACTACGACGGCAAGATGAACGTCTGGTACAGGACCGACAAGACGCCCGACGACTATATCGACGAGTCCGGTGCCAACGCCACGCTTTCCGACGGCCATGAGAACCCCTGGCTGTCCGACGAGGCCACCGCCCCCACCCTTGGCGAGGACGGCCGAGCCGTCGACTTCACCGGATGGAAGCTCTGGCGCGCCGACGTGCCCACGACCGAGGCCGCCGAGCTCGCCGTGGCAGACCTCGGCCTCGAGGAGGGCGAGCACGTCACCGCGATCCGCTTCGAGTACGGCCGCGTGGAGCAGGGCTTCACCACCCGCGACGGCGGCTGGGACCGCGAGGGCATCAAGGACGTCCATGACGACATCGCCAGCGCCGAGGACACCGCCGCCGAAAACGGCTCCGATACCGACGATTCCGGCACGGGGACCGGGACGGCCTATGCGCCCGCCATCGTTCGCATGAAGGCCACCGACGGCTACACCGCCGGCACCTCGCTCGACAACTACGCCCGCGTGGACCTCACCCGCAACGGCGGCGGCGACGGCCTCGAGGATCATGACGAGGACCAGGTGACCCAGACGGCGAAGGCCGTCACGGTGCCCCCGACCAACCTCGACCAGACCGGCCGCAACGTCATCATCGGCCTCGCCGCGACCCTCGCCGCCGCGGCAGCGGCAGCCGCGGCGCTCATCTACCGCCGCCGCCACGCCTATCCGGACCCTGTTCCCGCAGGCGGCGAGGATGACGGATATGAGGAAGACGCGCACGAGCGCGAATACCGCGACGACCGCTATCCCGACGGTTACGACCGCGACCCCTATGGGTACGATGACGGATACCGCGACAGCTACCGCGACCGCTACTGAGAACAGGGCCGATAGATAGCCCTCGACCGGGGCCCGACGCATATCCGCGCCGGGCCCCTTCGCTTGACATCCCAGAGGAGACGCCCATGAAATGCCGACAGCGACGCCGGATCAAACCGCTCGACATCCTTCTTGCCGCCATATGCGCCGTGTCGCTCACGGCCGCCGCCCTCATCGGATGGACGATCTTCCATCAGGACGCCGTCTACAGGGAGCTCTCCATCGATGCCGAGGCGGATGCCGGCGACGGCATCGACTGGGACGGCCTGCGCGCGCGCAACCCGGACATCGCCGCATGGGTATCCGTCGAGGGCACCCCGGTGGATTTCCCGGTGGTCTCGCCCCGGGAAGGCGACCCCAAGGGGTTCTATCTGAACCATGACTTCGACCGCAACTGGTCGTTCTCCGGGTGCCCCTACCTCGACCCGCGCTGCGGGGCGGACGGGCGCCATGCGCTCGTCTACGGCCACCACCTCAACTTCGACGGCGAGATGTTCACCTACCTGCGCGACGCCTGGCGGCAGGAGAAGCTCGATACCCTCGGCGACATGCGCTGGTCGACGCCCGCCGAGGGCACCGTGAGCCTCCACCCGGCGTTCTCGATGTCCGTCGACAAGAGCTTCGCCGACATACAGAGGTTCGACTTCAACGGGACCGCGGAGCTGCGCGCCTGGCTCTCGGCCCTCTCGGCGCAGGCCACGGCGAAGGCGGACGGCTGCGACGCGCTTTGCGCAGGCGCCAAGCGCGTCGTCACCCTCGTGACCTGCTCGGCCAACTTCGCGGGCGGCCGCGCGAGGACCCTCACGGTATTCGTCGGCTGATTTTTCCGACAAACATGTCACACCATGGAAAAGAGGCACAAAAAAGGGAATAAAAACGGGTATAAAAAAGGTAAGAAAGCGATAAAACCGCTTCCCATCTCGATAAACGCACTATCTCGGAAGGAGGTGCCGAAATGGATGGAAGCGCCCAGCTGCCGCCGCCCGCGCCGGTCGGCATAACCGAACTCAAGAACAACTTCGCCTCGATCGCGAAGCGGGTGCATGACACGTCGATGCCCTGCACCGTGCTAAAGCAGGGCCGGGCATACGTCGCCATCGTCCCCGTGGACCCGGGATACAGGGCAAAAGGGAAATACGCCTGCAACCAGTACACGAGGGTGCTGCGGCGCCTGTTCACGTTCTGCCGGAACGCGCACGACCAGAAGACCACGTTCGTGCTGCGCCGCCGCAACGAGGACTACGTCGCCATCGCGCCGCTCGATCCTCCCGATACCGGGGACTGAGCGCTTAGGGAAACCCAAGGGAAAGGACCGGCCATGCTGCCCACCATCATCATCGGAGCGCTCGCGCTCGCAATCCTGTGGCCCTTCATCAGGCTGGGCTATGAACTCATCAAGCTCGCGGGGTCGCTTGTCCTGCTCGTCGCCTCATGCGCGATCGGCGCCGTCGCCCTCATCGGGCAGGGTGCCTTCCATCTCATCTCGGCCTGCCGCCGACACGCGGGAACGAAGAAGGACGACACCGTGCCGCCGACGGCGGCGAACAGCGACCGCGCCCCCATGCTCCCGGAATATTCCTCGGTGCGCTAGGACCGCACCGGAGGGAACCGGCCAAACGAAAAACCGAACAGGCATATATCTCGAAAGGACCATGCCATGAAGAACAACCCGATTGAAAAGATCCGCGACCTCCTGGCGGAGCCCGAGGCGCGCCGCAAGGCGGCGATCTGCGCCGGACTCGCCGCCGCGCTCGCCGTCGGCGGCGCCGGAATCGCCATCGCATCCAACCGACCAGAGCCGATCGACAGCACGCCTTCGGCCGTAGAGAAGGCCGGCGCCGAATCCGTCGCCCCCGCCGACATCGCCAAGATATGCCCGACGCTCACGCTCGACGGGCAGGACGTCGGCGCCCCCGCCGACGAGGTCACCGTCACGACCGGCAAGGGCCGCGTCCTCGTGACGCAGCGCGCCGGCGACGATGCCGCCGCGACCGTGGACTCCACCGCCCGCCGCAGCGCCGCGCTCGCCCGCTCGCTCGACGGATGCGAGACCGGCGGCAAGACGATCGAGACCGTCACCTGGGCCGCGGTCGACGAGGGCGGCAACGTCCAGGTCGCCGTCACGAACTCGCCCGCCGCAGCGCCCTCCGGCGGCACCACCGCGGAGGTCGTCAACGGCTCGGGCGGGCATGTGATATCCGACGGCGTCTGGAACTCCGACGGCGTGCATGACGCCGGCTACGAGCAGAACGCGGGAACGGTGACCGATTCGGCCGGCGGCAAGATCGAGGCCGGAGCCGCCCCCAAGGCAGACGAGGGCGACAAGTCCGAGACGGCCGAGGACGGCAGCGCGAAGGCCGACGATTCCGGCGCCAAGGCGGACACCAAGTCCGATACCAAGAAGAACGACTCGAAGGGCAACGCGGCGACGCAGGCGTCTGGCGGCTCGTCCTCGAGCTCGTCGGCATCCGGCTCCGCGCAATCCCAGAAGAAGTGGGTCCCCGAGCAGGGGCACTGGGAGACCGACTACGGCCAGGTCTGGGTCCCGAACGTCGTGTACGTGCGCCACGGCCGCTTCATCTGCAACGCCTGCGGCGCGACCTTCGACTCGAAGAACGGATTCTATGCCCATAGCGACGCGATGTATGCTCAAGGTCAGAACCATGATGGCTACACCGACGACTCATATACCACAAGCGAGGACCAGGGACATTACGAGCAGCAGGCGACCGGTAGGCACTGGGTCGTGGATGTGGCCGGGCACTGGGAGTAGACGGGTCTTCGTAACGGTTCGCGCGCCGGCGCCCGCCGTGCGATAAAATGACGGCAACGCCATAGTCAATTAAGCAACGATCGGAGCCAGATGATGGACAGCAGGCAGCCCGAGCTCTCGCGGCTCACCCTCATGTGCAGCGACCACGAGGTCGCCGAGTTCACCTGGAACCATGACCGCCAGGCCGTGACCGGCAAGACCCACGTCCTCGATGCGGCGCATGCCCCCCTTATGGCGACCGACCCATCGGGCAACATCACGCGCGACAGGCTCTCGAGCTGGTTCAAGAACAGGGGCATCCCCGATTTCCGCCCCGATGCCGCGGACCGCCTTCGCGCCGTCGGCTACCCGTCGGCCGCCTCCCTCATGGCCTCTGGTTTCGGCGCATCGCTGTCCGACCAATATTGGATCCGCCCCGCCGGATCCGCATCCACATGGCGCGACGTAAACTGCTTCGAGAACGATTTCAGCGAAGAGCTCGGCGAGCTGCTTCTTCCGCACGACGCCTCGTCGGTCCCCTCCCTCATCGAGAAGATCAGGGGCAACGCCGACCTCCTCGCCTCATCGCCCGATGCGGCCCTGAACGGCAACCTGCCGAAACGCTGGACGATCGAGGGCGGGCAGCGGATGCTGGTCAAGTCCGGGCGATCCTCCGGCAGGTTCCAGGAACCGTTCAACGAGAAGATCGCCAGCGTCCTGTGCTCGCGGCTGCTCGACGAGGGCGACTATGTCGCCTACGAGCTCGAGGACGGCGGCTTCATGAAGTGGACCTCCCGCTGCAAACCCATGACCGACCAGGTCACCGAGTTCGTGCCGGCCTGGGCGCTGCTCTGCTCGTCGAAACGCCCCTCGGACCTCGGGCTGCACGATTTCTACGTGTCCGCCTGCGCCGCCCACGGGCTCGACGTGCGCGAGGACGTGGAGAAGATGCTCGTCATCGACTACCTCATGGCGAACTTCGATAGGCACTGGAACAACTTCGGCGTGCTCATCGACAGCGAGAGCAGGGAATGGCTCCGCGCGGCGCCGGTGTTCGACACCGGCGAAGCCCTCTGGTGCGACCGCGAGCTCTCCCAGCCCTTCGACGGCTACACGACCCCGCGGGCCGGCATGATGCGTCCCTTCGCCCGCAAGATCGACGAACAACTCGGCAGATATTGCCGCAACCTGTCCTGGTTCGACCCGTCCGGGCTCAAGGGCTTCTCGGAGGAGGCCTGCGACATCCTCCTCGGCAACCCGTTCATCGCCAACGAGCGCGGCAGAATCGACAAAATCAGGGAAGCGATCGACCTGCGCGCCATGATGCTGACCAGGCACGCCCATGAGATCAGCGGCGGGCGCGGGTTCATGGTTCCCGACATGGGCGCCGTTTGCGCGACCGGGGCGGCGAAGCGGACGGGGCTCCATCTGTAATTCCCAAAAATCGAGCATCGTGCCCGCATATCGGTATGAAACGCTTCCCGATTGGGAAAAAGGGTTACAAACTTCGGCCCGCGACCATACCGTGGTCGAATACCCCTCACCGCTTCTCACCGAAAGGGCCTCTCAATGGGAAATATGAAATTCGACGGCGCGGACGTCACCTTCGAGCTCGACGGCTACGACGCCCTGGTCGAGCGCGTCCGCTCCAAGAAGGTCAACTGCAAGATCAACCCCTCCGACCTCCCCAGGCTCTACGCCGTCATGGATGCCGAGCTCGAGGGCAACGAAGAGCTCGCCGCGGCATTCGCCGAGGCGCAGGAGGCGGCGTTCGGCGAAGCCGTGCTCACCGTCTGGGCCGAGCGCATCAAGAGCTTCAAGGACTCCTTCATCCCGGTGTTCGGCGAGGCTTGCAAGGACGCCGCGTGCCGCTTCGGCTTCTCCAAGGACGGCAACAACACCTTCAAGTCCGCGGTCGACGCCTTCGCGGCCAACATCTGCGACCTCTACGGCGCCGCACCCCAGATCGTCGACGGCTTCTGCGAGTTCCTGGCGCGAAACGCCTGCCTCGAGTTCGACGGCTACGCCGCCGACATGCCCGTCCCCTGCCAGCTCTACGTGGCCGAGGGAATCTCGAAGATGGCCTACCAGCAGGCCATGAACAGCGTCCGCGGGTTCAAGCTCGACACGGACGCGTCCGTCGAGTTCGCCGACAAGTTCATCAACGACAACGTCACGACCCCCGACAGCTTCATCCACCTGAACGACGCCTGCATCGCGATCGAGAACGTCAAGGCCGCGACCTCGACGCCCAGCGTCCCCGAGGCGTCCGTCAAGTTCGCCGTGACCCAGGCGGCCTTCGAGCACAAAACCGTCGACCACTTCGACGACGCGCTCCGCCCGGTATACACCGACGAGACCGATGCCGAGTTCGAGGACGCGGTCGATGCGGCGCAGGGCCTCGACGCGGATGCAACCGGCATCATCGCGCGCCCTGATACCGATCACCCCGCCCGCCCGGACGAGGCGACGTCGGCCCCGGTCCAGCCCGAGACGTACCGACAGGACGATTACCAGGACGCCTACCAGGGAGAGGGAGCGGGATATGCCCGACCCGAGACCCATGGCGACATCCGCGGGCAGTACGGCCCCTATGGCCAGGACGCCTACGGCAGCACCTACAAGCAGGGCTACTAGGCCCATCTGAACCTCTGGAAAGGCAGGGTCGACTCATGGCGGGCGCACCCCCCGCAGCGTCGGGACAACGCTCGGTCACGCTCGATATCGGAGCGATCGGATCCGGGCTCGGTGACGGCATCGATATCGAGGAGGCGTATCGACTCGTGGCAGCTGCTATGGAAAACGACGCGGAGCTCATGGCGGCGGTCGGCGCCGCCCGCGAGCGCGCGGTCGAGACGGTGAGGGGCAACCTCGCCGCCAAGTCCGCCCGCGGCGGGCTCGAGGAATACCGCCGCGCGCTGGACGCCGAGTTCGAGGGCACCATCGACGCCCTGACGGCATCGATGGGCATGACGGCATCGCCCGACCAGAAGAACACCTTCAACTCCGCGTTCGACGCCTTCGCGGCCGCCAACGCCTCCATCTACAAGAGCAGCGCCGACTTCCGGCGCGAGTGCGTCGACCTGCTCGCGAAGCGCGCCCTTGCCGAGCTCGGGAGCCCCGTGCCCGCCGATTTCGATGCGCAATCGCGCATCTCGGACTACATCGGGGAGCTCTCACGCGAGCAGGCCGCCAAGACGATCTCCTCGCTCCACGGCCTCAAGGTCTCCGAAGTTCTCGCCGCCGGGCGCAAGCGCATCGCCCAGGCCCTGGGCGAGCTGATGCGCCGCCTGCGCGCCGTCCCCAAACCCGCGAAGGCCACGGCCGAACCGCGCCAGGCGTCCCCGGCGCCCGCCCCGGCAACGGCGGCGGCTCCGGTGCCGCGCGAGGCCGGGCCCGAGTCCGCAGCCGAGCCGGCCGAGGCAGCGCCCGCACCGAAGCATGCGGCGGCGAAGCCGGCGGCCGCGGCGGACGACGAGCGCCTGCGAGACCTCATCAACGGCATCGGCACCTCGCTCAGGTCCGGACTCCCGGCAGGCACGCGCGGGCGCCACGCCGCCCACGCCAAGGTCGCCCTCGACGAAATCGACGAGCCGGCCACGGCCGACAACATCGTCGAGTTCAAGCCGCGCGACGCCGAGCGCGAGAGGGAGCGCAGCGCGGCGATCGACTCGCGCGTTCCGGCCGTCCCCCCGGCGCGCGTCGCCGCGGCGGCGGGCGCTGCATGCGCGAGCGCCGCGGCGCCC
>PPYE01171062.1_pt1 | contig 14430 bp, 8 predicted proteins | sample 1559881 | NCBI WGS metagenome assembly PPYE01 (sample SAMN08240022, study PRJNA423297) | Human gut metagenome, whole genome shotgun sequencing project.
ACGTCAGGTTGACGATGATCCTGGACAGCAGACGGGCATCGCCCTGCCGAAAGACGCCCCGTCTCTTGAGAAGGTATCCCAGCGCCACGATCAGCAGCAGCCCGCCGGTTTTGATGAGTAAAGCGTCCATGCCGAAACCTCCTGAAATGGACACAGCCACCAGGACGTGCCTGGTGACTGTGCCGGAAAAAAGAAGAAAAGAAGATTGGGAAAAATCAGTGCTCAGAGTTGAGGCGCTGCCGGCTGCGGCTGACCACCGCCTGGATCACAATGAACAGGCACAGCAGCAGGGCGATGATGATGCGCGTCCACCAGGCGGAGAGCGTCCCCTGGAAGGTGATGAAGGTTTGGATCACACCCTGGATCAGCACGCCGAGAAGGGTGCCTGGCAGGAAGGCCACGCCGCCGGACATCAGCGTGCCGCCGATCACGGAGGAGGCGATGGCGTCCATCTCCATGCTGACGGCGTGGAGGGGATACCCGGAGAGCATGATGAGGGAGTAGACCACACCGGCCAGCGCCGAGCAGAAGCCGCACACCACGTAGGCGAGGATTTTCGTCCGTTTGGTGGGAAGGCCCATCAGCTGCGCAGACATCTCATTTCCGCCCAGCGCGTAGATGTTCCGGCCGAATCGGGTGAACTTCAGCACCAATGTGGCCGCAACCAGCGTCACCAGCGCGATCACCACGCCCACGGAGATGAATCCGCCGGGCAGGACATAGATCCGCGCGGACGCCAGCGAGGTGTACACGGGATTGTCAATAACAATCGTCTCCCGGGAGATGATCGCCGTCATGCCGCGGGCGAAGAACTGCCCCGCCAGCGTGACAATGAAGGGCTGCATGTTGAATTCCGTAATCAGCCAGCCCTGGACCAGGCCGAACACAGCCCCCATGGCCAGCACGATCAGGATGACGGCGGGCGCGGGCAGGCCCGTGTTCTGCAGCATCTGCGCCGACGACATACAGGTCAGCGCCACCACAGAGCCGATGGAGATGTCAATCCCGCCGATCAGCAGGACAAAGGTGATGCCGATGGTGGCAATGATCAGGGCCGCATTGTCGATCAGCAGGTTGCAGAACACCTGGGGCTTCATGAAGCCCCGGTAGTTCATCATGCCGACCACATACAGCAGCACGAACAGGCTCAGGGTGATGCCGAAGGAAAAATACCGGGAACCGACCAGGCGGTCTTTCAGGCTGCTCTTCTGCTTCATCTCTGCTTCACCGCCTTTTCTGCTGTGCGCTTCTCCAGAACACCCTTGAATTTTTCGGACTGGAGGAGGCAGATCAAAATGACCACAAGGGCCTTGTATACCGGCAGCTGCTCCGAGGAGACGCCCAGCGCGTACAGCGTGGTGGTCATCGTCTGGATGGTGATGGCGCCGATGATGGAGCCGCCGATGTAGAATTTGCCGCCGCTGAGAAGCGTTCCGCCCAAGGCCACGGACAAGATGGCGTCCATCTCCATGTTGAGGCCGGCGTTGTTGGGGTCCGCCGCCGCGATCATGGAGGATTCCATCAGTCCGGCAATGCCGGCGCAGATGCCGGAGAAGACGTACACCATAAAGATGATGGAGGAGACCTTGAGGCCCGTGCGCCGGGCGGCGTTGGCATTGATGCCCACCGCCTGGACGAACAGTCCCACAGACGTCTTTTTCTGGATTAGAACCACAAACAGCACCATGAGGGCGGCAATGAAGATGGTGGTAGGCAGGGGGCTGCCGGGAATGGTGGTGCCGATGTAGGTGAAGGGCTCATAGTACACGGTGACATTCTGCCCCTTGGTAATCAGCATGGCGATGCCTCGTCCGGCGGTCAGCAGGATCAGTGTGGCCACCATGGGCTGGATCTTCAGCTTGGAGACCAGGAAGCCGTTCCACACGCCGCACAGGGCGCAGACCAGCACGGCGATCAGACAGGCCGGCAGCAGCGGCATATTGGCTGTGCCGTCCCCTGCTCCGCCGATCAGGGAGCAGCAGATGGCGCCGGAGATAGCGATGACAGAGCCTTGGGAGATGTCGATGCCCCCGGTGGCGATGACGAAGGTCATGCCCATAGACAAGATCACCAGGATCGAAGCCCGGTTGAGAATGTCAATAATGCGCCCGTAAAACTGGCCGTTCTGGAACTCAATGGCAAAAAAGCCGGGGGTGGCAAACGCGTTGAACACCAGCAGCAGAGCCAGGGCAAACAGCGGCAGAAACAGGTGGTTGGACGTCACCTTTTTCACTTTTCCCATCATTTAGGCACCTCCTGCAATGGCTGCCATCACCCGGTCGGAGTTGATGTCGTCGCCGGTCAGTTCCGCCACCTTCCGCCGGTCCCGCAGGACTGCCAGGCGTGTGCAGGTGCGGGTCATCTCGTCAATCTCGCTGGAGATGAAGATGATGGACATGTGCTGCTCCCGGGCCAGCTGGATCACCATTTTCTGGATCTCCGTCTTGGTGCCGATGTCGATGCCGCGGGTGGGCTCATCCAGGATCAGCAGATCCGGCTGCGTCACCAGCCAGCGGGCGATGATGGCCTTCTGCTGGTTGCCGCCGGAGAGGTTGCGGATCAGCTGCTCCGGAGAGGAGACCTTGATCTGCAGCAGCTTGATGTACTCGTCGGCGATCCGCTCCTGCTCCTTCAGGGGAATGTGGTTCCACATGCCCTTTTTGGCCTGAAGGCCGATGATGATGTTCTCCCGGACGGAGAGGTCCCCGATGATGCCCTGAATCTTCCGGTCCTCCGGGCAAAAAGCGATCTTGTGGTGCATGGCGTCCAGGGGGGAGTTGAAATGGACTTCCCGGCCGTTCATCCGCAGTGCGCCCTGTTCGGGCTTGGCCACGCCGGCCAGAAGCTCTGCCGTTTCCGTGCGGCCTGAGCCCAACAGGCCGGCAAAGCCCACGACTTCGCCCCTGTGGATCTGCAGGTCAAAATCCTGGATACGGCCGAACGCGGAGAGTCCGTCGGCCTCGATCAGCACCTCGTCCCCGCACAGGGCGGTGTTTTTGCCCATGCTCTGAATATCCCCCAGCTCCTTGCCGATCATCTTGGAGATCAGCTCCACCCGGGGCAGCTCCGCCACGGCATAGGCGCCCACCAGCTCACCGTTGCGCAGCACCGTGATCCGGTCGCAGAGCTCATAGATCTGATCCAGGAAGTGGGAGACAAAGATGACCCCCAGGCCCTGGGCCTTCAGCTTGCGGACCACTGCGAACAGGCGCTGGGTCTCCTCCTCATCCAGGGAGGAGGTGGGCTCGTCCAGGATCAGCACCTTTGCGTCCACATCCACAGCACGGGCAATGGCAATCATCTGCTGGACGGCCACCGAGTAGCTCCCCAGCGTCTTTGTCACGTCAATGTTCAGATTCAGCGTAGTCAGCAGCTCCGCGGCCCGGCGGTTGATGGTCTTCCAGTCGATGCCGCCCGCCTTTTTTGGCTCACGGCCGATAAAGATGTTCTCCGCCACGCTCAGATTGGGGCACAGGTTGACCTCCTGATACACGGTGGAAATGCCGCACTTCATGGCCTCCAGCGGGCTGGAGGGGGAAATGGGCCTGCCCTCCATGGCGATCTTGCCGCCGTCCTTTGCGTGGACGCCGGTCAGGACCTTAATCAGGGTGGATTTTCCCGCGCCGTTTTCGCCGACCAGCGCGTGGACTTCACCGGAGTGCAGGGTGAAATCCACATTCTCCAGCGCGCGGACGCCGGGGAAGTATTTACAGATTCCCCGCATTGTCAACAGGGCTTCTTCTGCCACAGGTCATCACATCCTTTGTCTTGGATTCGGCGGGCCTGGCATCCCGCCGGAGGCCCTGGGGAGCCAGGGCAAAACAGTCCGCGGGCGGGGAGGACATCCCCCGCCCGCGGGATCATGGAACGGTTGGCGAAAGCCGGTCAATAGGTGCGGTTGGGCAGCTCCTGCTCGGCAATGTCAGCGGGGAAGATCCCCTCTTCCAGCTCAATGGTGGCGGGTACTTCTTCGCCGGCCACAATCTTCTTGGCGGTTTCCATCAGGGTCTCGCCGAAGTTGGGGGTGTGCTCCACGGCGCAGTTCATCTTGCCCTCGATCATAGCGTTGAACTCGCCCTTGGCGGCGTCGATGGAGACGATGACGATGTCCTCACCGGGCTTCAGTCCGGCAGCCTCAATGGCCTGAATAGCGCCCAGAGCCATATCCCCGTTGCAGGAGAAGAGAATATCGATCTTGTCCCCGTCGGACTTCAGGAAGGACTCCATGACCTCCATGCCCTTGGCACGGGTGTACTCACCGGTCTGGGAACAGATGACGTTGTACTTGCCGCTGTTGGGGGATTCGGCCATGGCATCGGTGAAGCCCTGCAGGCGGTCGGCGGCCACGGAGGAGCCGACCGTGCCCTCCAGAATCGCCACCTGGAACTGATCGCCGCCGGCACGGGGAGTCTTGCCCTCAGCAGTCATATACTCGTCAACCCAATTGAAGGCATTGGCACCCTCCTTCAGGGCGTCGGCAAAGATGTGGGTCACATACAGAGAGGGGTCCGCAGTCACGCCGCGGTCCACCAGGACCACCGGGATCCCGGCGTCCTTGGCCTCCTGCAGGACCGTATCCCAGCCGGTCTCCACGATGGGGCAGAAGGAGATCACATCCACGTCAGATGCGATGAAGGAGCGGATGGCCTTGATCTGGTTCTCCTGCTTCTGCTGTGCGTCGGAGAACTGGAGGGTCACGCCGGCGGCCTCCGCGGCAGCCTTGATGTTGTCGGTGTTGGCAGTGCGCCACTCGCTCTCAGAACCGACCTGGGCAAATCCAAGGGTGATGCTGTCCTCACTGCCGGCATCGGCGCTTTCCGCGCCTCCATCACTGCAGGCGGCCAGAGACAGGGCCATCGCAGCGGCCAAAACGCCGGTCAACCATTTCTTCAGTTTCATACCTTTCAATCCTTTCTCGCTTTCTTCATCTTCCGAATGGGCGGTCTCGCGCCCTGTGTTAAATAATATACAAGACGCCTCCACCTTTGAAAAGAGGCGCTCCAACGGGTTTTTATTTGAATTTTACAGAAAAAAGTCCGGCCGGAAAGCCGGACTTTTGCTTTTTTCTGCTGCTTCTCAGCTTTTTTACGATTTTGCCGGAATCTGTAGCGTGACCCGGGTCCCGCAGCCCAGCCGAGAACTCACGTGAATGCCGTAATCCGCTCCATAGGCCAGCTGAATGCGCTTTTGAATATTGGGCAGCCCAAACCCGCCCTCGGAGATCTGGCCGAGATCTCCGGCCACCTCCCGTTGCACTTCCTCCAATTTCTCAGGCGTCATGCCGCAGCCGTCGTCCGCCACCTGAACCACCAGGCAGCCGTCCTTCACATCGGCGCAGACGCGGATGGTGCCGCCCCCCCGCTTCTTTTCAATGCCGTGGTACAGCGCGTTTTCCACAAGGGGCTGCAGGCTCAGCTTTTGGATCCGGCAGTCCAGGGCTTCGGGCTCCGCCTGGATCTCATAGTTCAGGATATCGGCATAGCGCACTTTCTGAATATAGAGATAGCTTTGGATGCAGGACAGCTCCTCCTGAAGGGACACCACTGCGCGGCCTTTGCTGAGGACCACCCGGAAAAACCGGGAGAGGGACTGGACCACCTGAATGACCTGCTCCTTGTCCCCGGACTCCGCCAGCCAGACGATGATCTCCAGCGTATTGTAAAGAAAATGGGGATTGATCTGTTCCTGAAGCAGCCGCAGCTCTAGCTGCTCCTGGGTGCGGGTGTCCTCCTCCACTTTTTCCATCAGACGCTGGAGCTTTGCCGCCATGCGGTTGAAGCTCTTGTTGAGGATGGTGACCTCATTCTCCCCGGCATCTTCCATCAGGGCATCAAAGTCGCCCTCTGCCAGACGTCGGGTGTTTTCCACCAGCGCTTGGATGGGGTCGTTGATGGTCCGGTTGATGCGCATCAGCAAAAATGCCAGGACCGCCACCATCAGCACCACTGCCGCCAGATCCCCCAGCAGTAGCAGTTGAAATCCGGTCTGGAGCATCTGATCAATGGACTCCCCCCAGAGTAGCTCCAGGTAGATGTATTCCTCAATCTGATTGTACACCAGGGCGGAGACGTCCCGAATCTGCTCCAGCGTCACATTCTGCAGTTCCAGGGACACATCCGCGTCAATCTCCTGTTCCAGCTTCTGACAATACCGCTGCAGGGTGCCAAAGGTGCGTGTGGCAATCTGCAGCTGGATCTGGCCATTTTCAGAATTGTTCTCCTGCTTCAGCAGATACAGCCCCTGGCGAATTTCCTCCATGTGGTGGAAGAGCTGGGTCGTCTCCAGGGTGCGGCGCCCCGCCACTAGATAATAGGCGTCCAGGCTCACGTCGTCCCGGACAGTGGGGATCAGCTTGTTTGCGGAAATGACCCGCTCCGCCAGGATATGGTATTCTCCCAAAAAGTGGTGGGACAGGCCGATGACCAACAGGTTGATGCTCAGCATCCCCACCAGGATAACCGCAAACCCCGCCAGGATCTTGCTCCGTATGCTTCCACGGCGGCCCAGGGCGGTTTTCAGGGCGCCGGCTGCACGACTCACCCGTCTCATAGCGTGTGTGAGCGGCGGTATTGGCTGGGCGTCTGCCCGGTATTTTTCTTGAACAGCATGCTGAAATACTCCATATTCTGATACCCCACCCGTTCTCCGACCTCACTGACCCGCAGATCGCTGGTAATCAGCAGGCGTTTGGCCTGGCGAATTCGGACCTCCGTCAGATATTCACTGAACCCGACGCCGATTTTGGATTTGAAAAGCGTGCTGAGGTGGTTGGGGCTTACAGACACCGCATTCGCAACCGAGGAAAGGGACAGCTCCGGGTCCATATAGTGGCGGTCGATATACGCTCTGGCTTGCTCCGCGGAGGGCGTGTGCCGGCTGCCCCCGGGGCGGACCTCCATCACCTCTTCGCAGAGCTGGCAAGCCAGCGTCAGGAAATCATCTACGGAATTCGTCAGCAGAATACGCTTTTCCAGCAGATCCTCCTGGCGCAGGGATTCCGGAAGGGGGATCCGGTTTTCCTGGCAGAACTCATGGACCACAAAGAAAAGCTCTGTATAGAGATAGCAGCGATAGACAAAGGAGGAATACCCCGACTCGATGGTCGGCCGGTAGTGGGCCCAAAACGACGGAAGCGCAGACGGCTTCCCAGTCCGCAAAAAGTCCAGCAGGGTGTCCCGCTGGAAGGAGGTGGAGTGGGACAGCGTCTTGCTGTCTGCGGACTCCCGCTGCTTTTTCTGAATCGTCAGCAAATGGTATGCTTTCGGCAGGTCGCTGAGCCGGGCCGCCTGTTTTCCAGGCAGCAGATGCACGCTCAGTCCCTCCTGCCCGGCCAGCGCATCCAGCCATGCAGAGAACTCCCGCAATTTCGGGGGAAGCCCGGCCGCGTCTTCCGCCAGCAGCAGGAACGTGGCCCGCTCCCCATCAAAGCCGGAGCCGTATGCCATTGGCGCGGCATACAGCTTGTCCCGCAGCGCCTCCCGATCCGGTATCACACCGTCCAGCTCCGTCAGGATGATCTGGTAGGCTCCTGCAGCCAAAGAGATCCCGAGCTGCGCCGCACGCTGGAGCATCTGCGCCGGTCCCATCAGGATGCCGCTGTACAGATTGCTGAAAAAGAGCTCCCGCTGTGTGATGCTATGGCTCTGCCGCTCAATCCGCCGTGCGCGGCATTCCAAAATCTGCGCCTTGCTGCGGTCCACGGCTTCCAGAATATCCCTGCTGGAGACAGGCTTGAGCAGATAGTCATTTACGCCCAGGGTGATGGCCTTTCTGGCATATTCAAATTCATTGTGTCCGCTGAGGATGATGATGCGGGTATCCGGCAGCTCCTTCCGCACGATCCGGGCCAGCTCCAGGCCGTCCATAAACGGCATCTTGATGTCCGTCAGCAGAATATCCGGCCGTTTTTCCAGGAGCTGCGGCAGAGCGACTTCTCCATCCGGCGCATCCCCCAGGAACAGGATATCGTGTTCCTGCCAAGGAACATTGTCTCGGATACTCTCCCGGGCAATCCGCTCATCCTCAACAAGAAACAGCGAAATCATGAGTCTCCTCCCCATACGCAGTGTTCTGAATTTCAAACAGCTCCCGCCGGCAAATCCCACCGAATCCATTCCATGCAATCGGAGAGGCAGCGTCCCGGCTGTGGAACAGGCGTTTTTCTTTATTATATCGTATTTTGTCGAAAAGAAAAGGTGCTGAATCATTTTTGCGGATTTTCCGGCTGTCGGCGTATATGCAAACCGCCGCACGGACAGGCCCCTCCATCGTCCCGGTTCGTGGGGAGAGAGCTATCGGGGCGACGCTCAAGATGCCGGGAGCACTTCTCTGCCGGGCTCACGCCGGATGTCCATGCCCATGTGCATATATACCGCACTTATCAGACAGCGTCTTGCAAACGCGCCAGAATACAAGCTTCTTTCGTAAATTACACTTACAAAAAGCGCCCAAGGGCATGATGAACCGTCCGGCAAAACAATGCTATTGTATATGGGGAGACTTACGCGCCTACTCATGCCGCGGAGTGATAAACCCGCTCCACAGCCGCCATACTTCTTAACATAATATTTTTTCTGCAACATTTAAAACCCGCAGTTTGAGAATGACACCGCGGCGCCGTCTGTTATGTTGCTGTAAAAGGTGTAAGCGACACGGAAAAGGGCCGGGTGGGCTGGAGCCGGAGCAAGAGAGCATTCAAGGGCTTGAGCCCTAAGACAGCGCGAAGCATTCACCAGATCATCGTCTCGGCTATGAAGCCAACAAATGCTTATCACAGCAGCTCAAAATACGGCAAAACCACGCAAAAATTCTTCCAGATGCCATCTAATTCTTTGAAGGCGCAAGAAACCCGGCTGATTTCTTTGGAAATCAGCCGGGAGAGAAGCGGAATGCAATACCAGGCGGTAGCCTGTGTCCACTTTGAAAAGGCAGAGAAAAAGGGGCAATGCCCACTGCTCAAGGTGCGGCAGAGATAAGCCTGAGATTTCCATCTATGAGCCGATGCTGTTTCAAACAGCTATAAAGCCAGGTTGGGTCTGCCAGACCAATTTGGGCTTGTTTTACATGGCCCCGTAAAAGGCAAAAAACGTCCCGGTACAAGAGCGCAGAGTCTCCTCCGGGCGGTATCGCGTCGGCCAACTGTGACGCAAAAAAGCAGAAAGCGTATGACAGCAGGCGTCAGGCCGGAAGCAGCATTCTATCCCGCCACGACGGGCAGAACGGGACTCCTTCCACGTACATATCCTGATTTTTTGTGCGCATTCCTAATTTTAGGAAAGTGACAGGCGCCGAAGCGCCTGCCCTTTTCTCGAAGCCGCAATCGCATTTCTGCCCGAATGCCCTGCAGTCTGCACGTAAGCCGCTTCCGGCTCATGCATTGACACGCGATGATGGCGGAAACCTGTACCCCATCGGTGGAGATGGGCTGATCCGTCCAAGTTACAACCGCTTTGGATACGGGAAATACTGTCAAGATGCCCTCGGTATGTCCCGCGGGTAATAAACGTCGTATTCCATAAAATAGTGGGACAAAGTCTCTCATATAGAACAATATGCAGAAGGAATCCGGGAATAATTTTTGAGATTCTCTCACTTGTTGTCTCCGCGCCAGCCCCCATTGTAATCCAACCTGGCGGGAATATCGGCGTGCGTCAGGCAGGAGTCGTTCACATCCTGATAAATCGTTGGGGTCCAGTGTTCAGAGCGGTTCCCTCCCCCCACATCTTTTTACACGTCCGATACCATAAGAACTCCCTTTTCAATCCGAAAACGTATGGCAGCATGAGGCTGATCCGGAGCATACTGACACGGTACTGCATCCGTAAAAAAGCATTCAACGCCAAACTGCGACAAAATCTGAATAATTTTTTTGCTGGGGCAGTCATCTGTCCGATCATCCGAGACCGAGATAACGGCGTACCGTGGCCGCAGCATCTCCAGAAGTCGGGATGTCAAGGCGTCCCCGTGCCCATGGTGGGGCAGCTTTATGAGGGTGCAGGGCGGGAGCTGGTGCCGCTCCCAGCAGGAGGCATACACATCCCCCGGCAGCTCAATCTCCTGCCCGGCATAGGATAGCCGCAGGCGGATACTGGTGTTGTTGATAAAGCCGTCAAGCGCCTCCAGGTCCCCGCTGCTGCCCGCGCCAGAAAGGACGGCGTCCCAGATGGAAGCCTGCCGCAGCCGGAGTTCTTCATCCTCCAGAAAAACACCGGCAGACAATGTCTCCGTCAGCCGCCGGCAATCACAGGGCGTCCGGATCAGCCGGATCTCCGTCTTCTGGCTTCGCAGATGGGCCAGGGCTTTTACATAAATCCCCATAGAGGTCATCAGACACCGGGCGCCGGCTGGAGCTCCCGGCACTGCCGGGAGTGTGTGACCCCACATCTCCTCCGGCGGGAGGTAGTTGGTCCAGAATTCCCGCACCCGGACTCCCGGCAGCAAATGAGTCAGTCCGCCGGCGTGGTCCAAGTGGAGGTGGGTCAGCACCAGCAGGTCCAGCTCCCGGATCCCCTCCCGGCGCAGGTAGTCCGCCGCAGTGATCCGCCGTCCGTCCGGTCGGGAGCGCCCGATGCGAGCGTCCCCGCAGTCCACCAGCATGGCGAAGGGTGTCTCCGTCTCCCGCAGCAGGATCGCGTCGCCATAGCCCACATTGATAAAGTCAACCAGCAGCATCCGCACCACCGCCTTTCAGCACGTGGAGCTTGCGAGTATCCAAACGAAGCTGCACATCCCCTGTCCGGGCGCCGGTGAGGTCCACATTGGCGTCATCAATGACAAAGACCTCCTCCCCTACCCGCACCCAGTAGCGGATCATACGACCCAGGAAGCTGTAATTTTCAATGGTGCCGCGCAGCGCCGTGCCCTCCGGGACAGTCTCTTCCAGCCCCATCAGGCTGATACCCTCCGGGCGGACCACCAGAGTCACCGGCTCGCCGCCCTGAAGGTCCGTGTCCTCGTCCACCCGGAGGCGCATACCCCTGTGGTCCACGGACAGGCTGCCGTCTGCCTCCCGATGGGCCGTACCCTCCAGGAAGTTCACCGTGCCGACGAAGTCCGCCACAAAGCGGGTGGCGGGGCGGAAGTAGATTTCCCAGGGGCTGCCGATCTGCTCGATGCGGCCCCTGCGCATCACGGCGATGATGTCTGACATGGACAAGGCTTCGTCCTGATCGTGGGTGACGTACATGGTGGTGATCCCGAACTTCTGCTGGATCTGCCGCAGCTCCGTCCGCACCTCCACCCGGAGTTTGGCGTCCAGGTTGCTGAGGGGCTCATCCAGCAGCAGGATCTCCTGCCCCATCACCAGCGCCCGGGCAAAGGCCACCCGCTGCTGCTGGCCGCCAGAGAGCTGCTTCGGGAACCGCCCATCCAGTCCCTGGAGGTTGAACATCTCCAGCATCTCCGCCACCTTGCGGTCCTTTTCCTCCTTGGGCGCCTTTTTCAGCTTCAGGCCGTAGGAGATGTTCTCATACACCGTCATGTGGGGAAACAGCGCATACTCCTGGAACACCAGCGGCGTATTGCGCTTGAAGGGCGGCAACCCGTTCATCCGCTTGCCGTCCACCAGGACGTCGCCCTCCTCCGGCTCGGAAAACCCCGCCAGCTGGCGCATCAGGGTGGTCTTGCCGCAGCCGGAGGGGCCCAGCAGCGTCACGAACGCCCCCTTGGGGATCTGTAAGGACACATGGTCCAGAGCCACAAAGTCGTCGAACTTCTTGACGACGTTCCGAAATTCAATATAAGCATCCATACGTTCCGCCTCCCTTTACAGTTCCAGCTTGATGCCCTGGCGGCCCAGGATCCACTGGGCCAGCCGCAGCACGGTGAATGCGATGGTGATGAGTACCACAGTAAACGCCGCCGCCTCGCCCCACTGTCCGCTCTGCACGAGGACCATCACAGAGATGGTGCCCACGGTGGTGGAGGGCGCGTAGAGGAAGATCACCACGCTGAGGCAGGTAACCGACCGCAGGAAGGACAGCACAAAGCCCGAGAGAAACGGCGCCTTCAGCAGCGGAATGATGACATCCTTGAAAGAGCGGAAGCTGTTGGCCCCCAGATTCAGGGCCGCGTCCTCCACCGAGGCGCCGATCTGCTGCAGGCCTGCTGTTGCCGCACTGTAACAGGTGGGCAGATTCCAGAACAGCAGCGCCAGCACCATGATGGCGCCCGTCCCCGTCAGGGACAGCCAGCCGCCGTTGAACGCCAGCACAAATCCGATACCCAGGAACATACCGGGGATGGCACCGGGCAGGATGGCCAGGAAGTCCAGGAACTTGTTGAGGCCCACCTGCTTCTTCTGTACGATGTAGGCCAGGACCATGGCCAGCAGCGCGGCGCCTAAAGACGCCAGGAGGCCGTATTTGATGGAGTTCCAGATCTGTTCCCCTTTCAGGAACACGTACTGCAGGTTCTCCCAGGTGAAGGACCAGTCATATCCCCAGGTCTTGGTGAAGGCCCCGTAGAAAAGGGTGCCGTACACCAGAAGGACGAACAGGGAGATCAGCATGGTCAGCGTGAACAGGGTCCACTTCACCCACTTGGGGACCGGAAAGGGATTTAGCGAAATCTCCTTGCCGGTAATGGTAACATAGGACCGCCTGCCCACCCAGAAGCGGTTCACCAGGAACAGCGCCACGGCCGGGATCAGCAGTGCCACCGCCAGGACGGAAGCTGTACTCATGTCGTACCAGCCATTGATCTGCATATACGCCTCCGTGGGCAGCAGGGCCAGATCGCCGCCGATCATGATGGGGTTGCCGAAATCCGTTAGGACGTTGATGGCCGCGATGAGGGCGCCGCCGGCCACGCCAGGACGGCACAGGGGCCAGAACACGTCCCGGAACACCTGCCACCGGGTCGCGCCCATGTTGTAGGCTGCATACTCCAGATTGGTGGAGATGCCCTTCATCACGCCGTAGATCACCGAGTAGGCGTAGGGGAAGAAAGTGACAGTCTGGACGATCCACAGTCCCAGGCGGCCATAGATATCCACATGGAGGCCCAGCAGGCCTTTTGTGATGATCCCCTGGACGCCGAAGAGCAGGATATAGCTCAGCGCCACGATAAAGGGCGGAGAGACAATGGGCAGCAGTGTAATAAATCGGAACAGCCCTTTGCAGGGCACATCCAGGCGGGCGATGACATAGGCGAACAGGAATGCCACCGCCGTGCAGGAGATGGTGGAGACCAGGGTCATGAACAGGCTGTTTTTGATGGCGGTGAGCCAGCGGGGCCGATTGAACAGCTCCAGATAGGTCCCCCCATCAGGGAACAGAATGACCTTGACCACGGGATAGATCACAAATATTCCCACAAACAGGATAATGGCGATGATGACCAGCAGCAGGAGCGGTTCGTTTTTCAACCGCTTCATTTCTTTGACGGATTCCCGTGCGGACGTGCCCGCGACCATAGGGACTCCTCCTTCCAGCTCCGTAATTGTAAATTGCAAAAGTGCCTGCCTGCTCTTGCAGGCAGGCACTTTCCTGCTACCGGTTAGGTGCGGTTTGCCATGATTTCCGCCTCAAACTTTTCCAGGACGGACTCCCGCATCGCGGTGGCCTGGTCCCGGTCGTAGTCCACCAGATCCACATCCTCCAGCGCCGGCAGGCCCTCGGGTGCAGCCACGTCTGTGCGGACGGGATAGCGGTAGGAGGACTCCACGTTCAGCTCCTGGGCCTCCTTGGTCAGCAGCCAGTCCATGAAGACCTTGGCGTTCTCTGTGTTGGGGCCACCGTTGATGATGGCCGCGCCGCCAATCTCATAGGCAGTCTGCTCCGGAATGATGAGCTTGAGGGGGTAGCCCTCCTGCTGGGTCTTGAAGCTGTCGTGGGCCCAGGCGATGGAGGCGATGAACTCGCCGGTTGCCACGGGGCTGATGACGTCCCCGGCGCCCTGATAATAGTGGTGGACGTTCTGGTCCAGCGCCTTCAGGTAATCCCAGGCGGCGTCTTCACCCAGGCGGAAAATCTGGCAGGCGGTGGCGATGTAGGCGCCGCCGGCAGTGGTTGGATTGGCCCAGACAAACACATCGTCATAGGCCGGATCCAGCAGATCGTCCCAGGTGGCGGGCTCGGCCAGGCCCTGAGAGGCCAGTTCCTCCTGGAATCGCTCTTCGTTGATGATGATGCTCAAAACGCCCATGTACCAGCCCTGCCAGAGATGATTGGGGTCATTGAAGCGCGCATCCAGGTCATCGTTGTTGGGGGAGTCGTATTCCAGCAGCGCCCCGGCCTCCGCCAGGGAGCCGTACAGGTCCACGGAGCCGCCCACCAGGAAATCCGCCTGTGGGTTGCTCATTTCCGCCTGGACGCGGGCCACAGCGTCGCCGCCGCCCAGGGAGATGTACTCGACCTCAATGCCGGTGTCCTTTTCAAACTGCTCCGCCATCGCAATGGTGTTGTCCTCGTTCAGCGCGGAGTACACGAC
>PPYE01662515.1_pt1 | contig 14430 bp, 14 predicted proteins | sample 1559881 | NCBI WGS metagenome assembly PPYE01 (sample SAMN08240022, study PRJNA423297) | Human gut metagenome, whole genome shotgun sequencing project.
GCGCTTGGTTACACGCCGGAACAGGCCGTAGATGAAGCCAGCCGCTGCTTAAATTGCAAAAACAAGCCTTGTGTCTCGGGATGTCCAGTCTCCATTGATATCCCGGCGTTTATTGCAAAAATCCGCGAAAACGATTTTGAGGGCGCTTATGAGATTCTGACGAAAGCGAGCTCCCTTCCGGCTGTATGCGGCCGTGTCTGCCCACAGGAAACCCAATGTGAGTCGAAATGCGTACGCGGCATCAAAGGCGAACCGGTCGCCATCGGGCGGCTTGAACGCTTTGCCGCAGACTGGCACATGGCGCACGCCAAAGCTGAAGCCAAAAAGCCCGTATCCAACGGTCACAGAGTTGCCGTCGTTGGGGCAGGCCCTTCCGGCCTCACCTGTGCGGGTGATCTTCAGAAAGCGGGATATGAAGTAACCGTGTTCGAAGCGCTGCACACGGCGGGCGGCGTTTTGGTCTACGGCATTCCGGAATTTCGTCTGCCGAAAGCGATCGTACAGAAGGAAGTCGACAACCTGAAAGCGCTCGGCGTTAAGATTGAGACAAATATGGTCATCGGCAAGGTGCTCTCCGTGGACGAACTGTTTGAAGCTGGCTTCGAGGCAGTGTTCATCGGCTCCGGCGCGGGACTGCCGCGGTTTATGAACATTCCAGGCGAAAACCTCAAGGGCGTTTATTCCGCAAACGAGTTTTTGACGCGTACCAATCTGATGAAAGCATACCGCGATGACAGTGCGACACCGATTCAACACGCCAAAAAGGTTGCGGTTGTCGGCGGCGGCAACGTCGCGATGGACGCGGCGCGCTGCGCGATGCGTCTGGGCGCCAAGGAGGTTCACATCGTATACCGCCGCTCGCTCGACGAAATGCCCGCAAGACGCGAAGAAGTTGAGCACGCCATGGAAGAGGGGGTTATCTTCGACGTTCTCACAAACCCAACGGAAATTCTGGGAAACGAGCACAAATTCGTGACCGGCATGAAGTGCGTGAAAATGGAGCTTGGTGAACCGGACGCCTCCGGACGCCGCAGTCCGAAAGCGATTGAAGGCAGTGCATTCACAATGGATGCGGATTGTGTGATCATGGCGATCGGCACCTCGCCCAACCCGCTCATCCACAGCACTACAGCGGGGCTTGATACAAACCGCCGCGGCTGCATCATTGCGGAGGAGGAGACCGGTCTCACCTCGCGCGAAGGTATTTATGCCGGCGGCGACGCGGTAACGGGCGCTGCAACCGTTATTCTTGCCATGGGTGCAGGCAAAAAGGCTGCAAAAGCCATCGACGCATACATTCAGAATAAATAAGGACCGACAGCTCATTGCCCAAACAGCAAAAACGACAGCCCATAAAAATGGCTGTCGTTTTTGTGCCTTATTCACGTGGTCTGATACACTAGACGGTACAATTTAGCATTCATTTCTGTGTCGATCACACCGGGCGCCACACAGTTGACCGTAATGCCAGAAAGCCCGACCTCTTTGGCAAGCGCTTTGGTAAGTCCGATGACCGCGGCCTTCGACGCGGAATAGGCCACCTCGCACGACGCGCCGGTTACGCCCCACATGGAGGAGACGTTTACAATGCGGCCGGATTTCCGGCGGATCATCTCTGGTAAAACGGCCCGGCAGGCGTAGAATATTCCGGTCACGTTGACGTCAAAAATCCGATTCCAGTCCGCCGCAGTGGTATCGGTAAACATTTTCTGCATCGCGATGCCTGCATTGTTGACAAGCACATGAATCTCGCCGAAGCGGCTGTGGACGGCATCGACCATCCGCACAACGTCCGTCTCTTTCGCAACATCGGCTGTAAAGGCTGCCGCGTCCGGAAGTGATGCGGCGAGCTCCTCCGCCTTCTCCATCTGCGTATGACAGCATATGGCGACGCGATATCCTTGCGCCGCAAAAAGCCGCGCGGCCGCGGCACCGATTCCGCGGGAAGCGCCTGTAATCAAAACGGTTTGTTTCATCTGCCTGATCCTGCTTTCTCATTTTGCTGACAATCCGCCCATGGACATGCAAGTTTCCTGTATTGCTGCATGCACGGGAATCCGCACAGGGATCGCAGCTTGCGGTCATCAGCATTCGCCTTCTTATATACCGTTATTATTTTATTATAGACAAGCGGCCTTCCAATTGCAAGCGCGCTGCTTACTTAAAAACCAGATTCGTTTGATAGGCCGGATAGAAAGAGATCGATGCAATATAAATAACTATGATAAAACCAGAATTATAAATATTTTATCCGAAATCAGATTTCTGTAGTAAAAACCTCATAACACGGTATACAAGGGCGGCTTCCCCGCAACGGAGGAAGCCGCCCTTCTCAATTTATCCATTCTGTTTTTCTAAAAATTCACGAATCTGCTCATTTACCTGCTCGACGTCCCACTTCAAATCGTTTGCCGACAGGCGAACCGCACCATGCCCCAAAATAATCATCTGTTCGAGCGCGTCGGAGGTGGCAACCTTCACGCGATGTTTTTTTCCGGCCTCATAGGTAACCTTTTCAATGTACATGTCAGCAGTTTCGGCCTCCTTCGTATAAACGACGGAAATATTGTGAATCCGCTCAACCGAACGCACGCCGCCCTTTACCTTATACGCATCAAAGACCAGAATTAGATCGCATTTTTTGACGCCCTGATAATTGCTTAAAATCTGGACGAGCGCCTCGCGCGCCGCGTGCAGATCCCGGGCAGCAAGCGCTTTTAACTCGTCCCATGCAAAAATAATGTTATAGCCGTCCACCAGGAGATAGTCCTTTTTGTCCTCCTCTGCTGTGGGCGTGACCGAAGAGAGAGTCTCTGCCGGGCGTGCCGGCGCTTTTTTCTGCTGCGGATGAAAATGAGAGGGATCGACCGGGCCGTAGGTCCGCGCAAAAATCGCGGAAAGCTCCTTTTCCTCCTGCGCGGAAGAGGAAAAATAAGAGGCGCTTCGGCGAACGGGAGAAGAAACAGCGGGTTCTTCCTCCGTCCGTTTTTTTGCTGTGCTCACATGCATATGCGCATCCGCCTCATCCCATTTTACTACAAAGCCGGAGCCGTGTGAGCAGAACACAGAGTCCGCTGTGTTTTCCGTGTCCCTGTCGCTGTCGTAGCCTGTTAAACGGACGACCTCCTCCGTGTTATGGCATGGTGCATATCCGCCGAAGGTGCAGGTAAGTCTGCCGCGTCCCTTCGTGTAAAGCATCACCTTGGCCGCATAGCCGCGCATGGCAGAAACCGGCGCTTTTCCGGTCAGAACCGCCATGCCGCCGAGTGTCTGCGGCGGGGAAACCGTTCCAAACCGCGCGGTTAAATCCGACATGGCGCGCCCAACATACTCCTTTTAGCCCCTGCCGCACCGCACGGTAGGTTGCCTGCCGGAAGTCGCCGCCCTCCGTATGCTTCAGATGGGCGCGTCCGGCTATGAGAGTGATTTTCATGTCTGTGATGGGCGAGCCGGTAAGCACACCTTTGTGCGTTTTTTCCTCTAAATGTGTGAGAATCAGCCGCTGCCAGCTTTTATCGAGCGTATCTTCGCTGCATTGGCTGGCGAAAGAAAGGCCGCTCCCCCGCTCCGCCGGTTCAAGCAGCAGGTGTACCTCTGCATAATGGCGGAGCGGTTCAAAATGGCCTGCACCCTCAACCGGTGCGGCAATGGTTTCCCTATACACGATATTCCCTTCGCCAAAGGAGACCTCCCTCCCGAACCGCTCCTTCACAAGCTGCGTCAGCACCTCAAGCTGCACCTCGCCCATCAGCTGGAGCGTAATTTCGCCAAGCTGTTCGTTCCAAACGATATGTAGCTGCGGATCCTCCTCCTCAAGCTCGCACAGCTTTCGGAAAGCGGTATGTACGTTCCATTCCGGCGGCAGAATCACCCGATAGGACAAAACCGGTTCCAGCACAGGCGACAGCGCCTGACTTTGAAAGCCGAAGCCCTCTCCGGGAACTGTTTTGGTAAGCCCCTCAACTGCGCAGACCGTGCCCGCCGGTGCTTCTTCAAGCGTCTGGTATTTTGTACCGGAATAAACCCGGATGCGGGTGACTTTCTCCTCCCACGCGTCCGGATCGTTTGGTCCCTTCTCCGTACGGTTTGAAAGCATTGTCCGCACTTTCAGGCTTCCGCCGGTGATTTTCATACAGGTCAGGCGATTGCCCTGTTCGTCGCGCATAATTTTATATACCTGAGCCCCAAATTCGGCCGGATAGTCGAGGGTGCGGATATAGGAGGAAAGCCCGTCCAGGAATTCCTCCACACCCGTAAGTTTCAACGCAGAGCCGAAAAAGCAGGGGAAAAGTCTGCGCTCCGCGATGAGGCGGGAAATGTCCTCTTCGTTTGGAAGAACGCCGTCAAGATATCGTTCAAACAGCGCCTCGTCACACAGGGCAATCTGCTCGGCACGGATTTCGGCGCTGTCTGAAAAGGAAACGCACGCACCGTCCAACTCCCGCTTCAATGAATCGATCATTGCTTTACGGTCTGTACCCGCAAGATCCATTTTATTGATGAACAAAAACGTTGGTATGCGGTGACGGGACAAAAGCTGCCAGAGCGTTTTGGCATGCCCCTGCACGCCGTCCGTCCCGCTGATCACCAGCACCGCGTAATCCAAAACCTGCAGGGTTCGCTCGGTTTCAGCGGAGAAATCGACGTGGCCGGGTGTATCAAGCAGGGTAAATGCGGTATCGCGGTGCGTAAAAACGGCCTGTTTTGAAAAGATTGTAATGCCGCGTTCCCGTTCGAGCGCATAGGTGTCAAGAAATGCATCTCCGTGATCGACGCGCCCAAGCTTACGGATTGCGCCCGAAAGATAGAGCATTCCCTCCGAAAGCGTCGTTTTTCCTGAGTCAACATGTGCAAGAATACCGATTACCACCTGTTTCATCTCTGTCCCCCGTTCCTTTCTCCCGCATAAAAACCATTTGGACGGTCTTGCCCTCTTTTCAGGACACATGACGCCAAAAATAGCGGCAAGCGTTACCTTTTATTTTATCACAGGAAGCGGCAGGAACCAACAGTAAATTTATTAAGAGAAGAACAGAGCACGGAGAAAAAGCGCCGGACTTTAAAAAGTCCAGCGCCTTACCAGCGTTTATATAATCATCCCGCAAATAATCCGATCGCCCAATAAATCACGCCGTAAACGATGCTTGCCAGAATCCCGTAGGCGATGACGGGGCCCGCAATAATAAAGATTTTTGCGCCAAGCCCTAGGACAAATCCCTCCGACTTGAATTCAAGCGCCGGAGACACCACGGCGTTGGCAAAGCCGGTAATCGGCACAAGCGTGCCCGCGCCTCCAAATTTTGCGATGTTGTCGTAAATGCCAATGCCGGTCAAAATAGCGGAAAGTACCACCAGCGAAACCGATACCAGCGTGCCGGCAAGCTCTTTATCCGCGCCCATGGAGGCGTACCATGTCATCAAAAGCTGCCCGATGACACAAATGATTCCGCCGACTAAGAATGCAAGCGGAATCGTTTTCATACTTTTGCTTGGCGGCGCGTACTTTTGCACCAATGCGTCGTAATGCTCCGCGTCCATTTTGGGTTTCCATTTTTCTTTCATCGCCATCGCGTAATCGCCTTCCTTTTGATTTTTCGTTAGTATGACCGCAAAAGGGGGATTTATTGCGCGTTTTTTTATTTTTTCAATTTTGTGAAAATAAAAACAGCGCAAGTATACAGATTGCCGCGTCACCGGCATGAAGGGCGCGGCTTTTTCATATACATAAAAAAACGATGAACGGGGAAGGGGATAATCCTGATGAAAAAGAAGACCGGGCTGGCTGCGCTGTTATTGGCAGCCGCCTGCATATTTTCCGGCTGCGGTGCAGACAAAACGCTGTATCGTGAAATGGAATCGCTGCAAAAACAGACGGCCGCGCTGGAAAGCGGCGTCATTACACTGACGGTACAGTTTGAAGAAAGCGGTGTGCCGGGAGAATACGCGGCGGAACTTACCTTCAGTCAGACGGGAGACGGCACCTATGCCTATTGCCAGAAGCAATTCGACCAGAACGAGCAGGTCGTTTTCTGCGAATATTCGGACGGAAAGAGTACAAAGCAGTGGCTGATCGGACGCGGTTGGGAGGAAATCGGCAGCGCGCAGTTTACAAAAGAGACACCTCATCGGTACCTTCAGATGATCTCCTCCCCTTATGAGCGGAAAATGATTCAAAACATTAAGAAGGAAGAGGATGAGGGCGGCACACGCTATATCCTCGCCATGAACGCTTCGCGCTTATCAAAGGCCTGTTATCCGGACGGCGCGTTTACGGTTTCTGAACAAACGGTCACGCTTTCGTTCGATCCGGAAGGGAAAATGATCGGCTACAGTGAGAACACGATTTTAAAGCAGGACGGTTCCGGCACGGAAAACTCCTATCGTGTGGATCTTTCCTGTAAAGAACACAACGCCGTCAGTACGATTGAAGAACCCAAGCTCAGGGAATACTTCGGCCAAGCCAAGTAAAAACAGCAAACACGCGCACAGGCGATGCCGATGCCTGTGCGCGTGTTTTTATCAAGCGCTCCTTTATCCTGCGAAACTTCCTTTCGGATGGGACATCCGATCGGGATCACACACACCCCACCGCAGGCCTCCCTAACTGCTGCAAGCTGACCGGCTGTAATCCCTTGCCCAAACATAGTATTCGTCCTCCTTTTGCCCTAACGTATCGCTTTTTGTAAACATCTCATCCTGCTTTCCTTTTTCTTCTGATACGCAAACGAGTGAAAAACAAAACAGAGAAACCCCGCCTTTTTACCTCATGCAAAACACGTCCCGCGCATATATATGACGCAGAAAAGGAGGGCGTTATCCTTGACGATTCGAATTCATCCAAAAGTCTGGGCCGTTTTGCTCGCGGTTTTGCTTGTATTCTCCTGCTGGGGGATTGAGTGGCTCTCACCGCAGACGCGTGCAGTAACAGCACCCATGGCGAAAAAGGGGGAGGACGTTTCACTCCCCGTTTTGATGTATCACCACATTCTGGAGTCCTCCTCCCGACTCGGCGATTATGTCATTTCGCCGCAGCAGTTTGAGTCGGATTTGCAGTTTCTTTCATCACACGGATATCAAACCGTCACCATTCAGGAGATTCTGCGCTTTACGCAGGCAGGCGAGCCTCTTCCCGAAAAGCCGGTGTTAATCACCTTTGATGACGGTTATGAAAGCACTTACGCATATGCTTACCCCCTTTTAAAAAAATACGAGATGAAAGCGGTGGTCTCCATCATCGGATCTTATACAGAACTGTTTTCTGATCCGAATGAACCCCGGCACCTAAATTACTCCCATTTAAGCTGGGAGCAGCTGCGTGAAATGCTCGACAGCGGCGTTTTTGAAATCGGCAATCACACCACCAACATGCACAAGGAAGGCTTAAACGGAAAGCGCTATGGCATCCGCATCAAAAAAGGCGAGGACGCGGAGAGCTACCGCTCCGCGCTGCTTGCGGATATCGGCGGGCTAAACGACCGCATGGAAGAAGAACTCGGCATGCGCCCCTGTGTTTTCGCCTATCCCTTCGGCGCGCTCTGTAAAGAAAGCAAGCCCATTTTAAGCGAGCTTGGCTTTTCGATAATCCTGACCTGTGAGGAAAAGATCAATACCCTTACGCCGTACAGCGATACGCCGGTGGTACTAAGACGCTTTAATCGCGCGCACCGCTATACTTCCGAACAATATTTTGCAAAGCTCGGCATCAAAGAATAAATTGCGTGCGTCCTTTTACAGAAGGGATACAGTTCGGAGATATGCGGTTTATGATTTATTCAAAAAGGCCCGGTATAATAAAAGTGTAAGAAAAACACGTTCCCCATATTGTGGGGGGCTGCGCAATATCTGATAAAGGAGACTGTATGATGCCCATCAATTCGACGCAAACCGCGCTTCCCACCGTCGTGCTGCCACCGGAACAAATTTCCGAACCGCTTGGCCGGTATGGGGTGGAAATTCTGCGGATGATGAAGCGGGATTACGCAGATCGCTACTGGCAGCTGGTCTTAAGCGGTACGCTGATGGAGCGCGTTTATCTCAGGGAAAAAGAAATCGAAGAACTCCGCCTTCTTCTTTTAAAAAAGCTTGAGGAAAAGTATCCTCGTCCGAAAACAAACAGCTTTCTTGAAATTGCCGTGCATATGAGCATTCTGGCGGAAGCCGTCGACGAAGTAACGAACAAAGAGTTGAAAAAACCAGTATAGGACGGGAGATTTCCCTCCCCGCAAAGAAGCGGTGCGCTTTATGAGGAAAGCGCGCTGTAGGCTTTTGCACCCGAAAGAATAACATAAAAACAGTGTGGGAGACTATTCGGTCTCCCACACTGTTTTATTTCTTTTATTCAGTCCAAACCGTAGATGGAAGAAAACTTCTTTGTGAGATAATCCGTATAATATGTCGGATCAAACGGCTCGCCGCACGCGATTTCAAGAATCTCCGCTGGATCCTTTCCGCGCCCAAATCGCCAGATACGTTCGCAGAGCCAATCTTCGACCGGCTTTAAGTCTCCTTTGGAAATCGCCTTTTCGACGTCCACGGTCTTCTTCATATGCGCGACAAACTGCGCGGCATAAGCACTGCCGATTGCATAGGACGGGAAATAACCCATCTGTGCGTTGCTCCAGTGGGAATCCTGCAAAACGCCGTGCGCATCGTCCGGCACATCAATGCCCAAATATTTGCGCATCATCTCCTGCCAGATCGCCGGAAGATCTTTTGCTTTGGCTTCGCCTTTAAAGAGCTTTTTCTCAATTTCATAGCGTACCATGATGTGCAAGGAATAGGTGAGCTCGTCTGCCTCGGTCCGGATGAGCGACGGCTCGCACTTATTAAGCGCCAGATACATCTGATGCGCTGTCACGCTCGCAAGCTGTTCAGGAAAAAGCTCCTGCATTTTCGGGAAAACATATTCGACAAACGGTTCGCTGCGGCCAATCATATTTTCAAACAGCCGTGACTGGCTTTCATGGATCCCCATCGTGGTGCCTGCGGCAAGACTTGAACCGATCAGTTCGTCGCCTGTGTGCAGCTCATAGAGTGCATGTCCGCCTTCGTGAATGACGGAGTACATCGAAAATTCGGGATGGTCTTCATAGTAATGCGTCGTGATGCGCACGTCGTGCTTACTGAAATTTGTGGTGAATGGGTGCTCTGTTTCGCCGATAGCGCAGTAGTTTTTATCGATTCCAATTACATCCATCAGATAGGCGGAGAACTTCTTTTGCTGTTCAACGGGATAATCCTGATGCAGGAAGCTGTCGTCCACCTGTGCAGCCTCGGTCTGGATACGATGCAAAAGCGGCACGATGTTCTCACGCAGACTTCCAAAAAAGCTGTCAAGTGTCTTCTGATTAAGTCCTTTTTCATAATTGGAAAGCCACACGTCATAGGGCGCTTTTCCCGGTTCATAATAGCCTGCAAAACGGACAAGCGTTTCCACAATGCGGTCAATGTAGGGTGCGAACGCAGCGAAGTCGTTTTCCACCTTCGCGCGGTGCCAGACATTTTCTGCGTCGCTGCAAAGCCTTGTAAACGCGATATACTCGTCCTGCGGAATTTTGCTCGTCTCGTCGTAGTCGCGTTTCATAATCTCCGCTTTTTTCACTGTGAGCGCATCGAGCTCTTCACGGTGGGAAAGGACGGTTTCAAGCAGTTCTCCCACCTCGGGTATCGCGAACAGTTCATAGTACACACCGCTTAAAATACCAAGTGTTTCGCCGCGTTCGGCAGCGCTGCCAGCGGGCGCGGCGGTCGCGCTGTCATAGTGGATCACGCCCATGGCATGGTTATAGGCGTTTAATTTCTGTTCCAGCACCGCAAGCTTTGCTGCGGCTTCTTTTGCTGTCATAAAAAATCCTCCTTTATTTCAACTGAATCGTTACCGCATCTTTCTGTACCGAAAGATAAACGGTGTTTTCCTCTGTACGAAAGACAGCTGCGCCCTTTGCCGATGCAACGGCATATCCGTGCAGCACAAGCGTCGTACTGCCGGAGAAGCCATCGAGCGAGACCGTGAGCAGATCCCCGCAACGCACCGCCGAAGCATCGGCGCAGACCTTTCCTTTTACGGAAATAATCCGCGTTTTTGCATCGGCAATCTCATAGAGATGGATCATCGCGTCTTTCCCATAGTCGTATTCCGCACAGTCGTCCCGTCCTGTTACCAGAATCGTATTTTCCCGCACAAACAGCGGCATGGTAAGATAGTCGTACGTTTCTTTATACCATCTTCCGCCTATCTTTTTCTCCCCGGTTAAGAGGTTGGTATACACACCCTGCGGCAGGTAGTAGGAAACGCATCCGTCCGCGGAAAAAACCGGCGCCACAAGCAAACTGTCGCCCAACATATACTCGCGATCCAGAACGGCGCAGGTCTCGTCCTCCGGGAATTCGAGCACCATCGGACGCATCATCGGGATGCCGGTGCGGCTTGTTTCATAGCCCTGCGTGAACAGGTACGGCATGAGCGATAGCTTTAAGCGGGTAAACTTTTTCGCAACCTTAACGCAAGACTCGCCAAAGAGCCACGGCACCTTGTATGCGCCCGCGCCGTGATAACGCGAATGGCTCGAAAGCAGGCCGAACTGCGTCCAGCGGTTATACAGATCGGCTGAGGCGCCGTCCTCAAAGCCGCCGATGTCGTGGCTCCAGTACCCAAAGCCCGACAGCGCAAACGAAAGCCCCCCGCGCAGGGATTCCGCCATGGAGGGATAGTTCGAAACGCAGTCGCCGCCCCAATGCACCGGGTATTTCTGTGTACCGGCGGTCGCACTGCGTGCGAACACCACCGCGTCGCCCTTACCCCGTTTGCGCTCTAAAAGTTCGAACACCGTACGGTTATAAAGCGCCGCATAGTAGTTGTGCATTTTCTTCGGGTCGGAGCCGTCAAAGTAGCAGACGTTTGTGGGAATCCGCTCGCCAAAGTCGGTTTTAAAGCAGTCCACGCCCATATCAAGCAAGTCCTCGAGATAATCCTGATACCACTTGACCGCGGCGGGATTTGTAAAGTCCACAAGCGTTGTTCCCGCCTGCCACTCGTCACGCTGATAGACTGAGCCGTCCGGATTCTGGAGGAAAAAGCCGCGCTCGAGTCCCTCGTCAAACAGCGGCGATTTCTGCCCAATATAGGGGTTAATCCAGACGCAGGTGCGGATGCCGCGCGCGTGTATGTCCTTGAGCATCCGCTCCGGATTGGCGAAAGTGTGCCGGTTCCACCTAAAGTTGCACCACTCAAACTCCTCCATCCAGCAGCAGTCAAAGTGGAACACGCTCACTGGAATTCCCGACCGCTCCATGCCGTCCAAAAGGCTTTTCACGGTATCCGCATCATAATCGGTCAGGAAAGAAGTCGAAAGCCACAGACCAAAGGACCACGCCGGCGGCAGGGTGGGCTTGCCGGTCAGATCGGTATACAGTTCGAGCGTGCGCTTCATGCTGCCGCCGCCGATCACGCAGTAAGCGATCGACTCGCCCTCTACGGCAAACTGCACACGGCTCACCTTCTCGCTTGCCACCTCGTAAGAGATGTCCTCCGGCTGCATGGTAAACACGCCATAGCCGCGGTTTGTGAGGTAAAACGGAATGTTCTTATATGCCTGATTGCTGCCCGTTCCGCCGTCACGGTTCGAGATTTCGACCGACTGGCCGTTTTTCACAAAGGAGGTAAAGCGCTCGCCCAGTCCGTAAACATATTCGCCTACGGAAAGGGAAAGCTCCTCCTTCATATAGGGAGTTTTCCCCTCGTATACCGCATATCCCAAAGCCTTGTCGAGGCTTTCGGTCAGCAGGGTGTCCTTATAATAAAACCGCATGGCAAAGGGCGCGGGATGTTTTGTGATGCGGACAGACGTATCACCGCTTGCAAACAGCAGTTCCTTGTCCGTTTCCTCAATGCAGACGTCCGCTTTCGCGCGGTTTACGGAAAACGACGGCCCCTTTTGCAGCGCACCTTTAAAGTGATAGGCGTGTACTTCGATCACGTCGTTCCGGGGCGCGGTCAGCTCGATGGTAATCAGCCCGCCGTTTAAAGAATTGCCCTTGTTATCCATAGTGACGCAGGGAGCGTATACGGTCAGTTTATCAGCCTCTACACGGCTGTCATACGCGATCTTCGGAAACTGCAGCTTCATGCCGTCTCTTGTAAGCCAGTATCCATTTGTAAACTTCACTTAAACATCCGCCCTTTCGTTTAGAATAACATTCCCGATTTGGGAGGGGTGCGAAACGATTTTATCCGCGCCGTTTTCGTTTAGCTCCACTTCGTCACGGAACCCCCACAGCACGCCGAAGGTATAGAGCCCAGCCGCTTTGCCGGTAAGCATATCGGTCTTGGTATCCCCCGCATACGCACATTCTGCCGGCGAAAGCCCCATCTCATCAAGCAGGCGGTATACGCCCGCGGGATCGGGTTTTCTGGGCGTATCGTCGCGCTGTCCGCGGCAGAAACCGATCCGATCACCGAACAGCGCCTTGACGATTTTTTGTGTGGTGCGGTCGGGTTTATTTGAGAGCACCGCCGTCATAACGCCGTTTTCCCGCAATCGATCAAGCAGGGGCAATATCCCGTCGTAGGGCTTTGTGAGATAGAGCGCGTCCGCATCATAGCCGTCGTTGTATAATGGTGCCACGCGGTTATAGTTCTCCTCAGAATCAACCCCAACGGTGCGAAGCATGCCGTGCACCAGAACCTTTGCGCCGTTTCCGACCAGATAGCGGTATTGCTCCGTCGGAATTGCCGGGAAGCCGTTTTCAGCAAGGGCGCGGTTTGCAAAATAAGCGATAGAGGAAAGCGTGTCCGCAAGTGTGCCGTCCAGATCAAAAATAATGCCCTGTATCATTCTTCCACCTCAAACTGCACCGTCATGATGGAGTGCGGCGGCAGCGCGACCGTCACCCATTGCGCTTTGTATGTAAGCTTGCCGTACGCGCAACGTCGAGCGTATTCGCCGCGACGGCCGTTACCGTGCCGTCCGGATTTTTCGCGCAGACACGGTTCCGTTTCCCGGGAAATGATACGTTGTGTGTCTGCCTGTACCGATACGGGCGGCGCTTCCTGCCAAAGATTCTCCTTTGTTATGACGATTGGCCTCATCATCGTTCATTCCTCCTGTTCGTCTTTTCATCTCTTTGCTGAAAATTTCCTGTAAACCAGACGAGTACCCGCTCCGGGCAGAACCGCTCAAAAAAATGCACACACTTCATTGTAAAGCCCGGGATAATCACAAGCCTGCCACGCGATACCCCCCAAACTGCCGCCTGCGCCGCTTTTTCTGCCGAAATACCGCGCGAGGAAAACCGCACACGCGCCGTGTCGGAAAAATCGGTGTTGACAGGCCCCGGACAGAGCACACTTATGGTCACCCGGCTGTTTTTGCGTTTAAGCTCACCGGAAATCCCCTCGCTTAAACGCAGAATATAGGCCTTTGTCGCGTAGTAAACCGCCATGCCGGTTCCCGGCAAAAACCCCGCTGAGGATGCCACGTTCAAGACGGCGCCGTGATTTTTCTCCGCAAACAGCCGGACAAACCGCTTTGTAAAAAACTGCACCGCTCTCACGTTCAAATCGAGCATGGAAAACTCGCGCGCTTCGTCCGTTTCGGTAAAATCTCCGCACAGCCCAAAGCCCGCATTGTTTACAACCAGATCGACAGGCATCGTTTTCACCTGCTCAAAAACCCGGCGGCACTGCGCAAGGTCGGACAAATCCGCCTCGATGCACAAGGGCTTTTTCGAAAGAAGCTTTGCCGTTTCCTCCAAAGTGGAAAGCCGCCGCCCGACCAAAATGAGCGAACAGCCGCGTGCATTCAGCTCTTTGGCAATGGCCTGACCGATACCGCCGCCCGCGCCGGTAACAAGTGCAAGCGAAAACGTCTGTTTCATTCTTTTGCCGCCCCCATCGTAAAAAGATATCCCGTCGGAAAATGCATCCGGATATAGCATGCCATTTCTGCACGCCCGTAACCATGCGTTGAATGAATATTCAGGTTTTTCGGAAACTTTTGATTGCGCACCATCCATTTGAGCACGTCGAGTCCGGTAAATCGTTCGCCCAGTGCGTAATCGAGCGAAACGGTGTCGTATTCTTTTGTCCCCAGCTCGAAAATGCAGTCCTCAAAGCTCCGCACCAGCACATAGCCGTTCGGTTCGCGCCTTAAATCATCTAAAAACAATTTCATTGTAACCATACCGCCTGTCTTTGTAAAGGACTTTTTTGCAATATTGCGCCGGTGACGCCGCAAAGGTAAGAAAGGAACAGCGACGAAAGAATTGGGGGGACAACGGCTCCAATATACTCAACAAAACAGAGAAAAGGCTGCAGCAGAATTCATCTTTTGCTACAGCCCCTCTTAACCTGTTATTCCTTCCACCGACGCAATAAATCCGCCGCCTATGAGCACGTCGCCGTCGTAGATCACGAGCGACTGCCCCTTAGAG
>PPYE01275798.1_pt1 | contig 14427 bp, 9 predicted proteins | sample 1559881 | NCBI WGS metagenome assembly PPYE01 (sample SAMN08240022, study PRJNA423297) | Human gut metagenome, whole genome shotgun sequencing project.
CTCGTTGGAACGACGGCAGCGTGCGCCGGGCTCGGCGTCTTCTTTGGCTTTCCCGTCAAGGAAATGGCGATCCTCGGCTTCGCCCTTGCCATCGCCGCGACGCTTGGCGATCTCGTCGAGTCCGTAGCAAAGCGCGAGACGCGCATCAAGGACTCGGGACGTATCATTCCGGGGCACGGCGGCGTGTGGGATCGCTTTGACAGCGTGCTCTTCACGGCGCCGCTCGTCTACTATTTCGTCCTGCTCACCGATCTTATGACGAAGTGATGGAGGAAATCATGAAGCATATTGCGGTCTTGGGATCGACGGGCTCGATCGGCACACAGACGCTCGACGTTGTGCGCAGCCATCCGAAACGCTTTCACATCTCGGTGCTCGCGGCAAATGCGAACGATGAGCTTCTCGAACGGCAGATTCGCGAGTTTTCTCCCGCGCTTGCCGTCCTCGTCGATGCGGCGGCGTACGCGCGCCTAAAAAGCCGCTATGCGGGGAGGACGAAGCTCGCGTGCGGCAGGCAGGCGTTCATCGACGCGGCGGCATACGAAGAGACGGAGATCGTCGTGACCTCGATGATGGGCTTCGCCGGTCTTGAGCCGACGCTTGCGGCAATTGCGGCAGGCAAGGACATCGCGCTCGCAAACAAGGAGACGCTCGTCGTCGCGGGCGAGATCGTCACGCGCCGTGCGAGGGAGGCAGGCGTGAAGATCCTGCCCGTTGACAGCGAGCACTGCGCACTCTTCCAATGCCTGCAGGGCGAGCGCCGGGACAAGGTCGAAAAGCTGCTGCTCACATGTTCGGGCGGCCCCTTTCGCGGCAAGAAGCGCGAGGCACTTGCGGCAGCGACAAAAGCGGCGGTGCTCGCCCATCCGACGTGGCAGATGGGACAGAAGATCACCGTCGACTCGGCGAGCCTCGTCAACAAGGGACTCGAAGTCATTGAAGCGAAGTGGCTCTACGGCGTGGACTACAAGCAGATACAGGTCGTTGTGCACCCGCAGAGCATCGTGCACTCGATGGTGCAGTTCGTCGACGGCGCGGTCATGGCACAGCTCGGCTCGCCAGATATGAAGCTGCCGATCCAGTACGCGCTCACGTATCCGGAGCGCCAGCCGTCCGCATTCGACCGGCTCGACTTTTGGCGGATGCGGGATCTCACATTCGAGGCGCCCGACATGGAGACCTTCAGGGGACTTCGATTCGCTTACGAGGCGGGTGAGATGGGCGGCACGATGCCATGTGTCTTCAACGCGGCGAACGAGGTCGCCGTCGGCGCGTTCCTGCGCGGCGGGATCCATTTCCTCGATATCTACGACATCATCGAAGCGACAATGATGAACCGCGAATGCGTGATAAGTCCTACGCTCGACGACCTCTTGGAAGAGGATCGCTGGGCACGCGGTTTCGCGCGTTCGTATATCAAAAGCAAAAAGCAATAGGAGCAATTTATGGTACTTACGATAGCGGCGGCGATTTTCGTCTTTGGGCTTCTAGTGCTCGTCCACGAGCTGGGGCACTTCATCACGGCGAAGCTTACGGGCATGCGCGTCGATGAGTTTGCGATCGGATTCGGACCGAAGCTCGTAAGCTTCAAGCACGGCGAGACGGCGTACAGCATCCGTGCGGTGCCGCTCGGCGGCTTCAACGACATCGCGGGCATGGACCCCGAGGACAAGGATGCGGGCGACCGCGGCTATTCCGCAAAACCCGTGCTATCGCGCATGATCGTCATCATCGCGGGTTCGGCGATGAATCTCATCCTGCCGATCTTCCTGTTCTTCGGCATCTATTTCTTTTCGGGCGTTGCGACGCCGAGCACGGAGCCGGTTCTCGGCAGGGTGATTGAGGGAGAAGCGGCGGACAAGGCGGGGCTCCAGGACGGCGACCGCATCATCGCGATCGACGGCAAGCCCGTCGAGACGTGGACGGATCTGCTTGCCGCCATCCGCGACAAGGGCGGCGAGACGCTCAGCTTCCGCGTTGCGCGCGGCGGCGAAGAGGTCGAGGCACAGGTCACGCCCGTCTACGACGCACAGCAGAAGCGCGCGATGGTCGGCGTCATGGGCGCGACCGAAACGCGCCATCCCGGCTTTGCCGAGTCCGTGCAGCTCGCCGTCACGCGCACGGCGGCAATCCTGTACGCAATGGCCGAGGCGCTTTACAAGATCCTCTTGGAGCTTTCGGGCGCTGAGCTCGCAGGACCCTTGGGCGTCGCACAGATGGCAGGGGAGGTCGCGCAGATGGGCTTTGTGCCGCTGCTCAATTTCGCGGCATTCCTCTCGCTGAACCTCGGTCTCGTCAATCTCTTCCCGATCCCTGCACTCGACGGCGGGCATTTCCTCCTGCTCTGCGTCGAGGCAGTGCGCGGCAAGCCGCTTGGCCCAAAGGCATTCGGGTACGTCCAGCGCGTCGGCATCGCGCTTCTCCTGCTGCTCATGCTGTTTGCGACGAAGAACGACATCATGCGCGTGTTTTTCGGAAGCTGAGACCAGGCAACGTTACATCGTTAAGCAGATAGAAAGCAGATAGAAAGCAGATAGAAAGGCAGATAGAAAGGCAGATAGAAAGCAGATAGAAAGGCAGATAGAAAGAAGGAAGCGTTTTGGCATTTACGCGAAAGAACACGCGTCAGATCCATATCGGCCCTGTCGCGATCGGCGGCGGCGCGAAGATTTCTGTTCAATCGATGACGAATACGAAGACGCAGGACACGGAATCGACCGTGCGCCAGATCCGCGCACTGCGCGCGGCAGGCTGCGACATCGTGCGCCTTGCCGTGCCCGATATGGCGGCGGCGAAGAACCTCGGGAATATCCTGCGCGAGACGGACGTGCCGCTCGTCGCCGACATTCACTTCGACTACAAGCTCGCGCTCGAGGCCATTCATCAGGGCATCGACGCGCTTCGCCTCAACCCCGGCAATATCGGCGGCGAGGAGAAAGTCCGAAAAGTCGTCTGCGCGGCAAAGGAAGCGGGCATCCCCATTCGCATCGGCGTCAACGCGGGATCGCTTGACAGGCGCCTGCTTGAAAAGTACGGCGGCGTTACGGCGGAAGCACTCGTTGAGTCGGCGCTTCAGCACGTCCGCATTTTGGAGGCGCAGGATTTTTACGACATGAAGATCTCGCTCAAGGCACACGATGTGCCGCTGACGCTCGCCGCCTACCGCCTCATGAGCGAGAAGGTCGGCTACCCGCTTCACCTCGGCATCACGGAGGCGGGCACGGCGAAGACGGGCATCATCAAGTCTGCCGTCGGCATCGGCGCGCTCCTAGCCGAGGGAATCGGCGATACGATCCGCATCTCGCTTACGGGCGACCCGGTCGTAGAGGTGCGCGTCGCGAGTGAAATCCTGAAATCGCTCGGCCTCAGGGAGTATGGGCCGACGCTCGTCGCCTGCCCGACGTGCGGCAGGACGAGCATCGACCTTGCGAAGATCGCCGACGAGGTCACGGAGCGGCTCAAGGGGCTTTCGGATCCGATCGAGGTCGCTGTCATGGGCTGCGTCGTCAACGGCCCAGGCGAAGCGCGCGGCGCCGACGTCGGCATTGCGGGCGGAAACGGCGAGGGGCTTATCTTCCGCAAGGGCGAAATCGTCCGCAAGGTGCCGGAAGCAGAGCTCGTCACGGAGCTATTCAAGGAAATCGATGCAATACTGGAGGAACGCAAGAGAGATGAGAGCAAGTAAGTTATACGCGCCAACCCTTCGCAATACGCCTGCCGAGGCGGAAATCGTGAGCCATCGGCTCATGTACCGCGCGGGGCTTATCCGCAAGTCCGCCGGCGGCATGTATACGTTCCTGCCGCTTGCGTGGCGCACGATACGAAAGATTGAGCGGATCATCCGCGAGGAGATGGACGCAGCTGGCGGACAGGAAATCATGATGCCCGTGCTGCAGCCCGCAGAGTTTTGGCAGGAGAGCGGCCGATGGAGCGCCTACGGCGCGGAGATGATGCGCTTGAAGGATCGACATGGACGCGATTTCTGTCTCGGCCCGACGCATGAGGAGATGATGACGGCGCTCGTGCGCGACGAGGTGCGCTCCTACAAGCAGCTTCCACTCATGCTCTACCAGATCCAGGACAAGTTCCGCGATGAGCGGCGCCCGCGCTTTGGGCTTATGCGCAGCCGCGAGTTCATCATGAAGGATCTCTACTCGTTCGACAAGGACGAGGCGGGCATGAATGCATCATACCAAAAGATGTACGATGCGTACACAAACGTATTCACGCGCTGCGGGCTCGCGTTCCGTCCCGTCGAGGCAGATAACGGCGCAATCGGCGGCGGGCACTCGCACGAGTTCACCGTCCTCGCGGCATCCGGCGAGTCGAACATCGCCGTCTGCACGAAGTGCGACTACGCGGCAAGCGACGAAAAGACGGAGCTCGCTCCCATCGAGGCGGTGGATGAGCCGCTGGAAGAGCGCAGGAAGGTCAGGACGCCGGGCGCGAGCACGATTGAGGCGGTCAGGGACTTCTTGAACGTGCCCGTCGAGAAGACGATCAAGGCGGTCGCCTATCAGACGGACGCGGATGAGCTCGTGCTCACCTTCGTGCGCGGCGACCACGAAGTCAATGAAGTCAAGGTGCTCCATGCGATTGACGGCGCTTTGGAGCTTCGCATGGCGGACGAGGAAGCGATCCGCGCGGCAGGCGGCTGCCCCGGCTTCATGAGTCCGATCGGCATCAAGGCGGGCACGCATATCGTCGTCGATTCGACTGTCATGAAGATGAAGAACGCCGTTGCGGGCGCGAACGAGGCGGATGCGCATTTCATGGGCGTGACGCCTGCGCGCGATTTTCAGGATGAAGGACTTATTGCATGCGACATACGCCTTGTCCGCGAGGGCGATCCCTGCCCGCACTGCGGTGCGCCGCTCACGATGACGCACGGCATCGAGGCGGGGCAGGTCTTCACGCTCGGCACGAAGTACAGCGAGGCGATGGGCGCGACGTTCCTTGACGAAAACGGCAAGGAAAAGCCACTCCTCATGGGCTGCTACGGCATCGGTGTCGGACGCACGATGGCAGCGGCGATCGAGCAGAACAGCGACGAGCGCGGCATCGTATGGCCGCGCGCCATCGCGCCGTTCGAGATCGTCATCGTCGTGGTCAACGCGAAGAAGGAGAACCAGCTCGCCTATGCAGAGGACATTTACGCGGAATGCAAGGAGGCGGGCATGGATGTCCTCTTGGATGACCGCAGGGAGCGCGCCGGCGTCAAGTTCAACGACTGCGACCTCATCGGCTATCCCGTGCGCGTGACGGTAGGCCCAAAGGCCGTCGAAAGCGGCATGATCGAGATCAAGGTGCGCAGGACGGGGGAGATCTTCGAAGTGCCGCGTGAAGAATACCGCCAGAAGGTGCAGGAACTTTTGCAGACGCTCTGAGCGTCCCGTTCACGTCCTAAAAAGAAATCCGAATTTGGGAAAAAGGGAAAGAAAATATTTGACTTTTTGACCTTTTGTATTTATAATAGAAACCGTAAGCTTGTAAAGGAAGGGAAAAGACAAGAAAGAACGATATAGAATTACGGAGGATCACATTATGGGACAGGAAAAATACACAGCCAAAACGCTGGCGGCACTCCAGTCCGCCCAGCAAATCGCCGCCATGCGGTACCATCAGGAAATCACCTCGGCACATGTCCTGCTCGCGCTCTCAAAAGAGCCGGAAGGGCTTCTCGCGACGATCTTTGAGGAGTGCCAGACCGATCTCCCGCTGCTCAAGGCAAAGCTTGAACAGCAGCTCGCGAAGATTCCGAGCGTCAAGGGAAGCGACCGGCTCGGCATGGGCATGGACATGGTGCGCGTGCTCGGCAGGGCCGAGGAATTCGCAAAGGCGATGAAGGACGACTACGTCTCGACCGAACACCTCCTGCTCGCACTCGTCACGGATGGCAGCGAGGAGGTACAGGAGATCTGCCGCGAGTTCAAGCTCACAAAATCGGCTATCCAAGGCGCCATCAAAAAGAATCGCAAGCAGAACGTCACGAGTGAAAATCCAGAAGAAGGCTACAAGTCGCTTGAAAAATACGGGCGCGATCTCACGGACGCCGCACGCCGGGGAAAACTCGACCCCGTCATCGGACGCGATGAAGAGATTCGCCGTACCATCGAGATCCTATCGCGCCGCACGAAGAACAACCCCGTGCTTATCGGCGAGCCGGGCGTCGGCAAGACGGCGATCGTCGAAGGGCTCGCACGCCGCATCGTCGCAGGCGATGTGCCGGAGTCACTCAAGAACAAGTCCCTATACTCCCTCGACATGGGTTCGCTCGTCGCGGGCGCGAAATTCCGCGGCGAGTTCGAGGAACGCCTCAAGGCGGTGCTGAGCGAGATCGCCAAGTCGGACGGACAGATCCTGCTCTTCATCGACGAAGTGCATACCGTCGTCGGCGCGGGCGCAGCGGAAGGCGCGATGGACGCAGGCAACCTCTTGAAGCCGATGCTCGCGCGCGGCGAACTCCGCTGCATCGGCGCGACGACGCTCAACGAGTACCGCAAGTACATCGAGAAGGACACGGCGCTCGAACGGCGCTTCCAGCCCGTCATGGTCGGCGAGCCGACTGTCGAGGACACGATTTCCATTCTGCGCGGGCTAAAGGATCGCTACGAGGTGCATCACGGCGTCCGCATCCGCGATGCGGCGCTCGTCGCGGCGGCGACCCTCTCTGACCGCTACATATCCGACCGCTTCCTGCCCGACAAGGCAATTGATCTCGTCGATGAGGCAGCGGCAAAGCTGCGCACGGAAATCGAGTCGATGCCTGCACCGCTCGACGAGATCCGGCGCAAGATCATGCAGCTTGAGATCGAGGAGCAGGCACTGAAAAAGGAGACCGACGAGGCATCGGCAGAAAAGCTCACACAGATCACCGAGGAGAAGGAAACCCTCCAGAAAGAAGAGGGCGAGCTCAAGGCGAAGTGGGAGGCAGAGAAGAACGCCATCCTGCGCGTCCGCGCCATCAAGAAGGAAATCGATGAGGTAAAGGGGCAGATGGAAGCGGCAGAGCGCGCCTACGATCTCAATCGCCTGTCGGAGCTCAAGTACGGCAAGCTGCCGGAGCTCACGAAGAAGCTCCAGGAAGAGGAACGCATTATTGCCGCAAAGTCGAAGGACGAACAGCTGCTCAAAGAGGAGGTAGGCGAAGAGGACATTGCGAAAGTCGTCAGCCGTTGGACCGGAATCCCCGTAACGAAGATGCTCACGGGCGAACGCGAGAAGCTGCTGCACCTTGAGGACGTGCTGCACGAACGCGTCGTCGGGCAGGATGAAGCCGTCAAGGCGGTCAGCGAAGCGATCCTGCGCGCACGTGCGGGGATCAAGGATCCGAACCGCCCGATTGGCTCGTTCATCTTCCTCGGACCGACGGGCGTCGGCAAGACCGAGCTCGCAAAGACGCTCGCGGAAGCGCTCTTTGACGATGAGCGCAGCATGATTCGCATCGACATGTCGGAGTACATGGAGAAGCACAGTGTCGCGCGCCTCATCGGTGCGCCTCCAGGCTACGTCGGCTACGACGAGGGCGGACAGCTCACGGAAGCCGTCCGGCGTCGTCCCTACAGCGTCATCCTGCTCGATGAGATCGAGAAGGCGCACCGCGACGTGTTCAACGTGCTGCTGCAGATCCTAGACGACGGGCGGCTCACCGACGGCAAGGGACGTGTCGTAAACTTCAAGAATACCGTCATCATCATGACGAGCAACCTCGGCTCGCACGAGATCCTCAACAAGGATTACGAGGAGGCGAAGAAGGCCGTCAAGGCAATCTTGAAAGATTACTTCCGCCCCGAGTTCCTGAACCGTGTCGACGACACGATTGTATTCAGGGCACTCGAGAAGGACGAGGTCAAGCGGATCGCCGCGATCCTCTTAAAGGCGCTCGGCGAACGTCTCATGCGCCAAGTCGGCATCGCGCTCAAGTGGAACGACGCCGCGCTCACTGCGCTTGCCGCTCGGGGCTTTGATCCGAGCTTCGGCGCGCGCCCGCTTCGCCGCCTGCTCACGCATACGGTTGAGACGGAACTGTCGAAGAAAATCATCGCAGGCGAAGTCAAGGACGGCGATACGGTCGAGATTGGCTGGGACGGCACGAAATTCACGTTTGAAACGGCATGACATGCTGCAAGGCGACAAAAAGACGAATCGCAGATTTTGCGGTTCGTCTTTTTTGATGCCAACCAGTATCGGATTTCCTCTCTGTCGTAGGGCGGCCGATGCGGGCAAATTGCATCACAGGAGCTGAACCCGGCTATGCATGCTTCTTCCCACGTTATACGTCCCTTTGGAATTTCGCTGTCAGGGAAGCGGTACGAGCCTTGCGAGGATGTTGTGCCCGTTTGCGATGAGGGCACGATAGAAATGATCCAATGGGGCAACGATAGGCGTGAAGATGAGACGCGTTTTGAAGCGCAGGAAGGTGTGCGTGTTGCTGCCGAAGATGGGGATGCGGTCCAAAATGTAGGGATTCTCCGCTTTGTTCGCGAGACCGAGATGGACAGTGAAGGCGGCGCGGTAGCCCGCTTCCTTCGTCATTTGTTCCAGCGCTTCGTCGAATGAGCCGCATGGGTACGCGATGAAGTCGATGGATTTGCCGAGGCGCTGCTCAAGGATGGTCTTGGAATCCCTGAGTTCCTTCCAACGCTCGTCTGGACGGATCTTATTGAGTTCGACGTGGTTCATCGTATGGCTCTCGAAGTCGATGAGGTCGCTCCCGTTCATTTCTTTGACTTGCTCCCACGTCATATAGTTCGGATAGGTGCTGAGGAAGTTCGGCACGAGGAAGATCGTGGCCTTGAGGTTGTATTTTTGCAGGATGGGGAACGCGTTCTCGTAGTTGTCGGCGTAGCCGTCGTCAAGCGTGATGACGACGGGCTTTTCGGGAAGCGGCGCACCGCCCTGCCACGCATCCAAAAGCTCCTTCGGCGTAATCGCATGGTAGCCGTTTTCCGCGAGATACTTCATCTGCCTGTCAAACTGCTTCGGATGGACGGTCAGCGCGTTCTCCGCCTGGTCATTGATCTGATGATAGTTCAGGACGGGGACGGCGCCATTCGCGCGCAGCATCAGGTACACGCAGACGCCGAGCACAAGGAGAAAGAGCACAAGAAACACCAATAAAATTCGTTTGACGACCATCCGCAAGAACATACATCCCTTTCTGTACTGACCGATTTGCCGGGCAAGCAGAAAGCCTGCCCGTATAAAAAACATACGATTTAAGGATAGTACAATGAATGGGGCATGTCAAGGCAGAATTGTCGCACGATTGCTGCGTGCGTGCAGGGCTCAAATCGGATTGCGGAGGGATCATCGGGCAGGATGCTGGAATCCCTGCCGCAGGAAGGACAACGATATGCCTCCGGCGTTGGATTGGAAAAATCTGACGCGTGGGGGCATTCTTTTTGGAAAGAAAAGGTTTTACAAATCGGGGAATCGCCTTATAATGGTAGCGTGTGTTATACGCGGAGCGAAGTATTGGTTTGCTTGGAGGATAGAAGCAATGATGCGAAATGAATTGTGCTGGTGTGGCAGCGGCAAGAAGTACAAGAAGTGCCACGCGGACTTTGATGAACGGCTCAGCGAGATGAAATTTGACTTCATGCGCGGGCAGGTACGTCCGCCGAAGAAGCTCATCAACAATGCGGAGGATATTGCAAAGGTACGAGCATCGGGCGTCGTCAACGACGGGACGCTCGACCTCATGGCAGAACTCGTGCGCCCCGGCATCGATACGGAGTCCTTGGACGCGGCGGCGGCGGAGTACATCCGCAGCCACGGTGGCATTCCGGCATGCCTCCACTACGAAGGGTACCCAAAGAATGTCTGCATCTCGATCAATGATGTCGTCTGCCACGGCATCCCATCGAAACAGACGATCCTGAAGGAAGGCGACATCGTCAACATCGATATCACGACAATTCTCGACGGCTACTACGCGGATGCCTCGCGCATGTTCATCGTCGGCGGGCATACGACGCCGGAGGCGGAAAAGCTCGTGCGCGTGACGCGCGAGTGCATGGAGCGCGGCATCGAAGCGGCTCGTCCATGGCACTTTCTCGGCGACATCGGCGCGGCGTGCGGCGCGCACGCGCGGGAGAACGGCTATTCGGTCGTCACGGCGCTCGGCGGCCACGGTGTCGGCAAGGATTTCCACTTGGAACCGTTCGTGCCGCACACGGGCAAGAAGGACACGGGCATGCTGCTCGTGCCCGGCATGATCCTGACGGTCGAGCCGATGATCAATGCGGGCAAGTCCGCCGTCGTCACGGATAGGAAGGACGGCTGGACGGTGCGAACGAAGGACAAGACGCTCTCGGCCCAGTGGGAAAAGACGATCCTCATCACGGAGACGGGCACAGAGGTGCTCTCGTCGTAAGGGTGCCAAGCGGCACGGAAAGGAAGCAGATGAAATCATTTGAGCAGATGAACCTCTCGCCGCGGATGGTAGAGGCGTTGAAGCAGCGCGGCATCAAGGAGCTGACACCCGTGCAGGAGGCAGCGATCCCCGTCTGCCGCGCAGGGCGCGACGTCATCGTGCAGGCGCAGACGGGAACGGGCAAGACACTCGCGTTTCTCGTGCCGATTTTTGAACTGGCAAAGGCACAGGCAAAAGTCGCGCAGGCACTCGTCATCGCGCCGACGCGCGAGCTCGCGATCCAGATCGCGAAAGTTGCGCAGATCCTCGGCGAGGCGGAGAGCATTTCCTCGCTCGTCCTCTATGGCGGACAGGATATTGAGCGGCAGAAGCAGAAGCTTCGCCGCTGCCCGCAGGTCATCATCGGCACGCCGGGGCGCCTGCTCGATCATTTGAGGCGCGGCACGATCGACGTCTCGAAGGTCAACAAGGTCGTGCTCGACGAGGGCGATGAGATGCTTCGCCTCGGCTTTATCGAAGATGTGGAGATCCTCCTCGGCAAGGTCGCGCCCGACCATCAGCTCATGCTCTTTTCGGCGACGATGCCCGCGCGCGTCCGCGCGCTCTCAGCGCAGTACATGGAGCGTCCCAAGATGATCGAGATTCGCGCGGAGCACGTGACGCTCGATACGATCGAGCAGGTCGTCGTAAGCATCACGGAAGACGAGAAGCTGGATCGCCTCTCCAGGATCATCAACGAGGAGCAGCCGTACCTCATGATGGTGTTCTGCCACACGAAGCAGCGCGCGCATCAGGTGGCCATGGCGCTCGCGGCTCGCGGCTACCTCGCCGACGAGCTTCACGGCGACCTTACGCAGGCGCAGCGCGCGCTCGTACTGCGCCGGTTCCGCGAGGCGAAGCTCCAAGTGCTCTGCGCGACGGACATCGCGGCACGCGGCCTCGATATCGAGGGTGTGACGCATGTCGTGAGCTACGACGTGCCGCACGACGCGGAAGCGTACGTCCACCGCATTGGGCGAACGGGGCGTGCGGGCGGAGAAGGCAAGGCGGTGACGTTCGTGACGGCGCGGCAGTACGAAAAGCTTCGTCGCATCGAGGCGGGCATCAAGGCGCGGATCCGCCGCGAGAATGCCGCGCGCAGGGAAAAGCGCGCGGCGGAAAAGCGAGAAATGGGCAAGCCAGAGAAGGATAATAGGGCGAAGAAGCCGCGATCAAAGCACGCAAGCCGCAAGGGGGCAGTGCATAAGGGGCAGGGAGGCGGAAGGCGTCGTGCAGGCGCGAAGGCGGCGCGCCCAGCGAAGCGGAAGAGCAGCCTCGGCCGCCGCGCGAAGCTTGGAAAGCACCGATGATTCCCTTGGCAGGAAGCAATATATTATGCGGTTGAACAGAAAAAATCTACAATTCTGACGAAGAAAGCAGGATTTTCACACAAAAAAGCGAAATAAATACGCTGTGATAGGAAATAAGATTATCGAGCGCAAAGAATGGATTCTTCGGGGGAGGGATTTCCATGATTGGAATCAAAAATGTTATTGCGATTGTCTGCGGCGGCGGCCCTGCGCCCGGCATCAACAGCGTCATTTCCGGCATCACGAATGAGGCGACGCGCCACGGCTGGGAAGTCATCGGCATCTACGACGGCTTTTCGCGCATCGGGCGCGGCGAGAAGAACTATATCCGCCTCGATCCGAAGAACATCAGCCGTATCCACATGCAGGGCGGCTGCATCTTAAAGATGTCGCGCTTCAATCCGACAAAGAAGGAGTCTGACCTGCGCACGGTTGTCGAGACCCTCACGGAGCTCGGCGTCACGCATCTCGTGACGATCGGCGGCGATGACACGGCGTACAGCTCGGCAGCCGTTTCGGAGTACGCGCACAGGATGGGGCGCACGATCAACGTCGTGCATGTCCCGAAGACGATCGACAACGATCTGCCGCTCCCCGAGGGCGTGCCGACGTTTGGATTCGAGACGGCGCGCGCATTCGCGACGACGGAGATCGAGAATCTCATGGAGGACGCGCGGACGACGAACAACCGCTGGTACTTTACGATCGCAATGGGCCGCACGGCAGGGCACCTCGCGCTCGGCATGGGGCGCAGCGCTGGCGCGGCCGTTACGCTCATCCCAGAGGAGCTTCCGGCGGGGCATGTGCGCCTCCAGCACGTCGTCGACATCCTGACGGGCGCCATCGTCAAGCGCTACCTCACGGGCAAGAATTACGGCGTTGCCGTCATTGCCGAGGGCATCATTGAGAAGATTGCGCCGGAGGACTTCGAGCAGCTCGGCGAGGTCGTGCTCGACGAGCACGGGCATATCCGCTACAGCGAGCTCGACTTCGGCGAGATCCTGAAGCAGAGCGTGCTCACCGAGGTGAAGAAGCTCGGCATCAAGCTCACGATCATCGACAAGGAGATCGGCTACGAGCTTCGCTGCACGGCGCCGATCGCCTACGACATCGACTATGCGCGCTCGCTCGGCTACGAGGCGGTCAAGTTCCTCATGCGCGGGGAGAGCGGCGCGATCATCTCGATCCAAAACAGCGAAGCCGTTCCCATGCGCTTTGAGGATATCCGCGACGAGAAGACGGGCAAGACGCGTGTCCGCAAGGTCAATATCGAGTCTGTCGGCTACCGCATCGCGCGCGGTTCGATGATGCGCCTCGAAAAGGGAGATCTCGACGATCCCGGTCTTGCCAACGCGTACCGCATGGAGCCGGCAGCGTTCAAGGCGCGTTACGCGTATCTTTTCGGCGAGGGCGAGGCGCCGTCGGCAGGGGAAAAAGCAGGGGCGAAGAAATAACGCTTGACATTGTTTTTTCCATGCCCTATAATATCATATTGTCAGTCGCCGATAGACGGCATGATATCGCGGGATAGAGCAGTAGGTAGCTCGTCGGGCTCATAACCCGGAGGTCACAGGTTCAAGTCCTGTTCCCGCAACCAATTGCCGCGGGGTGGAGCAGTAGGTAGCTCGTCGGGCTCATAACCCGAAGGTCACAGGTTCAAGTCCTGTCCCCGCAACCAATCGACAAGACCGCTGATATAGCTCAGTCGGTAGAGCGTATCCTTGGTAAGGATAAGGTCACCAGTTCAATCCTGGTTATCAGCTCCATAATTTGCGGCGGCATAGCTCAGTTGGCTAGAGCATGCGGTTCATACCCGCAGTGTCCGGAGTTCAAATCTCTGTGCCGCCACCATCGTGACTGCAGCCCCTTTTTAGGGGCTTTTCGTTTACGCGCATTACGAGGGAGGACGCAGTATGATCAAAGAGGCAATCGTCAAGGTCGTAGGAAAGGGAGACCTTTCCTACGAGGAAGCGTACGCGGTCATGAATGAGATCATGAACGGCGAGACGACACAGGTGCAGAACGCGGCGTATCTCGCGGCGCTTTCGGCGAAGAGTGCGAAGGCGGAGACGATCCAAGAGATTGCGGGCTCTGCCAAGGCGATGCGCGACCATGCACGCGCCGTCGCTCACACGATGGACGTTCTCGATATCGTCGGAACGGGCGGCGATCACTCGTGCAGCATCAACATTTCGACGACGGCTTCGATGATTATTGCGGCGGCAGGCGTCAAGGTCGCCAAGCATGGCAATCGTGCGGCATCCTCGAAGTCGGGCGCGGCGGACTGTCTCGAAGCGCTCGGCGTCAATCTCGATCAGCCGCCGGAGAAGGCGGTGCGCGAGCTTGAAGAGATCGGGCTATGCTTCCTCTTCGCACAGAAGTACCACGCGTCGATGAAGCACGTCGGGCAGGTCCGCCGCGAGCTTGGCATCCGCACGGTCTTCAATATACTTGGCCCGCTCACGAATCCCGCGCATCCGACGCGCATGGTGCTCGGCGTCTACGACGAGTACCTTCTCGAACCGCTCGCACAGGTGCTCCTCTCGCTCGGCGTGAAGCGCGGCATGGTCGTCTACGGCAAGGATTGCCTCGACGAGCTCTCGCTTTCCGCGCCGACTGCCGTCTGCGAGTTCAAGGACGGTTGGTTCCGCCGCTACGAGGTCACGCCGGAGGAATACGGCCTTGCGCGCTGCACGAAGA
>PPYE01385299.1_pt1 | contig 14427 bp, 18 predicted proteins | sample 1559881 | NCBI WGS metagenome assembly PPYE01 (sample SAMN08240022, study PRJNA423297) | Human gut metagenome, whole genome shotgun sequencing project.
ATTTTGGGACTTAAATAATGTAGATAAAGAACCATTAAGAATTATAGGGAAGGCAAATGGATTTAATATAAGTTCAAGCTATGAGATTAATCGTTTAGTAAAAAATCCATATAGTTTGCTAACAGTTGTAGTAATGCATAATCATCCAAGAAACGGAATGTTCTCTGGTGCAGACATTAAATCATTTACAGATTTTGATTCAATATACTTGATGACTGCAGTGTGTAATGATGGAACAATATACATGATAAGAAAAGAGAGAAATTTTAACCCTTTAGCTATGCAGAAGTATTATGAAGAAGGTGCAGCTTTAAGTCATAAAAAGGCACAAAATGAAATAATGAGAAAGGTAAAGAAGTTAAAGTTGGACATTGACAATGCGAATGATAGAAAGAAAATAGCAAAAATGTCAACAAAATCATATTATTATGGTATAAAAAATGTTGCAAAGCATGCAAAAGAAATTGGGATAACATATAGATGTAGTGTAAAAAGAAAGTGAGGTATAGACATGAGTAAATATTTACCATTTGGAGAATCAATTATTCCTTCAAAAGATCAAGTGAGAGCACAACAGGTAAAATTTGAAAGATATGATTATTATGGAATACCATATGGGCAGTTTGATACCTTGGAAAATGGAGAGGGGCATTGGTCAAAAAAAGAGAAGGACAGAGAAGATGCTAGACTTTTAATAATGAAAGGGGAATCAATACCTAAAGATTTGGAGAATAGACTATTACAATATAAGAAACAGGAACATAAAAATGCATAAGTATAACTAACAGAGCACACCGATAAAAAGGTGTGCTTTTAGTTTATACACTAAAATGTTTAATCTTCATATCTCAATCAATTCAATACATCTAATAAAAATAATACACATCTATAATTTTCAATCCTGCATAAAATCAGACATTTCCATATAGTAAGTATATTTAATTTATTTTTATTAAAGGGAAAGAGAGGACAAAGACATGGATATTGCAGGAACACTTTATCCGACAGGTAGGATTGGTACTACAAATTATATATTAACACCAGAGAATATCGTGAATGACATGATCAACATGCTTCCTGATGATTTCTGGACACCAGATGTTAAGGTGTTAGACATTTTCTCTAAATCTGGTAGATTTTTAATGGCTGCATACAAGAAGTTGTTTAACTCACCATACCTTGCAGATATGGACATTGCAAAGAGAAAGCGTCATATTTTATCTGAACAGCTCTATGGTATAACAGATGATTTCACATGTTTATTGTTGTCAGAGAGAGCATTATATGGATATGCACAGTATGGCAAAAAGAACATCAGAATGGTTGAAGATCTACAATCAATTGTAAAGACAGCAGACAAGAAATTAGTTGCAGAGAGACTAGGAAAGGAACTGGGCGGACAGATGGAATTTGATTTGGTCATTGGCAATCCTCCATACAACAAAGGAGCAGACATAGATTTTGTATTTTTAGGTTGTGAGTTAAGCAGTAAATATGTTTGTATGATTACACCTGCAAAATGGCAGACAGCAGAAGCAAATCAACGTATTGTAAGTAAGATGTCATATGGAGAGTTTAGACAACAGTTAGTTCCTCATATGAGATACGTGTGTTTTTATCCGAACTGCTCGGATGTGTTTTTAATAAAAATAAATGATGGAATTTCGTACTTCTTGATGGATAAAAAGATACATGAAAAGTGTGTTGTAGAAAATAAGTGCAAACATCAAATAAAATTGAATAGCATAACAGAACGAAGTATTGCAAATGGACAAAGTTTATTAAATGTTGTTTCAGATATAGTTGAGCATATGGGGCAATACAATAAATTTCAGTTTAGACCAGTGAGCGATGCAGCTGAATGGATAGTAGTTGCTAACAGAAATTTTTCTGGTGCACGCGGAGTTGAGGGCGAATACCAAGCAATGGGAACAATATCATATAAAACTGGAATGACAAAAGTAATTGGAAAAACAAACATATATAAGAATGATGAATCATATGAATTGACAAGTGCAGAAAGTATTATATTTGGAGCAGTGGAAGAATTAGAGTGCAGAAGCTTTGAAAGTTGGTTGCATTCAAAACTGGTTCAGTTTATGGTATTTGGATGCATGGCTTCAAGAGAGATAATGAATGATAATACATTTAAGTTTGTTCCTGCTCCTCCCTCAGGTAAATTCGATCATATTTACACGGATGAGGAATTGTATAAGGAGTTTAACTTGCCACAGAAATACATAGATGTCATTGAATCAGTTATAAAGGAGCGTAAGTAAAGAAAGAGCCAGCACCCATACAAAAAGTGCTGGCTTATTTCCTGTTTATTTTGCAGGTTCATTTTCAAGAAATACATAATAATATCTTAGATGCTTAGCTTTAGGGTTTTTAGGTATTTTTTCAATATTCCTATACAAGCGATAGGTTCCATCTGGGCTTTCATAACCGTTGCTATTGAGAAAGGCACGTATATTGTGGTGGAAATCATCAACAGTTTCTTGAATGTCCTGTGGTACGTGTGCATCAACGATTTCATAGATGTCTTGAATCTCGTAGCGTGTATGTCGATCTACAGGAAATAAAGTAGTGTCAGTTAAAATTTTTGCAATAGCTTGTCTTGCAGTTATGTTGTCCATATCAACAACTCCTCCTTTGTAATTATATGACTATTATACTACAAACAAGCATAAATGCTAGTGTAAATACACTATGAATAGAAAACTGCATTTCTAATAAACCAATGAACAAAAGAAATTGCATTAGAATTATATAAAATAAAAATTATTTTTATTAAAAGATTAGGGAGGAAGAGCAGTCATGAAAAGAAAGAAGCTTGTAATTTCAGTAGTGATAGCAGTAGTAGTAATTGCAATATTACTTATAATTGGTTTATCACACAGAGGACAGAATAAAGGAACAGATGCAAGTGAGTATACGAACACCATAAAGGATAGTAGTACAGAATCCGCAGCAGCATCAGCAGATAAAACTGCTAAATTGACACAGGAGTATACAGCAGAGGCAGAGAAATTGTGGGATAAGACACATGAGGAAATGGAGTATACATGTACAAAGGAAGAGTTTGTTGAGAACTATGTGGCATATAGACTTGATGGAGATACAGCAGAGTCAGCAGAGCAGAACTTAAAGGATGTTTATAGTAAAGATTCAAAAGTAGGTGTAGACGATAATGGAGATGTTTATGTGCAGTTAACAGACGAAGAAACCAGTGAAGTTGAGGAGCAGGAGAAAGAGGATGAGAAAAATACATCAGTGGTTTCAGATATAAGAACAGATGAAGAAAAAGCTGCATCAAATGATGAGGAAAAGATCAAGCAATATGAAAAAGAGAACACTGATAAGAGAGCTGGTACCTATACAGATGCAGATGGAGTAAAGCATAATCAGTATATTGATGAAGATGGACAACATTATTACATTGATAGCAATGGTATGCATGTTCTAACAGACAGGATTGAGGGTGAAGAGGACTTTAATAATTTTTTAGATGAGATAGACAATGAGTAAGGAGGGCAGTGATAAAATGAAATGGATAAAAAGAGTTTTGTGTTTAACACTTGCATTTGCAATGATAATCACGGCATTGCCAACTACCAGCATAACAGAGAAAGTTTATGCAAAAGAATCTGGCAATGGTACTGGTGGAGGTACACAAGGAGCAGGTGGAAAAAGGCATGGTGGAGCAACAGAGAGTAAACAAGGACTCAGGATATACCTTATGACAAAAAGTGGAAAGACAGTATCAAAGGTTTATGATTGTTATTTTGGATATGACACTGTTAAAGTTGGTCACTATGAAAAGGATACACGATTAGGCAGTAAGGATGCATCAAAAGCGTTTAACATAACAGCAGCAATAAAACAGTATTTTGGAATACCTAAAGCATTTTATTATTCTGGTGGCAGCTTTCATGGAAATGGAGCAGCATTTAAGAAATGGGCTGCTAATCATCCTAAGAAAAAAAACGGGGAAAAAGCTAAACATAACAATATTTATTATTTTGTTCAATATGTAATTGGAAAAGAGGCTTATGATAAAGCAGAGAATGCAGCGGGAGATGAAGCACTATATGTAGTAGTAGAGCCTTTAGCATGGCATTCCGTATTATACAATAGAGCAAGTAAATTAAATGGTCAGACAATTCTTGCTACAGGGTATGAATATTTGAATTTTAATGCAGAGCATGGTTTTGGTTCTAATACATATACAAAGATTCTGGATAACTTTATTTTGCAATACTGCATGGTGTTACAGAGAGATGAATTAGGATTGAAAAAGGTAGACACACATAAAAAAGGTTTGTCATATGTAACTAAAAGTGGTTTAGGAAAGAAAGGTTTATCTTTACATTTATATTCTTTGGTGGATGTTGGTGATTATGATTATACACACACCTTTGATTATTCTTACAACAACAGTAGGTTTAAGCCAGAGAAGGCACCTAAATCAAACTCTAAGGAAACAGAAGATCATTGGGTAACAATAGTAAAGACATATAGAGTTAAGAAAATTGACAAGGATGGTAATATAAAATACATTGATAAAGAAACGTACGTTAGAAAAAATAATCCTGCAAGGATTAGGATAGAAAATGAGCCTACCAGTAAGGTTCAGTATCATGTCATAGGATATCAAACAACAGACAAGGTCAAAAAGTCTATTGATGCATTAAAGTGGAAGTCAATCATGGAGGATAAGGAACAGGTTGGAAATGCTACAAAATCTGCAACAGTGAAACCTAATAACAATGCAGTGGTTACAACAGTGACACTACATAAGAAAATAGAGAAACAGAAGAACAAGAAAACTGGTAAAACAGAAACCGTTAAGCAGAAACATGATGAGACAGTGCTTTATGTGTTGTTACAGAAAGAGGAAAAAGAGAAGCCTATTTCTGGAGATTATACATTGAAGCAGTCACAGATTTCTAAGAGAGTGGACTTGTATAAAACTGAAAAGGACAAGAATATATTAAAGGGTCATTCATTTGCATGGGATTCAAGTGCATTAAATGACGCATGTAGCGGTCATACTTATTATTGTGGCAGTGAATATTGTGGTGGTCATACTTATTATTGTAGTTGGTCATTAGATGATACAAGTTTAAGCTTGGCAATTATGAATGCACGTTACAGGGCTGATGAATACAAGTACAATATAGCTTATAAGGCATGGGATGATGAATGGGAAGATACGGAAGTTGCAAACCAATGTTGAAGGGTTTGGTTTTTTTATGCTAAAAATTAGTGTGGAAATGTGTTCCAAAGCTATTTGAATGGGGTAAAACGGGGTTTTTATTGGGGAGTGGTAAATTTGTATGGGTGGTGGTTTACAAAATGAATTTCAAGGAATACAAGAATTACAAGATGTTTCAATGGGGTATAGGCTAGTGAGAGTTAAAAAAATAGGGATAATTTGTGTCATAAGGGTAGGAAAAGCTATTTCGACATATATCAAAATTGGCAGGTATCCTATTGGAATAAAAATGGATTTGGAAAACTGCATTTCCGGTATTAAAGAATAAAAAACAGTTATTTGGAGGTGCTGGAAATGGCTCATAAGTATGCATATATCAGGGTTTCAACAACAGAGCAGAATGAGGAACGGCAGGTTACAGCAATAAGAGAATATTGCAAAGACATACCTCAAGAAAACATTTTCACAGATAAGGCAAGTGGAAAGAATTTTGAAAGACCGGAATATGAAAAAATGAAAACAATTATAGAGCATATGTCAAAAACTGATGGCATCAAGATAGAGTTAATTGTTGAGGAACTTGACAGGCTGGGAAGAAATTCAGACGGTGTAAAGGAAGAGTTACTATGGTTTAAAAAACACAACGTTATTGTGAGGATTTTAGAAATTCAAACGACATTGGTGGATGTGGATGAAAATAATCAATGGGCGTTAGAATTGACACGTAACCTTATGATTGACATTTACAGTTCCATTGCGCAACACGAACTGGAAAAGAGAGCAAAGCGTCAGAGAGAGGGGATCGCAGAAGCAAAGAAAAGGGGCGTTTATAAGGGCAGAAAGCCGATTGAGGTTGATCATGAAGCATTTGAAAAGGTTTATTTGCGGTGGAAGCAAAAGGAGATAACAGCAGTGCAGGCAATGGAGCAGTTAAATTTAAAAGCGAGTACTTTCTATAGAAAAGTAAAGGTCTATGAAAATGAAAGTTGCCAAATTGCCAAAAATACAAAGCATTGTAAAGGGTGATGGTGGCAGGAGAATGCTGTGTTACATATGAAATTATAAGATGTTGGACATGAAAACCTACATATTTATATGATAAAGAGCTTTTAATATTAAATTTGGTTGGAAAGGGTGATAAATATGGACTATGATAAAATGAGTGAAAGCCAGATAAGAATGTGGTTACACGACTTGATAGATCGTAGGGTTACCGGACAAAATGAGGCAGACATACAAAATGCGATATATTATTTAATTAACTTAATAAACTCTATCAGTGCATTTCGAGTAGAAGGACATCTGGATATTTATAATGCTCTATATGATAAGAAAAAGGTAACCTGTGAATTTAAGATGGAGAGACCTATATACATAGTGAAGAATGCAAAGGTAAAAACGGATGCTTTTGGAAGAACAAATAAACATCAGAAGTTAGGAATAACAGTAGAAAATCAGATAATGGAGCTATATGAAAGTGGAATGACGCAACAAAAGATAGCAGACGCACTTAAAATTTCAAGACATACTGTTTATAGTAAAATAAAGAAAAGGAAAAGTACTTTATAAAAAATTAGTGCTGTGCAGATGTCATAATAAACGCTGGTGAATATCCTCTCTTTTCCTTGCAACATCACGTCTTGGCGCATGTGACACCCAGCGTTAAGATGTGTTTGAAGTTAAGGAAAGAGAGAAATCTCTAAAATAAAGGTTGAGCATTGTAAGAGACAGTGCAGAAAGAGAGGACATAATGTGTAAAATGTATGTGGTAAATCAGTTGAATCTTGGTAACAGAAAATTAGGTTATGAGCTTTTCAATGGAAAAGAGATCGTTGAAATGACAGAGAAAATGTTAAAGGACAGCATTGTTTCCGGTAAAGAGGTTTATGGTATGTGCGTTGTGAATGATGAGCTGGTGCTGGATAAGGAAAACTTCTTCATGCGTAATATGATGATTCATTCACATATTGGAAACTATACAGCAATGGTTGAGGATGATACCTGCATTGCAAAGGTTTTCTATCTTGTGATCGGAAGTCATACAGAAGCTGGAAAGACAGTATATGATGTTGTTTCTTCAAGGTTTGAGAGATGCAGTATCAATGAGGAAAAGTTACAGGCATGGTATGAACTTGGAGTAATCAATGGTGGAGTAAAGATTGAAAATAATAAGCTGGTTCTGGCTGTGCAGGGAAAGCCGGAACCAGAGAAAGTGCAGGGAGTGGCAGAGAAAAAGGAAGTGGTTGCGAAAAAGAAAGAGGAAACGACAGAAAAGAAAGAGAGTGCCAGCAGTACTGATAAAAATAAAAAATAGAATAAAATTAGTTTGGCAGTGCACTTGCAAAAGGACTTCTGAAGGAATGGAAAGTTTCATCAGAAGTCCTTTTTTATGCGTGAAAAGTGGCATTTGTTACAATTTCCTGAAAAAATATTTTTATAAAAGGGGGAAGTGCTATGGAGCATGTAGTAAGAATGCAGGTGCGTTTGCATGTATTGAATCCTGACACAGGAGAGATGGAAAGCAGGGTGGACATTGGGCTGAACATGAATCAGACGGGCTTGTCAAAAGATGCAGTGTTGGAATTGTTTGACAGTTCAGCAAGGAGTATCCACAAGATAATGGAAAAGGAGGCATCAAAATGGGAAGTGTGAGATTTGAGGTCGTGGCAAAAATCTGTCCGGACAATGTAAATGCTGTTGAGTTTTATTTGTGTGCAGCTGGCGGTTATAACAGGCAGGTTGGGTTGATTGAATTTCCTCATGACAGACAGCTTGGGGATAATATGGCGGCAAGTGATGAGATTGTAAAGATCATCAAGAAAAGAATTAGAAAGAGTGTATAAGGGAATGGGGCAGTTGTTCATTCAGCTGCCCTGTTTTTTTGTGCTGACATATAAGTGCGAGCAAGTTTGGTGTTTAACTGCTACATTATAATATGATAAAATATTGAATTTTATTTTAAATGGTGGTGCTTTTGCGGGACATGTTATGAGAAAAAAGGGACAGCCCACTGCAAAGTTGATATGAAAAAACATAATTTTACAGGATATGTGGATGGAAAAGAAATGTCAGCGCTGTTGATTTTTTATACAAACAATGAAATACAAAAGTTATGGATGCTATTCTTATTTTTAATTACCAACAATTTAATAAAATTTCCGTAGATTTAAAGTTCTGAAAAAAATCACCAGAGTATATTTTTTTAGAAAATGTGGATTTTGGAATGTGAAAAGTATGATTTCCCTGAAAATAAAGGGAATGTGGGAAAACAAAATATCTGGAAATGTTCTGGCTTTGCAGTGGACAAGTTTTGAAAATAAAAAGCAGGTGGTTAGTTTTGGAATGAAAATGGCTACATCCCGATTGGAAAAGGAATGTAAAGATAATGGGAAGGGATGGGCAGGAGTGACATGAGGAAAATGAAATGGAAATAAATTGACTATGGTTCCGGCAGAGGATTGCAGACAGAGGGAAAGTAGCTGGCGGTCTGGGGGAATTTATTTTGTTGCAAATATTTATTTTTTTTACTTGCAATGCAGAAGCCACAGCGTTACAATCCCACACAATCAATTTGGAAAAGGGGAAAGACAAATGGGATTGAGTATTTTTACAGGAGACAGAAAAGAGAACATTATAAAAACGCTGTTTCGATCAAGGCTGGCGAGAGTCGGACTTATCGGTTGCAGTATTTATGTCTACAGATCATATGATTTTGGTGGTACGCTTGGACAGAATGTTGCAACAGCTGTGTTGGTTTCTGCAATGGCATTAAATACGTTGTTTATACCCAGCAGGATGTTAAGGTGCAGACATGGGAAAAGATTTTTTGTAAGTGCACTTCCAAAAAATAGATTTCGGGGATATCATCTGGAAAAGAAAATAGAGCATATGGACGGTTGGGAGTTTGAAGAATACTGTGCTTGTATATTAAGAAAGAATGGATTTTCACATGTGGAAGTGACACAGGGAAGCGGAGACTTTGGAATTGACGTGATCGCAGAGAAAGCGGGGGTACGCTATGGGATTCAGTGTAAAAAATACAGTGGCACGGTTGGCTGGCATGCGGTAGAGGAAGCAAAAGCAGGTGCAGAGTATTGGGAGTGTCAGCGTGCGGTGGTTCTGACAAACAGTAATTTCAGCAGGCAGGCATTGGAAGGAGCTGCTAAAATAGGGGTGGAGCTTTGGGATGGTCAAAGACTTGCATGGCTACAAAAATAATATAGTAATGACAGATCTGTTGGTTTATAATGAAGTTAGATTACAAAGAATGAAGGGGGAGGAAATGTTGTGGATAAAGAAATTATTTTAAGGGTGAACATGTATTATTTAGAGGCGGTCTACTTGGAAATCATGGAGCAATTTAAAATACATGATAAATATGAAAATCTGCGCAGCTGGGTTATTGGGATTTATGAAGTTTTAGAAACAAACAGGACAGATTTCTCTAAATACCAGCACGGACATAAAACAACTATAGCCAAGAAAATGATAGACAATGCAATTCTTTGTAAACCATTAAAATTATTGTACATTAATCATGATGTGTTTATAAAAGAGATGAAGCGAACGCAGGAAAACTGGGAAGAAAGATTAGAGGAGTCAAAGGAAAAGATTATAGAGCTGTGTAAAAAGGATGTCAGGCAATTGGTTATAAAGTGGTTTGACCGATGTAATAAATGCCGTGAATTTGATGAGGTTATAGGGAACACAAATGCAGATATGGTTATCATCTGGATGATAAAGAGAATTCATGATTTATATTATTCCAGAATGCATACAGTGGATAAAGATCTTGGAGTGTTATGTAAGGAATTTTGTGGAATGACCTTTGTAAATATTTCTCAATGCAATATAGAGGTGCTAAGGGATGTATATAAGAAAATGAGTAATCAGATGAATAATATTAAGGCAGTGATAGACTACAACGATTTTAAGAATGGAAAAAGATAGAAAAGAGGTATTAGTCACATAAGGTGTTAATTGTATCACATAAAATGTCACACTATGTCGTTCAAGAATTGTTGTGAAACAAAAAAAGTGAAACGGTGAAAATGCAGTAATAAAGCGCATTTTCACCGTTTTTTATTTTTGTATAAAAATAAATTTATTGTGCTTATTGTTGGAATTTACACTTCGTGCAATAATATAATTGTTCCGAGGGGGAACAGAAAACAAACGGAAAACAAAGTACATTGATAATGACCGTAGGTCTTCAAAGCCAGTCAGGGTGCGCTGTCTGGTGGAGAACATATAGAGATGATTCGAAATAATGCTGGGCTTGCTCTGCGCACCAAGGGCGTAGTCTCGGTATGGTAACTAAAAACAGTATATATTTAATATAAAGGAGATATAAAATGAAGAATTTTAACACAAATAACTATAAATGTAGTGACAATATGGAGAACATGAGTTTAGAAGGACAGGAGATGGGCGAAATGAAAGATACATATGAGATTATGAAAGTCACAGAGGATGAGAATATTGTAGCAGACAGTGAGGAAGTTGCAGAGAATGCGGTTGTTGCATCAGAGCTTGCACAGAATACAGTGCCGGAGGATACAAATGCACAGAATTTAGAATGTGCAAAACAGGAAACCAGCGTAGTAGAAAGTGAGACAGTCACTGTGCAAGATAATAATAAATTTGAAGAGGTGCATGGAAAAGTAAACTCTGATGCACAAAAGAAAGTCGAATACATGAAGAAACTCGAAGCAGAACAGGAACTTCCACCTGTCACAGGGGAAGAGAAGAATATTGCATTGCTCAAGTGCGAGAAAAATGGAAATGAGTACATCTTGTACGCAACTATTATCATGAATGATATTACCAAGGTGGTGAAATCGATAGACACTTTCCTGTATGACTGTGCGAAGAAGGAACCATTGATTGGTGATGATAACGTAAGTTTTACCAAAAAGACGCTCTTAAACGAGAATGCAAATTATAAGTGTCTGAATCCTTTGAAAAACTACAATGTTGATATCAGTGTGGATCAGTTGAGTTTAGCATTTGAACGGCTGATGATGTATATCGACAAAGGGAAAAGTATTTCGTCCGGGGATAATTATTCAATATTGGAAGTTTATAAAGAAATCATGAAACAAAAAGATTCTATTGTGGAAAACTATGAGGGTTGTGAAAAAAGCAGTTATCACGGAAAGAAAGTCCTAAAAATTACATCAGAGGCATTCCAAAAGATATTAAAGGAGTATGGATATAAAGTTATTAGCTTTATGAAAGGGTTAGCAAAGCATGAGGCAATAGAAGATAAAAAATACTACTACGCAACAGGGAACAGATATGCACTGACTGAAAAAAACAATACGCGCAGATATTGTCTGGTAATCCCTGAAGAAAATACAACAACGTTAGATAATAATTGTGCAGCATAAAAAATACATTTGTGGGGGCTATCCCCCACAGGAAAGGAGCAGAACATGGGACTTTTAAAGGGATACATTGGCGCAATTGAACCAGTTGCAGGAAAATTGAGATATAAATTAAATCCTGCATGTACGAAGTATATTGAACCATTCATAGGAGGTGGTGGACTTCTGTCCTGTATATCAGCTGGAAGATATGAGAGGGAAATCATCAACGATAAAAATATTGCATTGGCGAATATGTACGATCTGCTTGCAAACCCTGATACCTGTGAGGAAGCAAGGAATGTTTTGGAAAGTATTGAAAAGCCAGACAACGAAGAAGAGGCAAGAAAGCAGTTCGAAGAAGCAAAGGAATATGTAAAGAGATACATTTATATTTCTTTGCAGAAAAAAAATCCCCTAGAAATTATACCTATAAAAAGAGATGAAAGAATGGCGTTGTTGAGAAATACATACATAAAATATACACAAAGCTTTAATTGTGGTGGACAGAGCTATAGAAAATTCGGAGATAATGCTAAATATCAATGTAGTGTGAAAAGAAATGTAGATGAGACAATCCGGAAACTGCAAGGGGTTCAGGTTATGTCAACATTTTCTGGTAATGTTATAAAAGATTATATTAATGATGCACAGACACAGCTTGTATTAGACCCTCCATTTGTAGGACTGTACCGCAGGTCACAGAAATTATATGACGTAGAAATGTCAGGTTTGCATCATCATATAGGGTTAGCACAGTGTATTGCAAAGGCTAAAGCATCCATATTGTTATTAGGATATCGTGCACCGGATGGATTACCGACAATTTATGATGCTATTTTAAGCAGACAATACAACTGGCGGTGTTACTTGGTGGATCAGCGTAGCGGACCCGAAGTATGTAAGAAGGGTGATAAAAAGTATAAAAATAGTCTTTATGTATGGACAAATACGACTCCTCAGACAATAGATGCGAGGTTTGCATCACAGATTGATTACAAGGACGAATTAAATGAAATTGATTTCTGGAATCTCATAGCAGATCACATTCTGCAAGGCAATATGAGTGAAGGCGACTGTTTGGAATATGAGGAAACATTTCAAAAGTATAAGAAGCAAGATTATTTTGATAACAAATTGCTTGGAACATTGTTTGAAACGAAGATTATGCAGATGAAGTAACTTTGATGAGGTAGAGAAATGCACAAGTTAATGTTAACAACACAGGAGATTATGAACCTTACACATTGCAGTCGGGCAAAGGTTGAAAAGGCTGGCAGAGAAGCAAAGGCAGAGGTCGTGGTTGGTGCTTACAGACGCTGGAACTGGGACAGGCTGGTGGAATATTATGGGGGAACATCTATGGAGAGCAGAGAAATTATGTTATCAACGCAGGAACTGATGCAGGTTCTTGGGTGTGGGCGAAGGAATGCAGAGAAGATCGGAAAGCTTGCAAATGCACAGTTTGTATGTGGCAGTTACAAACGCTGGAGCATGGATAAAATCAGACAATTCGTTTACAGAGAAGCAAATTGACACGGAATAAATGACGAATGGACTTGACAAAAGGGGAGAGGGCTGGTACCCTCCCCCATCAAAAAAGAAAGGTGGATTCATTATGAAAAAAAGAAAAGACAAAAATGGTAGAGTGCTCCCTGATGGAGTAAGTTTAAGAGCAGACGGAAGATACATATACAGATATCGGCTGCATAGTAAACAAAAGTACTTGTATTCAAATGATTTACAAGATTTAAAATCAAAGATAGAGGAGCTAAAAATTGATGTAGCAAGTGGCGCGAATATCGAAATAAAGAATATGTGCTTGAATGAGTGGTACCCGCAGTATTTAAAAAACTTCAAAGAAGGAAAGATTAAGGCATCAAGCTATATGAATAAGGTCAGTTTTTATAATTCATACGTGAGGGACTATGATCTTGGAGTTACACCAATGAAGGACATTAAAAGAGTGCAAATTGTTAAACATTTTCAGTGGCTTGCGGACAAAAAACATCTAGCAGACGGAACGTTGCGAGCTCTTGCAAGTATGTTAAGGGCGGCATTGCAGGAAGCTGTATACAGTGGAGGATTGCCAAACAATCAGTGTGACAATATAATGAAGTATGTCGTTGCAAAGCCGAGGAAAGAAGTAGAAGCCCTGACAAAGGAAGAGGTCGACAATTTGATTGGATTTTTAAAGGAAGACGGCTTTCAGAAGGTGTACTTGCCGATAGTTGGAATCCTGCTGGGTACGGGAATGCGTTTTGGTGAATGTGATGGTCTGACCTGGGATGATGTGGATATGGACAGGCGATGCATCCACGTCAGAAAAACTTTAAATTATCGTGTGCGTGAAGTTGGTGGTGGGCATGTTTATTTTATAACATCACCAAAGACAGAGAATGCATATCGGGATATTCCTATGAGCGAGGATGTGTACCGCTTGTTTCAAATGCAGCGAGAATATCAGAAGAATATGAGAATCAGAAACGACATCAAGATTGAACAATATGACAACGCAGGAAATGTTGTAGCAAAGTATAGTAAATTTATTTTTACAACGAAATTAGGAAAGCCTTTTACCCATGAAGGTCTGGTGTGTTCCCTAACACGCATTATAAAAAAATATAACGCAAGGGAAATGGAAGAAGCAAGCAGGGAAGGAAGAGAACCCAGCCTTTTGCCGGAGAAGATCACACCACATATGTTCCGGCATACATTTTGCACAAGGCTGGTTGAAAATAAAGTTTCGTATGAGAGCATGAAAGCGTTGATGGGACACAGCAGCATCAAAACCAGTATTGATATTTATTGCAGTATTGCAAAATCACTGACCTTGCAGAA
>PPYE01294628.1_pt1 | contig 14426 bp, 9 predicted proteins | sample 1559881 | NCBI WGS metagenome assembly PPYE01 (sample SAMN08240022, study PRJNA423297) | Human gut metagenome, whole genome shotgun sequencing project.
CTTCGCAAACTTAATTTATGCTAATCGCATAAATTCGCGCAGTATGTCTCGGGTTTTCTGTGACCTTCGCTCACAAAAAGCACCTCGCGGGATATTACCAGTGAACAGTAACCCCATCCAGCCTGCGGCTTTTTCACCCATTATTTTTGAGTTGACTTTTTGGCACATTGCGCATATACTAACAGTAGCTAAGGAATGTGGTGAGATTCCTTGAAGCAAAACAAAAGCCCTCAGAGTGCCAGCTCTGGGGGCTTTCTTGCTCGTTACGGTGAGCTATTCCGTTTAGACTGTTGCTGTCTATCGTCTGCTGTCCAGCCATTTGCATATGTAGTAGCTAACTACGCCTGCTATAACAGAGACAAGAAATGTGGTGAGAATTTCTTCCATGGAGTCCACCTCCTTTCTGCTGGAGGTTCGACAGCTTTTTGAGTATAACATGTTTTAGAACAAATTGGAATAGTAAAACCTGGCATGAGTTAACTGATAGAGGCAGTTAAGGGAGAACCCTCTGCCGGGACTGGTATTAATACTGAACAGGTCTGGCGGGGTCGTCGGTTGGGGTCGCACCCCCTGTCGGGAAAATAAAGAAACAAAATTTGTCTTAAAAGTTCTCTAAAGAAAGTATAAAAATCTAACTGAGCCACAGACTGGCATCCACCCAGTCTGTGGCTTTTTCATACTCCACAATGAAAAAGTTCAGGACAAAGAAATAGCTTTTATTATTTAAAGATTCTTAAAAACGGTACTCAGAAGATTAAAGAAAACACAAAGAGTGATGATACAAAAATTATTGTTTTAACTCAAACCAGAGTCTGTAATAAAGTTTTGTTTTCGGATCAGAAAGATTATCCTGCAATAGATCGGTCAGTTTATTCAAACGTTTAATGAGACTGCTTCTATGAATAAAAAGGGCCTGGGCTGTGGGAGTAATGTTCATTTCGTTTTCAAGGTAGACCTGAAGAGTATGCAGATATTCAGTGTTTTTTCTGGCATCATAGGCAATTACACGACGTAATGCCTCTGTAGTCAATAATTCCCTGGAAATTCTGGTGGTACATTCGTGTAACAGGAATGATACGATATTATTCGTAAAAAAATTCAGAGTCTGGGTACTGTTTTGCAGACTATAATCGGCTTGGATAAGACATTCATCCAATTGTTCCAGTCTGGAAAAAGAATTGCTGATGCCTGCACAGTAATTCATACGTTCCAACATATCTTTGAAGGATAAAAAAGTTCTGGAGGAGCCTTCCTGTTTAGGTATTTTCAGCAAACCTATAATATGCTGATGATAAATAGTTGAGGTCAGAATCTGTGGGACAAAGGAGTATAATGCAGCATGCATGTATTCTTTTGGCATACAGGAGGTTTTATTGGTCTCATGAAGTTTAAAACAATATAATTCTTCGTTATCAGACAAGCTCAGTTCTTTTTGTTCATTAGGAGTCAGAGGCTGGTGACGAAGAAGTTTTTGAAGAACGTTATTTTCATAAGTATTAGTTGAACTCACGCTGCGAAGGTGTTTCTCAAAAGCAATCTGGAAAACAGAGAAAAAATAATCGGCAAGGGAAAAATCACTGTCGCGAAAAGGGTGCTCTGTTTCTGTAATAGAAATACAGCCGGTAAAATATCCAAGAGGAAACAGGTTGTTACAATAAGAGCGAAAATTATTATCTTTCAATGAAGAAATATAAGGAACGGAAATACGACGTTCCAAATTACAGACATTTTTTATTGACTCAGTCATATTCGAACGCATGGTATGAGGCGTATTATCTATATGGACTTTTCTTTTTCCGTGAGAGTCAGTTTCCCAGACAGTTTCAAAAATAATCGAAAGAGAATGATCAATTACATTAATCTGGTTTTTGAACAGTTCGGCGCCAAGCCGGAGTATATCCTGAATTTCATAGTCGGCCTGCTTTTCAAGTTCTTTATGGAGCATAAAATCCCAGTGATCAAAAAAATCATATATATGGCAAATTGCATTAAAGACAGAAGTAAAACTGGAAGAACCATTTATTTGTAACAGAGAAATGCCACTTTCCTGCCAGTTAAAGGGGACAGGAGATCCGACACAGATAAAAGAACATCCACTGACGGGTGTTATGAAAGGAAGAAGTTCTGCACGGAGAAGATAAGTGTTTCCTGTAATTACGGACGTGTCTGCTTCACAGAGAAAAGGACGAGAACATACAAGTTTATCCTGAGCTTCACCATAAAGGCGAGTTTGCAGCTCTGGTGGCAGGTAATCTTTTAATATGGTCAGATTTAAGTTCATGAAAAATCCTCCTTACATGGTGTTAAAATTGATACTATTTAGTATACCGCAAATGGACACAGAAAAGTGTAAAATTGGATAAAAACGATAAAAAGAATCAAAAATGACACAAATATAAAATAAAGGTGTCATTTTTAATACCGTTATAAAGTGCTTAACTATAAGTTGAAATCAAAAAAGAGAGTACAAATTAATATATATAATGAATGAAAATTCAATTAGCAGAGCCTGTAGTTTGAAAATGAAATCCTATATACTGATGTTATCAGAAAATCTACGTTGCCTTAAAGAAATGGACAACAATAGCTTTTCAAAACGATCGGAAAGAAGGAAAAAGATTATGAGTAAAAAATTAGACCCCCGTATTCCAAAAGATTCCGGAAGCAAATCTCTTACAAACTATGCGGCTTTGTGTTCCCCATGGAATCATCTGGTAGGTTATCAAGAGGCAATGCACTGGTTATCGAGATATAATGCCTCGTTCAGCGCAGCCTGTATGCAGGCATACAGAATTCTTATGCCAGATTACAGAGAAAGGGCACAGGCAATGTGCGAAGCAGCATACCAGAAATTATATTATACAATGAAACAGTATGGAAAACCGCAGATGGCACAGCATAATGTACATCCGTTCTGCAGAGGAAGTTTTGTCGGAGCACTTGTAGGAGATTCGGGCGATGATGCATTGCTTATGTGTGGACGTGTACAGGATTTTGGAACCTATCGTGCAGAAAAAGAACTGGATGTATGTGACTGGGACATTGTAGGCTCTGAGCTATGTCGTGCAACTACACAGTCTCTGGAAGCGAGCAGTCGCGCCTGGTCAGAAGAACTGAGAGCAGGAACACAGCTTGAATTTCATATGGTAGAAGCAAAAGGCTGCGGGGACTGCCATTGCAGGATTGTTGCAGAAAGTCGTGAAAAATATCCGATGCCATCCCATGAACAGTGGGAATGCTTTGGACCGATCGCAACGGAAGATCAGATCAAATACACTAAAGAAGAGGATATGGTTTCTGAATCAATGGTATTTCGTGAGGAAACTAATTATACTTTTGCGAATGGCACTAATATGGAAGATGATTCTAATAGTGTTGCTGGACTTATGAGACGTTCAAATGCAGCAGCAGGATATATTTTCCCTACAATATCGTATCTGCTTCGCCAGGGTAAACTGGATGAAAAAACCGTGGAACACGTATTTCACTGTGTATGTGAAGCTGCAGGAAAAACTGCGTTCGGAGAAAGGACATCAATTGAAGGAATCCGTAAATGGATGGGAACACCGGAAGCAGTGAAAGATGGACGTGTGATGGGCGGATATCTGGAAATGTTTTTTCAGGCAATGGGATTGAAATATGAGGTTGAAGCATTTAACAAAGAAGAAGTTCAGTATATTGTAGATCGTAATAACTTGACTGTATATAATCCGGGAATGGCAGATGCATATGTTGCATACTGGTATGGAATGACCAAGACACTTGTGAATGCACAATGGTCTTTGTGGGAAATCAAAGATGACACTCCGGCAGACAAATTAAGAATCAGAATAGCAAAGAAAATCGATAAGTTCTGTTAGGATATTACGGGAAAAGCGAGGATTGGATATGTATAAGAATATTTATAAATATGATGACATGAAACGCAGAGAGCATATGGCGGTCCGTGAGCATGTAGGCTGGTATCTGTGGACACATCAGTTGGTAGAAGTGCAGGGAGAGGATGCACGGGATTTTCTGGATCTTCTTTGCACAAAGATGATATCAACATTGAAAACAGGAAAGGAGCGATATACAACAATTCTGGATGAGAATGCAGAAATTATTGATGATGTAGTAGTATTTCGATTGGAAGAACAGAAATTCTGGGTATCAACATTATTTGCTGGGAATCTGATCCATTGGATGGCATCACATCAGGGAAATCGGAAGATAACATACAAAGATGTGACAGACCAATATCATATGTATGCTGTACAGGGACCGGATTCTATGGAAATGATCAATAAACTGACCAAAAATCCTATAGATGAACTGAAATTTTTCTCATTTGAAAAGAATCAGATAGAAGAACTCCCTGTCATAATCAATCGTGCCGGATTTACAGGAGAAAAGAAAGGATACGAGATATACGTTGCAGCAGATCAGGCAGACAGAATAGAAGAGCTTTTACACAAAACAGGAGATGCCATGGGAGCAGTGGAAGTAACAGAGTTCCAGGTTATGGCATGGACGCTTCCGACAGAAGCCGGTTTTTATTATATGCGTGATCTTCGTCATACAAATCCTCTGGAAGTTGGAATGGAAAAAGGGATTGGATGGGATAAGGAATTTATTGGTAAAGAAGCTTTACTGAAAATAAAGGAAGAAGTTCCGTTGCGTGAAATGGTTGGTTTTACAGTAGATGAAGCAGATGTTTATATTCAGGGACGACATCTGGGAGGCCCTGGACAGGTCGTACTTGTAGATGGAGAAGAAGTAGGAAGAGTATATAAATTTGTATATAGTTATGTGAAAGATAAAAATATTGGTTATATTCTTGCCAGGAAAAATACACTGAAGCCAGGAGATAAAATTAAGATTAACGGTTACGATGCGGAAATTACAGAAAAATATTTTCTTTAAAGGAGGAATTACTAATGAGATTGGAAAATAAGGTAGCAGTTGTTACAGGTGCATCCTCTGGAATGGGAAAAGCCATAACTACCCGTTTTGTACAGGAAGGTGCAAAAGTTGTTGCTGTAGCAAGAAGAATAGAACGTTTGGAAGAACTGGCAGAGAGCCTAAAAGGTGAACCGGGGGAAATAGAGATTTTTTCAGCAGATATTACATCAGTTGATAAAAATAATGAAATGATTGATTTTGCGGTTGAAAAGTTTGGTCATCTGGATATTCTTGTAAATAATGCGGGAATTATGGACGATATGAGCCCAGTTGGTGACATGACAGATGAAATGTTGGATCGCGTAATGAAAATAAACGGGTATGCACCGATTTATGCAATGCGTAAGGCTGTTCAGGTATTTTTGAAACAGGAAAAAGGCGGAAATATCATTAATGTAACATCTGTTGGTGTAGATCATAATACAGCAGGAGCGGCGTATGCGGCTTCCAAGGCAGCTGTAGCAGCGGTGTCAAGGAATGTAACGTTCCAGTATATGAGCCAGAAAATCAGATGCAATAACATAGCACCGGGAGGAATAAGTACAGAAATATCAAAATCCATGGGAATGCCTAATATGGTCGGATTTGGAAATGTCAAAAAACTTCTGGGAATTGCACCAGAAATGGGAAGTGCAGAAGACATTGCTAATGCGGCACTGTATCTGGCATCAGATGAATCAAAGTATGTAAATGGGGCGGTTATCACGGTTGATGGTGGATGGACCTGTCTGTAAATATTCTGCCCTGTATGTTTGGCACCTGGATGATGTTTCTTGCCAGCATTTGCAATCAGAGAAATCGTAATTCCAGTCAGTGTAAGGTATATTGACAAAAGTGCTTTCTACAGATGCAGCATGTTGGATAAGAAATGTTTGAATATTTCGGATGGATCTGACTTTTTTAAAGATTAAAGATCTTGATATTGGTATCGAAAATATGTTTATTTCTCCGCGGCTTTTCTTCCAGGATGGGAGAGTACCGCGGAGTATTTTTTGAGAAGGAAGTATTGTAGGAGACCGGTTGGGGTCGCACCCCCTGTCGGGACAGACTGGAGCCCACCCAGCCTGTGGCTTTTTTTCTTTATGATGTTTTTACGGTACAGAGCTTTCTTCTTTTCTCTTGCCTCTTGCCATCTTTGCGGGATACCATTTTTCAAACCATATTGTAAAAAATCCCATCAAGATTGGAATTAAATTGTTTACAATGATAAGCAGATTTCCAAACCCGGTTCTTCTGAGCAGAAAGGTCCAGACTGCTGTCAGTACATATAACAATCCCCATGCCGCTGCAAGAATATAATTTGTCTTCATGAAGAGAGGGTTTTTATGTGCACTTTCACCACCATAATTGTATTTTACATAAGCAGCGCATAAAGGTTCTTTTGTCAGGCATGAAAGCAGCCAGAACAATCCAAACACAAGATATCCTATATTTGTAGGAATATCTCCATTCCCGGTTACATTTGCTGCTGCGGAAAGTACAGCAACGGCTATCATAGAGAGTTGATCCCAGATCACAAATTCATGATTTCTCATAATAAACGGTATGCCTGCCACTACGATAAGAGTTATCAAAGCCCCCACTTTAGGAGCAATAGAAACAGCAATCCAAAAGGCAATCCATGGTATAAGCATTGTCATCATAGAAGGATTTCTCTTCTCAATCATGTTTGGAGATTTTTTCTCAGGATTTTTGACTGTAGATGTGCTTCCAAAGAATTTATCCCAATTGATCATCAAGGAGAAATCACCGGATACCGTATACATCTGTTTCCCCAATGCCTCTGCGCCACCAATTTCTCCACGAGAAATAGCTGACCATACAGAAAATGGTGTATCGATGCGAGTAGTTGGAGAAAGGCTTCCATCTGTAAAAATCTGGCTTCCGGTCTTGTTAAGTCGAATCTGATACGTATGATCCAAATCGGTAAAATGTATCTCAAGTACGCGTTCTTTTCCGTCATAGGCGTCTTTATTGTAAAGAGCGGCCATTTGCCGGGTAAATACAAGATCCTCAGGTTCTTTCTCTCCGGTCGTTTTGTTAATACCCCAGCTGGCATCTGCCATTTTTTCAAATACATCTCTGGGATATAAAAGTGTATGGAGTACAGCATCTGTTTCTTTCGATATTGCTCCTGTCATTGCATATTCAGAGCCTGCACATTTTACTGCAGCAAGATATTCATTTGTTCTCACTGACAATTCCTTTACACGAAACAATTCTCCCTGACCGCAAAAAATGGTCGTATAATTTCCCCTGCCAAGGAAATGGTCAAACATCCGCAATACACTGTCATAATTTTCGTCGGCAGAATAAAAGCCACAGGTAGAGATTAATACGTGTCTCTTGCCTTCCATATCATATCTGGCATCATGACTGCCGCTTCCGTATCCGTCCTGTCTTGAACTCATAAAAGGAAGACTCATAGGAAGCTGACGATCGATCAAATTCTTTAACATACCGGGAACATTAAAATAGTACAGTGGAAAAGACCATAAAATTAGATCAGCACTAATCAGTTTTTTAATGACTGTTTGCATATCATCATTTATACAGCATCTCCCGGGTGTTTTCTGCCAGCATGTAAAGCATCCCTTACACGCACCTATATTCATTGAAGCTATATGCAGTTCATCAACAGATAACTCTTCTTTATTACTCGTACATCCGTTTTCCAATCCCTTAATAAAGCTGTATGCAAGCTTTAATGAATTACTTCTTTTGCCTTTTGGGCTTCCGTTGATCAGAAGTATCCTCATCTCTATGCCCTCCATTCCTTTATTTCTGATAATGAAAGTGTACCCTTTCATATGTGGATTGTCAACAAAACCAGAGGGGGTATGAAATAAAGAAAAAATATTATTGTTGTACTGCATGATGAGTAAGTGGTATAATAATACAAGTTTATATTGCAGAAAAAAGCTGTTAAATTGAATTTCTTGATTCTGATATGTATCAGGTATTTGCAAGGTATCTGGAGATTGACAGTGAGCCTTATGTAATGGAAATGCTGAAAAAGCTGGACGAAAGCACACTGACTGATGAGGAAGGATATGAAAAACTGACGGAAAAGCTGACAGTATATAGCGAAAAGCTGTATAGGGATGTGCTGACAGGGGCGTATAATCGCAGATATTTTGAGGAAAAAGTCAAAAATATGTCTTTGAATGCCGGAGTTGCAGTTATCGATCTGGATGATTTCAAATTGTTCAATGATACTTATGGTCATGATGGAGGAGATCTGGTACTGACAACCGTAGTAAATGTAATTCGACATTATATCCGTCGCACGGATATTCTGGTGCGCTATGGAGGAGATGAATTTCTGCTGATCCTGCCTGGAATTGAGAAGGAAGTCTTTTCACAGAAGCTCCGTATGATCCAGGAGAAGATCCATGCGACGCATATTCCGGGTTTTAATCGTCTGAAGCTTTCAGTGAGCATTGGTGGAGCTATGTTTACCCATGGCAGATTGGAGGAAGCAATCACCAAAGCAGACAGACTTATGTATATGGCCAAGGGACATAAAAATATAGTAGTGACCCGGTGGGAGCAGAAGCAAAATACAGGCAAGATGGAAAAAAGTAACCTGCCTCAGCTTCTGGTTGTTGATGATTCTGAAATGAACCGTGAGATACTTAAGGAAATTCTGGGAAAAGAATACCGGATACTGGAGGCCTGTGACGGGGAAGAGGCTCTGAAGATGTTAGAGCAGTATGGAACTGAAATCTCATTGGTCCTGTTAGATATTATTATGCCAAAAATGGATGGATTTGAAGTACTCGCCTATATGAACAGAGATAAATGGATCGAGGATATACCGGTGATCATGATTTCCAGTGAAGGATCAGAGAGTTATATCCGCCGTGCCTATGAACTGGGGGCTTCAGATTATATAAGCAGACCATTTGATACCAAGGTGGTATATCAGCGGGTTATCAATATGATCAAGCTTTATGCCAAGCAAAGGCGTCTGATCCATCTGGTAACAGATCAGATTTATGAGAAAGAGAAAAACAACCGTATGATGACCGGGATTCTCAGTCAGATTGTAGAGTTCCGAAATGGTGAAAGCGGGCTTCATGTGTTGCATATTAATATTCTGACTCAGCTTTTGCTGGAGAAATTGATGCGAAAATCAGAGAATTACGATTTTTCCTGGTCTCAGCAGCATATGATCGCCACAGCTTCCGCACTTCATGATATCGGTAAGATTGGAATTGATGAAAAAATTCTGAATAAACCCGGAAAGCTTACAAAGGAAGAATTTGAAGCCATGAAACAGCACACGATCATAGGTGCCCGGATGCTTGACAGGCTGGAAATGTATCATGATGAAGAGATGATGAAATATGCCTATGAAATATGCCGCTGGCATCATGAACGTTATGATGGAAAAGGATATCCGGATGGCCTGAAGGGAGAAGAAATCCCTATATCTGCACAGGTGGTATCACTGGCAGATGTGTATGATGCCCTGGTAAGTGACCGGGTATATAAGAAAGCATATTCTCATGAAAAGGCAATGGAGATGATCCTAAATGGAGAATGCGGAATGTTTAATCCTCTTCTTTTGGAATGTCTGGTGGAAATTCAGGATAAAGTACGCAAGGAACTTGGTATTAAAGATGTGAATGAATGTCTGGAATATCTGGAAGAGAGAAACAGATAAAATCCCCCTGAAAAGAGCTTAAACTCAGCGATGAATGGGTGCACATTTCTGTAGATCTGAATGGATTAAAATGGGAAGACAGAGTGATGCCGCCTGCAGCAGTGGGAAATCAATAAATTTCTATCAGATCAGAAGGATGCAGAGAATGTTGCGGCTTTGAAAAATAATAAATGGTCATTACAGAGATCGATTCATGAAATGCAAAAATATTATGTAAAATATTTTCCTGAGTATCTTGACAGGGAATAAATAATCCTTTATAGTATAGTACAGATTTGGTGTGTTACTGGACAGGCAGGCATTAACCGGTCATAAATGTTATTTTTTAATGTTTATGGGGGTTAGTGCCTTTTTTTGATGTATTTTATGTGGTAAAACGCAGAATAATCATATGTCAGAAGGTTTTGATCTCCCGGAAACAAGACGGTTTATTCGCACGAATAAGGAAAAGGAGACAAAAGAACATGAAAGACAAGATTTTTGGAGTTTTGCAGCGTGTGGGAAGATCCTTTATGCTTCCAATCGCAATTCTCCCTGTTGCAGGTTTGCTGCTTGGTATCGGCAGTTCCTTTACAAATGAAACAACCATCGCTACCTATGGATTGCAGAAGATCCTGGGAAGTGGAACATTACTTAATTCTCTTCTGATCATTATGAACAAGGTTGGAAGTGCTGTATTTGACAATCTGCCGCTGATCTTTGCTGTTGGTGTTGCCATTGGTATGGCAAAGAAAGAGAAAGAGGTTGCTGCTCTTTCTGCGCTGATCGCATATTTCGTTATGAATGTGGCTGTCAGTGCCATGCTTCTTATCAACAATGAAATCACAGCAGACGGTCAGATAGCAGCAGATGTACTGGAAGGAACCATTACCTCTGTATGCGGGATCCAGTCTCTGCAGATGGGTGTATTTGGCGGTATTATCGTAGGTCTTGGTGTTGCGGCACTTCATAACCGTTTCCACAAAATTGTGCTTCCGAATGCGCTGTCATTCTTTGGCGGCTCAAGATTTATACCGATCATTTCCACGATCGTATATATGTTTGTGGGAATCCTGATGTATTTTGTATGGCCGGTAGTTCAGAACGGTATTTATGCTCTGGGCGGTCTGGTAACAGGCAGTGGATATCTGGGAACTCTGATTTTTGGTATTATTAAACGAGCACTGATCCCCTTTGGTCTGCATCATGTATTCTATATGCCATTCTGGCAGACAGCAGTAGGTGGAACTATGGAAGTTGCCGGACAGATGGTGCAGGGCGGACAGAATATTTTCTTTGCACAGCTTGCTGATTCTGCAAATATAGCACATTTCAGTGCGGATGCAACCAGATATTTCTCTGGTGAGTTTATCTTTATGATCTTTGGTCTTCCGGGAGCAGCGCTGGCTATGTATCGCTGTGCAAAACCTGAGAAGAAAAAAGCGGCAGGCGGACTTCTTCTTTCCGCAGCGCTGGCATGTATGTTTACTGGTATCACTGAACCGCTGGAATTCTCATTCCTGTTTGTAGCTCCGGCATTGTTCGTAGTTCAGGTGATCCTGGCAGGTGCGGCTTATATGATCGCACATATGCTGAATATTGCAGTAGGACTTACTTTCTCAGGCGGTTTCCTTGACCTGTTCCTCTTTGGTATCCTGCAGGGAAATGCAAAAACAAGCTGGCTGAGGATCATTCCGGTTGGTATTATTTACTTTATCCTGTATTATGTGATCTTTACATTTATGATCAGGAAATTTAATTTCAAGACTCCGGGACGTGAAGATGATGATACAGAGACAAAGCTTTATACAAAAGCTGATGTAAATGCAAGAAAAGAAGCCGGAAAGACAGCCGGTGCAGCTGCAGCAACCTCCGGTGATCCGGTAAGTGAACTGATCACCAGAGGCCTTGGCGGAAAGAAAAATATCGTAGATGTTGACTGTTGTGCGACAAGACTTCGTATCACTGTTGCAGAGCCTGAGAGAGTTCGTGATGAACTTCTGAAACAGACAGATTCCAGAGGAATCGTGAAAAAAGGACAGGGCGTACAGGTTATCTATGGACCTCATGTAACTGTTATCAAGGCGAAGCTGGAAGAATATCTGGAGACTGCTCCCAATGAATTCGCGGATGAGACACCGGATAATGTACAGGTACAGGAAAATACTGCTGCAGGAAATGCAGATGGACAGAACAGTGCAGAGGTTGAGGACAAAAATGCAGGTACAGCACAGACCTTGGCACCTGTAAAAGAAGAAAAGATCAGAAAAACAGCAATCATTTACAGCCCTGTAGATGGAATCGCAGCAGATCTTTCTACTGCACCGGATGAAGGATTTGCAGGAAAAATGATGGGTGACGGTGCAGTGGTGACACCAACAGAAGGCACTGTATATGCACCTGCAGACGGTGAAGTTGAGTTTATTTTTGATACAAAACATGCCATAGGTTTCCAGACAGATTCCGGTATCCCTATGCTTCTTCATATGGGAATCGACACTGTAAAACTGGAAGGAAAAGGCTTCGAAATCCTGGTAACAGAGGGTCAGAAAGTGAAAAAAGGCGATCCGATGATGAAACTGGATTTGGAGTTCTTAACTGCCAATGCTCCGTCCATCACTTCTCCGATTCTCGATACTGAACCGGAAGACAACCAGAGGATCAGACTTCTGGCAAACGGTGAGATCAAGGCCGGTGAACCGTTGTTTGCGGTGGAGACGCTGGAATAATATTGTTATAATATAGAAATAACGAAGTTAAACATGTCAAAAAACAGTTGGATGATCAAAAGAGATGATATCTTGATTATCTGGCTGTTTTTTTACGCATGTGAATTGAAAAGCATGACTTTTTGCAGGAGAAATCTGGGAATCAAAAATGTATCAAATTTGTGTGACGGGTAGGATTCTTATTCAAAATATGGTAAACTATATCAAACATGCTTTAATGTCAAAGGGAAAATTGTTATAATGGCAATAAATTTTTATAGAGGGGATTACGACAGAGATGTATAGAGTTAGCAAGGTATTAAATAATAATGGTGTTATAGCCATTGATATGGATGAAAACAAGGAGTATGTGATTCTTGGCAAGGGTGTTGGCTTTGGGAAAAAGGTCAGCCAGCGTTTTGATAAGCCGGAGGGATGCACTACATATCGTCTGGAACAGGAGACAGAGCGTGGATCTGCGAAGGAACTGGTAAAGGGAATAGAGCCGGAGTATCTGGAGATTGCAGATGCAATTCTGACAGAGTCACAGAAAGTGTTTGGAGATTCCATAGACAGAGGAATTCTTTTTCCACTTGCTGACCATATTTCTTTTGCAGTTGCCAGAATCCGCAGAAATGAGCAGATCAGCAATCCGCTGACAGAGGATATCAAGGTTCTTTTTTACAGTGAATTTAAAGTTGCGGAAACACTGAAAACAATTCTGAGAGAAAGACTTCAGATAGAGATTGATGATCATGAGGTTGGATATGTGGCATTGCATATTCATTCTGCAATTGGTGACGAGAAGGTATCTGTTGCCATGCAGACTGCGAGAGCAGTGAGAGAGTGTATAGATATGATCGAGAAAGCAACAGGTAAGCCAATCGATGTACTGTCACTGTCCTATAATCGTCTGATGAACCATATGAAGTATATGGTAGCGCGTGCATCTACAGGAGAGAAGCTGAATCTGGACATGAATGAATATATGCTGGATCAGTATCCCCAGGCCTATAAGGTTGCCACTGACATCTGTAAAAACCTGGAAGGATGTATTGGACATAAGCTGGATGAAACAGAGACAGGATATCTGGCAATGCATATCCAGAGAGTGTATAAGGATGCGGTATGATTTCATTTGTTTTATTGCCAGGGTTGCGAGTGGCAGTTGTTGTTTCGGAAATATAGAAACTGTTATCTTTATTAATAAGCACGGGAATAGTCTTGCCTGCTCCAACCTTATCAGTATCGACGGAAGTCCAGAACAGATAGCTGCCTTGAGTGTCGGGGCGTTTCAGATATGCCCAGGTACCATGTTTTAGTAAGCTATCATTTTTTATTTGTTCTGTGACTTTATTAACCATATGATTTGTTGACTGTTTACAGCGAGAATCAATTTCATAGAAAGCATTTGGTTTCAGTGAATCTAATACACCACTCTCGCGGAGAGGAGCCTGTAGGTCTTCACCAATCCTAAACGGATATTTTTTTCCGCCACTTTCGTTTCCACCTGACCATTTAAATTTTACACTGTTATCATCATTAAGGGAAATCTCACATGTTCCATTGGCTTTTGGAATTCCTTCCCAGTTTTCAGTATCACCCTCATCTACAGTGTGGGAAATCCCGGCGATGGTAATAGTTTTTGCGGACTGCCAGTCATCTATTTTCTGTTTTAGTTGAACTGTTCTCTTAGCCTCTTCGGGATCTTTGCCATCCAGATTTATATCTGCCATCATTTCACCATATGCAGTGCGGACGTTTGCCAGATCTGTTGATTCGCGGCTTCGTTCCACATATTTTGTGTAAGAAGGTGCCAGAAGTCCGACAAGAATTGCCAGGATTGCGACCACGACTACAAGTTCAACCAGGGTAAAGCCTTTATCTCTTTTTTGCATGTATTTTACCTGTAAATAAAAATGTTAAATAATAGTTATGCCGGGAGTAAAATATATACTTTACCCCTTAAGCTTTTTTAGAATGATAGCACAGAATCTGTTACTGTGCAATATTTGCAGAAAAAATATTGTTACTGTTCACTGGTCAATGGTATTTAGATAAATAAAGCATATTCCGGAGATTACTTGACATTTAAAAAGAAATGCCTTGAAAAATTTATGAAA
>PPYE01000810.1_pt1 | contig 14424 bp, 10 predicted proteins | sample 1559881 | NCBI WGS metagenome assembly PPYE01 (sample SAMN08240022, study PRJNA423297) | Human gut metagenome, whole genome shotgun sequencing project.
GAAAAAAATCCGTACGTCGGCGGCAACTCCCAGCACGCCGAAGGCTTGTTTGCCGTAGATTCCGAATGGAACCGCTTACGCAGCGATCCTTTGACACGCCAGCAGGCTTATGAAGCCTTTATTAAAAAACAGAACCATTTAGTCGATCCCTACAAGAACAAGGATTTCGTCGAAGGTTCCGGTGAAAACATCTCCTGGCTCGCCTCTCACGGAATTGAATTTGAAGTCCGCCGCGAAACACCGGACAAAGACAACACCTGGCACATCATCAAGAACTACAAAGGCACCAACCACGGCGCCGGCCTGATCAAAGGCATGAAAGATGCCGCCGATAAATTAGGCGTCACAACGATGGTTTCTACGCCTGCAACCGACCTCATTACCAAGGACGGTAAAGTCGTCGGCGTTGTTGCCAAAGATGCCAAAGGCAATACTTATACCATCAACAGCAAAGCCGTAATCTTGGCTTCCGGAAGCTTCGGTGACGATCCGCAGAAGGTTAAAGAATGGGGACATCGAGATCCTGAAGGCTGGAAGAGTTCCGTGCCTATCAACAAGACCGGTGACGGAATTGTGATGGCCACTAAGATCGGTGCAGAAAGAGGCCCGGTCAGCTTCATCGGCCACCTTGGTACAGAAGGTAAAGGCATTAAGTTCCTCAGCAACCTTTATGCCGTTTCTTGGCAGCCCTTCAACCTCTGGGTCAACTCCGACGGCCAGAGATTCACAGACGAATCTACCAGCAACGCTTTCAGCGAAGCCGCCAACGGCATTTATGCTCAACACGACCATTATGGCTGGGCCATCTTCGATACCAATACAATCGACTACTGCATGACCAAGGGTATTGATTCGGGCATCGGCGTTTTGGTACCGGTCGGCACACAGCTCAAGAACCTCCAGCAGGACATCAAAGATGCATTAGCAGTAGACAGCGACGGTTTCAAAGAAGCCGACAGTATTGCTGAATTGGCTAAGAAGATCAACGTTCCTGCCAAGAACCTTGAAGCAACGGTCGCCGAGTACAACAAGACCTGCGAACTTCAGCACGATCCGATGTTCTTGAAAGATCGCCGCTATCTGAAACCGATCAACGGCAAGAAGTACTACGCTCTGAAGCTTAAGTCTTACTTCTTCAGCGCCTACGGCGGCTTGGTCACGAACAGACAGCATCAAGTTCTGGATACACATCACAAACCGATACCCGGACTCTATGCTGCCGGCTTGGAAGTCTCCAATATGGTCGGACCGACCTACCCTGACTTCTTCTCCGGCCACGCATTTGGATTTGCTTCTTATTCCGGACGCCATGCCGCAATCAATGCTGCAGAAACAATGAAATAGTCTCTTTATTCTCCTTTTGAATCGATAATTGTCTGCCCCGGGTTTCTCTATGAAATCCGGGCTTTTTTGTCTTACAACAATCTATGAAGCTATTTTCCATCCTGTTTTCCGTCCAATAGAAGCGATCGAATAGATCAAAGCTATAGAAAACCAGAGCTTCTTTGCCTATATTTGGTTACAACCATTGACATTTAACCTCCTCTGACAAACAATTGTTAGTACAAACCATGGAGGAGTTATATGTCAGGTTATCCTTTCCTCACCTTGACCGGTACCGCTAGAGAACGCGGTTATCAATACGGAAGTCAAGTCCCAGAACTCATCAAAAAGAATATTGCTTTCTATCGAACCATGTTCGAAGGATTCGGCGTACCTTGGGAAACCGCCGGGAAAATCTCTAAAAAATTTGAACCGTTTATTCGAGATTACTATCCGGAAGCTTTAGAAGAGATTTCAGGCGTCGCTGAAGGAGCCAACCTCTCTTACGAAGATATTCTGACTATCAACTGCAGAAGCGAGATTTTGTTTGCGAAACCCGACGGCTGCACGACCTTCGGAATTTTGCCGGAACAATCCTGCGACGGCCATACTTATCTCGGTCAAACTTGGGACTGGCTCAAACCGGCTCGCGACACGACGGTCATTTTGGAAGTTCATGTTGAAGGACAGCCGAAGATTTTGATTGCAGTTGAAGCCGGCATTATCGGCGGCAAAGGCTTGAACTCCGAAGGTATTGGTGTCTGCCTTAACGCTTTAAGTACTGGCAAAGGCGGATTGGGCGTTCCGCTTCACATCCTTTATCGGGCTATCCTTGCCCAAACAAATATCAGTAATGCTTTAGAAGCAGTGACTCAGACTCAGCGCGCAGGCTGCGGCAACTTTGCCATCGGCTCTGCTCAAGGCTTCCTGATGTGCGTCGAATACACTCCGGAAAACTTTGACGTACTGATGCCGATTGACAAGCCGATGTGCCACACCAACCACTATCTGTCTCCGCTCTTTAGACCGCAGGATACGTTCAAACGGGATTTGACGGAAACATTTGTCCGCTTGAATCGTCTGGAAAGACTCGCTTATGGTCTTAAACGCCCCTTCACTCAGAAGGATATGTGGAGAATCTTGTCCGACCACGCTAACTATCCGGATTCCATCTGCAGTCATCAGGATCCGAAGGATCCGGTCACAAGGAGATTCTGCACGATTTACACATTGGTGATGGACTTGAACGAAAGGACATTCTGCATTACCGAAGGCGAACCTTGCGATCAAAAGATCTCTAGCTATGTATTGAAGTAGAAAAGAATAACTAAGAATTATTCGAAAATTCTGATTCTTTCCAAACCGCCGGAAGAAATTTTCGCAGTTTCCTTTTTTCACAAGAAAAAATCAGCCTCCGAAGATTTCTCCTCAGAGGCTTTTGTTCAGTTAGCTTTGAAAGCTACTGTTAGAACTGGTGGTTGATACCGACAAAGATCTGCTGAACGTTCTTGCCAAGGTAATCTGTGCCGTAACCGGAGAACAGCTTGCTAGCATCAAAGTTGAAATGCAAGGAGCTGTCAGGACCGGCTTCAATCGCATAACCTGCGTTGCTGTCATTAAAGACCGCTTCGACACCAGCATAGAGGCGAGTGCGTTTGGAGAGCGGATATGCGTACTTCGTTCCAAGAGACCAAGCATTGGCATCGTCTCTCGTCTGATTCTTCATATAAGAAGCAGAAACCATCCATTTGCCGCCCCAAACCGGTGTGGCGGTTCCCAACTGAGCCATCCAGAACTCGTTTTGAACAGCTTCGTTGCTAGCGAATTTCTTTGTGAACTGGAAGACCGGTTTTGTTACGCCGAAGTCATAACTCACTGCAAAGTTCAAATACTGGTTATGAGAAGAATCTTTTGTTGGAACTTGTGCTCCGTCTACGACTGCACCCATCGCAACATTGCGGTACAAATAGCTGCCCATGATGGAGAAGTTGCCGTTGTCATACTTGGCAGCGTAGTTGTAAATATTGCCGAGCTTGTTGGAGTCTTGCGTTCCAGAAGCGTTCTGGTGTTCGCCCAGCGCAACATAGAAGAAGTTAGTCAGACCGAAAGATGTCGGAAGAACATACTGGATGGAGTTATCAGCACGAACCAGGCCGCCGTCCCAGCCTGTCACAGCTGCAGGTCCGGGGAAGAAATACGGGGAGTCAGAAGAACCTAAGCTCAGTTCTGTCGGGTCATACATAGCAAATACCAGGAAATGCGGTGTGTACTGACGGCCGAAAGACAACTGACCGTATTTACCGCGGATACCGACGTTTGCTTCACGGCTGAATGCTTTGCCTTCATTTCCGAAAGTCTTGCTGCCGTTATCAGCTAAGAAAGCCTGGTCTAAATTGAAGAATACCTGTGTGCCGCCGCCGAGGTCTTCGGTTCCTTTCAAACCGATATGGGAGGCTGTCAAACCGCCGGACTGAAGACCGGTTCTCCATTCGCCGCCGGCATTGTTCACGCCGACATACATGTCAACGGCACCGAAAATATCAACTTGAGCTGCTTGTGCTGCGGTACCTAAAAAGGCTGCACAAATGAGCGCGGGAAGAGTCTTTTTCATGGTTTTCTCCTTGAGGGATTGGGATATGCCTCCATCATAAAAAAGACCATCACGCCAACTTGTTAAGAGCTTAACGAAAACCGCGATTACCACCGCACAATGTTAAGTGCTTAACACTTTCCAAATCACACAAAATCTAATATGACCTTATGGCAACAGACCTCAATCATCCCAAGGAGGCAGCATGAATACTCTCAAACAACTTCCGGAATTGACGGCGTTAGTCGAAGCTGGAAAAAATCCCTTCAATCAAGTTCTCATGGATTACGTGGACCAAGGTGGAAAGACCGTTGGATTCATGTATCAGGACACGCCTGAAGAAATCATCACTGCGGCTGGCGCAGCTCCTATATACCTTCGCGGTACCGCTTCTGAAGGCACCGAAATGGCAGAAGCATTCTTCCGACAGCTGACCTGCAATTACACGAAACACACTTATAACGAAATCCTGGACGGTAAGTGGGATTTCTTGGACGGCGCTGTCTTATATAACCTCTGCGACCACTCCAGACGAATCTACGACAACTGGAAGACGATCCCCGGCAATCCGGCTTATCACTTCATGTATGTTCCGAAGAAACGCAGTGGGCTCTCCAAAGACTTCTATCGTGAAGAAATCAATAAATTGATCAAAGCTACCGAAGAACACTTCGGTGTCGAAATCACGAAAGATAAATTGGCTGAAGCCATCAAACTTCATAATGAAACACGCCGTCTGCAGCAGGAAATCTACGAAATGCAGAAAGGCGAAGAAGTTTATCTGACGGGTTTGGAACTGCTGATGGTTATGCTCGCCGGCGTCTCTCTTCCCCGTCCTGAATACAACAAGATGATGAAGGATCTGATTGCTGCATTGAAAGCCAACGGCCCCAGAGTCAAACCTAAAGTCCGTCTGCTCTATACCGGCGGTCATGCGGATAATCCGGAATTTTTCGATCTTCTCCAGCAAAACGACGCTCACGTCGTTTCTGACAACACCGGATTCGGTACCCGCGCAGCCGACGTTTTAATCCGTGAAGACGGTGAGCCGCTCGAAGCCATCATCGATTACTACTTTGAAGAAAAGCCGGCTGCCACCCGCCAGATGGGCACACAGGTCGAACGTATGGAACGCCTGCTTGACCTCGTCAAACAATACAAGGCTGACGGCGTTGTCGCCTCCCGACTCTACATGTGCGACCTTTGGGCATTCGAACATTTCCTGATGCGCAAGCGCCTGCACGAAAACAATGTTCCTTTCCTCGAACTCGAGGTAGATTACACGCCGGAAGGCCAAGGCCAGATCAAGACTCGCGTTCAGGCCTTTGTTGAAAGCCTCGCCGACCGTCAAACCGCTTAATAAGAAGGAAAAGAATCATGGCTGAATATGTTACCGGTCTTGAAAGAACTCAAGAATATATCGATCGTCTGCAAGGTGTGCTGCAGTTCTTTGAAACCCTTCCTCAGGAAAAACGCAATCCCGTTCAAGAAGCCGTCGTCGGTTTGATGCTCGATCATTCCAAGAACGTCTTAGATGCCGCTAAGAATCATAAGCCTTTGATGTGCACTTGGTACGGCAACTGCCAGGAAATCCTGGCCGCGATGGGTGTCGTTTATTACAACCCGGTTTTTGACCTGATGTTCCATTTGGGTCTCACTGATTATGCCGACGCCAAAGAATGCGATCGTTTTAACCTTGACGACAAAATGTGCTCGCTCGTGCGCTACGCCGTTTACTCCATGGTCAACCGCCTGCATCCTCGTCCTGACTGCTTCGTTGCTATGGCCGAACCCTGCGACGGACAGCTGATGCTGCATCAGGCTTTTGCCGAATGCGATTACCTCAAGGGCGTTCCGGTTTACACCATCGACCCGAGCTACGGACATACCGACAAGGACTTTGAGTATGTTGCCAAGCAGCTCAAGGAAATGATCTCCTTTATTGAAAAGAATACCGGCGCAAAGTACGACGTCAACAAACTGCGTGAAATCGTTGATGAAACGAACAAACAGTACGAGATTTGGGCAGAAGTTAATGAACTGATGCGCGCATCCCCGGCTCCTATGCCCTCCTTTGCAGTCGGCGACGCCTTCTGGGCTCTAACTCAGCATCTGCCCTGCGGCGATCCTCGCGCCACAGCTTTGATGGGTGCCGTTCGTGACTTTGCCAAGGCCAACGTAGAAAAAGGCGTGGGGCCCGTCATGAATGAACAAATCCGCGTTTTCTGGCCTGATCTCAATCCGCTATGGGGGGACAAACTCGGTCAGTGGCTTGCTGAAGAATGGAATGCCGTCGTTGTCAGTTCCTTCCAGCAAATGACACCTTACGAAAAGATCGATACCTCCACAGAAGAAAGCATGCTCTTCGGCTTAGCGCGCAGAGCTATTGCAGAAGTTCCGATGATTCGTCAGGGCCGCGGCTGGGTCGATGTCGTTGTCGAAGACCTTCGTAATGAAATTCAGAACAACTCGATTGACGCGGTTCTGTTCTCCGGTCATCAGGGCCATAAAGACCAGTCCGGCATCAACCAGTTCATGAAGAAGGCCTGCCGCGATATGAACGTTCCTCTGCTCTCGCTGACAACGAGCCTCTTTGACGAGCGCTATACACCGTTGGATAAAGTTAAGAGCGATATCTCCAACTTCTTCAGCGCCAACGGCTTCAAGAGAAACGTCCATTAAAATTCGAGCATTTTGGAGTGAAAACACATGATTTTTGTCGGATGCGATTTAGGTTCTACGACCGGAAAAATCGTTGTATTAGATGAGAACCTCAGCGTTCTCGGCTCCTCCATTGTTCGCTCTTCCCACGGTCCGATTAAAACTTTTGAAAAGGCCGTGGAGAAGACCGCGGAATCCATGGGTATCTCTGCCGAAGAACTGTTGACTAAATTTAAGAATGAAGGCCGTGTCGTCACTACCGGTTACGGCCGCAGCAACCTTCCCGGTTACACGGATGAAGTCTCTGAAATTTCCTGCCACGCCAAAGGCGCCAGTCATCTTTGCCCCTCTGTCCGCACGATTATTGATATCGGCGGTCAGGACTGTAAAGTTATCTCTGTTGGGCCACAAGGGAAAGTTCTGGACTTCCAGATGAATGACAAGTGCTCTGCGGGCACGGGACGTTTTTTTGAAGTTATGTCCCGTGTACTCGACATTGATCTGACACATTTAGCCGAAGAAGCCCTGAAATCCAAAAAGCCCTGCTCGATTTCTAAACAGTGCAGCGTCTTTGCCGAGTCGGAAGTCATTTCGCTCGTCAATAACAGCGTTCCGCTGCCGGATATTGCCGCAGGCATCCATGAATCTATCGCCAGACGTATTCATGGAATGGCCTTTAAGGTGGGTGTGGAAGAAGATGTTGCGCTGACCGGCGGCTGCTCAAGCAACAAGGCGCTCAGAAAAGCTTTGGAAAAACGTCTTCATTTGCCCCTGGCTGAACTCACCATGGATCCTCAGCTGATGGGCGCTCTTGGCGCAGCACTTTTTGCTAAGGAACATTACGAAGCAGAGAAAGCTCAGGCTTCTTAAAGAGTTAAACGGGGATTCATTATGACCGACTTTAAGACAACTTTATTAGAACTCGCAGAGCCATCCGATAAGACATATGCTTCGGAGGATCTGAAAGCATTGGAATCGAAATCCAACTTCGTCTTAAAGTCGGATGCTGTTGAAGACCTCGGAGGCCCTGAAGGTTCAGCGGTCTTTCTGAAGTATTCCGCCTCCTCAAACCAACCCTCCTTTGCCGGAATGCTCTGCGAAGATGCATCATCGAACTCTTTAGGGCTTTTTCTTCATTTTTACGGTCCAAAACTTAACGATGAACTTTTTTATCTGGTTCTGCAGAATTTTCGTTCCATGCTTCGTCTTCCCGGCGTCATGGTCAAAGGTGCAGGTAAAGATCTTTGGATCCGAATCGGTAAAAAAGCTCAGGCGCAAGGCATCGGCTTAAAGGAACTTGCTGCGGTTCTTTCCGCACGCATTCAAGAAGAATTTCCTGAAATTGAATCGGTTCAAGCCTGCTTCCTTCGCGGGCAAGGACCGATTTATAAACAGCTGGATCAGGTTTCGGAAGTTTTTTATCAGAATTCTGAAAAATTAAAAGCAAAAGTCTGGGAAGACCGCGGTTTTAACTTTAAAGACTGCCATGTCCTGGGACACTGCGGCAAATGTGCGGATAAGAAGCTTTGTGCCAACGTCCGCAGAATCGGACGATTAAGCGAAGCACACCGTATCAATCAATAAGGGGAATAAGAAATGAATAATCATCGAGTGATTGCCGTTTGCGGCAAAGGCGGCGTGGGAAAGACCGCTTTTACAACGCTTTTGACGAAAGTCATGATCGAAGATCCGCAGGCCGGTAAATTGCTGGTGGTCGATGCCGACCCTGCTTTAGGTCTTCACTATGCCCTAGGTCGCAAAGAGATCAAAACCATTGGTACGGTTCGCGATGAAATCCTCAGAGTCGCCGAAGAAGGCGATCGCCAGGCGCAGGAAGAGTTGGCCGACAAGGTTGACTATTTGACCGCCAGAGTACTCGACGAAGGCAAAGACTTTTCTTTCCTTGCCATGGGCCATATGGAATCCAAGGGCTGCTTCTGCTCGGTTAATGATTTGCTCCAGCAGGCCATCAGTTACTTAACGGATGAATTCAACACGGTCCTTATTGACGGCGAAGCAGGTATCGAGCAGATCAACCGCCAAGTCGTTGAAAAGATCGACACTCTTATCGTCCTGACTGACTCATCTTTCCGCGGCATGAAGACAATTTCTCATATCAAAGAAATGAGAGACGAAGGCCTTCTGCCTTTCTGCAAAAAGATCGGCGTAGTCTTTAACCGTACCCGCAACGATGTTTCTAAATTAGAAGCATTCGCTAAAGAGTTGGGCCTGGAGATTTTTGGGGCGGTTCCGATGGACGAAGAAGTGGAAGCTTACGATAGCGAAGGCAAATCGCTCTTAGAACTTCCGGAAAACAATCCGGCACTTGTAGCCGTTCGGCAGGTTTACAAAAAACTTTAATTGATTGATTCAAAAGCAATTCGGCCTCCTTTCGGAGGCCGTTGTCATTTAGGGATTATTTCATCTTAGCAATGTCTTCAGCTGCTGTGTCTGCAGCAAGTTTACCTAAGATCACACCGATGGAAACGCCTTGACCGTACTGAGAAGCTGCTTCGCCGCTAACGTAAAGTCCGGGAATGACTTTACCGGTTTCGGTGACAGCACGAGCCTTCAGATCAATCTTGACGCCGCCATAGGTTGTCTGGCTTGCCGGACTGATCTTGGCGCCATAGTACGGAGCCTTGTCGATACGGCTGAAGCGGGAATCTTTGCGACCGAATTCGTGGTCGACACCGTCATCCATGCCTTTCTGATAGGCTGCAACGGTCTTAGAGAGGTTCTCGGCATTGATACCGAGTTTCTTAGCCAATGCATCTAATGTCGGAGCTTCAACGAAGTAACCGGCTTCCTTGTATTTCTTCATCAGAGCGGCACGATCCACGGAAGCCTGATCGAAGATCAGGTAAGCATGTCCGTCCTTCTGATCTTTAATCGCTTTGCCTAAGATCGGCGTCAGGGCTAATTCGTTGACGAAGCGGTTGCCGTCTTCATTCACTAAAATTGCACCGTTGTAGCGAACGTTCGTCAAAGAGACAGCGCCGTTACCGGTTTGGTAGGCAACCGTCTGAGGTCCGGACCGATCCATTTGACCCAGCGCTGCGCCTACCTTAGTCGCCATCGCTAATGCATCGCCTGTGGCGCCGCGGCTGGCAGTTGACGGGTAACCTGCCCACATCGGCGTGTATTTAGCGACAAGTTCAGGATTTGAAGCAAAACCGCCGGTAGCCAGAATCACGCCTTTGGCATGAATGACATACTTACCGTTGTCGTGGCTGACGTGAACACCGGCAACTCGACCGTCTTTAACGTAAAGACCTTCAGCCTTTGTGGATGTGCGAGGTTCGATTCCAAGTTTGTCGAGCTGCTTCTTCATGACAGGAACCAGCATGGAGCCAAGTGCTCCGCCGTCTTTCGGTGTGTGCTGGGAGCCGTTAATCACGCGTCCTAAGTCAGCACCCATATCTACGAGCCAATCAGTTGTAGGACCGGAAAGGTCTGCTAGGTTTCGCAAGGAAGCATCATCCGGACCTTTGCCTTTGAGTTTGAGGTAGTAGTCGTCAGCGGTGTACGGTTTCTTCAAGGCCATCTGGATCTTGCTGCCGCCGGCATTAAATGCTGTGGAAGACAAAGCTGTGGTGCCGCCGATCATCGGAAGCTTTTCGATCAGTATAACGTTTAGACCTTTACGTTTGGCTTCGATGGCCGCGGCCATACCGCTGCCGCCCGCACCGACTACGACTACGTCGGTATCGGCATCTTTCAATACAGCGGCTTGATCCTTCTTCTGAGCTACAGCTTTAAGGTCGGCTTTAGAACCGCCGGCTTTCTTCAAAGCTTCTCCGACAGCCGTCAGAATAGCGTTGCAGCTGTTGGTGGCGCCGGCGACTTTATCAATGTCCAAAGACTGACGGTCAACGATTTTTGTGGGAAGCAGCTTAATAGCGGTCTCTCCGATCATCGGTGTTTCGGAGTTCTTCAAGACACGGATTTTAGTGATCGCACCATTTTCGATGGTAGTTTCGACAACGACATGACCGTTATTGCCCTTTCCTTCTGTGACATACGTTCCGGATGTCAGCGCGGCTTGAGCTAAACCGCAGGAAACCAAGCCCATGGCGAGCAATACAGCTTTAATTCTCATTTTTTCTCCTTTGATTTGAAGTGGTTGGGGCGTTTAATGCCGCTCGTTTGATAGAGAAATAGTAAAGCTGTGTGTTACACACAGGTCAAGGAAGTCAGATAATTAATCAGAGATTCGGACGCGAATCAGAATAGAAAACAGCGGTCCATCCGGTGTTTCTTCAATTGCCAGCAGACGACCAGACGAGCTGTGGGTAAAACTCATATTTAAGCTTAGGACCTTATCCAACAGAGGCTTGAGATCTTTAGGGCCGAGATTGAGGATATCGTACGTTTTGAGATAAATAATCAGGAATCGGCCTTCCGGAATTGTTTCAACTGGCGGGGTGGATTGAAGATGAAATTCCTCTAAATACTTGTGCACGATGCCGAGACCCAGCTCAACCGAATACGGGCCTCCAAAGTTCGGATCGTTCAATTCTTCTTTTGGAATTTTGACCGAAAAATGGACGAACGGAAACAACTTCGACCATTGCTGAACAATAGCAAACCGGTCCGTATGCGATTTCTTCAAGCCGAACGTATAAACGCTGTGAATCGGATCTCGACGAACGTCTTTGACGACGCCCTCCTTCCTGCACATTTCTGCTTGAGCAAGAAAGTTTTCAACTTCGGTGAGTCTTTTCTGGAGCTTTTGAAGTTTTTCGATTTCGGCACAAAGCTGCCGACTGCGCTCAGTTAACAAATGTCGTTGCTCTTTTACAGAACCGGACTGAAAGTCCTGAGCCTGAGGCAAAGAAAGTCCGAGACTTCGATTCACACGAATATTGGCCAGATACAGCAAATCCTGTTCGTCATAGTATTTGTAATTGTTTCCGGAATTCACGACGGGTTTCAGGATGCCCATATGCGTGTAATGCCGAATGACTTCGGGCGACAAACCTAACAGATCGGCTAATTTCTTAACAGTCAGCATGATCCAAATGTTGAACTCAATCTCTGCAAGAAAGAAATAGTTATTTATAAACTTAGGTAGATAGGAATATCTGAGTTAAGCGCCGGGCGCCCACCAGTCCTTCAGATTAGTAAAGATCGACCCATGGAACAGGGCGATGTTGCCATCTTTTTTCATCCAGCCTTTTTCAGTCCAATCGCTTAACGTCAATGAAACGGATGTGCGGCTGGCGGAAATAATCGAGGCGATCAAAGTTGCCGTCAGTCGCACCGGCATCGGATTCCATCCTGCGTAGTTGGGTTTGTAGTAAGACTTGATCAAAGAATGCAGAAATGCGCGAAGGCGGCTGTCGATATCTAACGTAAAACAGGCGAGCAGCGCTTCGATGTGACTTTCCTGCTTAAATGTAATGTTTTGGGCCACCTTTTCGTAGACATTAATGTCTTTTCTAATCTCTTTGTGCCAGACATCGTAAGGCAAGACCAACCCTGTACTGTTTTTGATTGTGTAAGCACTGACGTTGGCCATGGTCCCGGTCAGTCCGTCTATGTCCCCCATAGTTCTATTCGGGAGGATGAGACTTAATACGTGCTCTTTGTCCTGAGTATCCCAAAACCGATAAAGGCACAAACCCGTCAGCAGAAGGGTAATTTCTCCGTCAGGCGCTCCGTGTTTAAGCTCCTCTCCTTTCTTGAAAGTACGTTTTCTGCCCAAGCGATTGAAGATTTCGACAACCTCTGCCGGAGCTTCGGGATGGAACCATTGTTCACCAAATAGTATCTGTCTCATTTTCGTCTTTTTTCTTTTTATCGAGATAACTATAACCCCGTATATCAACATGAGATATAAGCGATTCTCCTAAATATCCGCCGTAGTCGCAGTTTAGGATAGGCTCGAAGTTCAAACACCCCACTTAAAATGATACCTGCCACCACCTCAGTGAGTTGTATGCAACCTTCAGCGCCACTCTAGCTCAGTCTGGGAGAACGGCAAACAACCCGTTTTCCTTCTCTTTTAACATGAATAAGGGACTCTCTCCTTGGGTCTGTTGGAAGGATAGAAAACTATATGCCAAATAATTTGCCTCGATTAGAAAAGGCTATTAAGCGAATCATTTGGGAACAGAAGCATAAAGCGCCCAATGAATCTCAAAATTACGTTCAATGGCTGCAGAAAATAGATGTATTCTTTACTGGCCTAACGGCGATCGCTTCTGTCGGCTCCCTGCTTGGGATCGCATTCTATTACGGTCTTAATAATTCAACGAACGAAGCGTCCGGTTTCTTGGTTGGGCTCCACGCAGCTTTATTCTTATTTACGGTAAATATTCTTCTAGGAATCTGTTTTGCTTTTAATCGATTCGTTCTCCATGCCGGTATCCTAAAGTGGATCGTAAATCTCTTAATCCTTATTAGCGCTGCGGCTTATTTCTTTCCGGCGGCTTCAAACTGGTTCGGATACATTAGCTCCAAGGAATTTCTCTTTTTTTCCTTGGCCTCATATTCGTTGGTCTTCCTCAGCGCGAAAGCCCTTGATCTAGCCAATAGCTATCGCATGAATCCTTCTCTGATTCTTGCCTCCAGTTTCATCGTTGTGATTTTCATCGGGACATTCCTTCTCATGCTCCCGAAAAGTACCAAGGAACCCATAGATCTTATCGACGCTTTTTTTATATCTACCAGTGCTGTCTGTGTCACCGGTCTGTCGCCGATCGACATCTCGCAAATATTTACGAATTTCGGCCTTCTCGTTCTCTCGGTCCTAATTCAGATTGGCGGCTTAGGATTAATCGCGTTTACCAGCGTTTTTGCTATTTTTTATGCTGGCTCTACCTCTGTCTACAACCAGCTGCTCATCCGAGACATGATTTACTCCAAATCCATGGATGCCCTTTTGCCTACTCTCCTCTATATTCTCGGCTTTACACTAAGTATTGAAACGATTGGGGCATTTTTGATTTATGTAACTGTCCCCTCCTCCCTATTTACAACGCTATCGGATAAATTAATTTTTTCTGCCTTCCATTCAATGTCCGCCTTTTGTAATGCGGGGTTTTCAAACTTAAAAGACGGGCTAAGTAATGAAGTTCTTCTTAAAGGAAACCAATTTTTCTACTTGGTTATCTGTGCGTTGATGTTTTTAGGATCCATCGGTTTTCCTATTCTCATCAATCTAAAAGATAAATTATTTTGGAAATTAAAAAATCAGCTTTTCCTTTCTACAGAAGAACAGACAAATTTCATTCGCTTTGATTTAAATACGAAGCTGGTTTTAATTACCTCTTCCATCCTGGTCGCGGCAGGAACGGTGCTTTTCCTAATTTTCGAGTATGACGGGACACTCAAAGACATGAGTTTCTTCACAAAAATTGTCCAGTCATTGTTTAATGCTATTCTTCCAAGAACTACGGGTTTTGCTTCCGTCAATCCGGCAGATTTCCAGCCTTCCACAATTCTTCTCGTCTGCCTTTTGATGTGGATCGGCGGATCCTCCCAATCCATGGCCGGAGGTGTAAAAGTCAACACGGTAGCAGTTCTATTCTTAAACCTTAAAGGCATTATCACAGGCAGCGATCAAACCGGAGCTTTTCATAGAGCTATTTCCGAAAAGGCTGTTCTGCGCGCATACGCCGTAGCATTCATCGCCACCGTTTGTGTATTTGTATTTTCTTTTATCCTGATTCTCCTTGAACCCGGACAGCCGATCAGAAGCATCATTTTTGAAGTTATGTCGGCTCTATTTACTGTTGGTTCATCCCTCGGATTAACACCGGTACTTTCAGGAGAGTCGAAGTTTGTTCTTTGTATTGCAATGTTTTTAGGGCGTGTCGGACTACTTTCTATCCTTATAGGAT
>PPYE01740578.1_pt1 | contig 14421 bp, 14 predicted proteins | sample 1559881 | NCBI WGS metagenome assembly PPYE01 (sample SAMN08240022, study PRJNA423297) | Human gut metagenome, whole genome shotgun sequencing project.
TGGCGGAGAAGGAGGGATTCGAACCCTCGAGACCCTTTAGGGGCCTACATGATTTCCAATCATGCGCCCTCGACCAACTAGGCGACTTCTCCAAGTGATGCACTTGTCCGCTGCCTGGAAGAGACAGCGTTATTATTATAGCAAAAGAAAGCGGAAAGTCAACCCCTTTTTTCATGTTTTTTCAAAAAATGATGAGGCCGGGAACTTACGCTCCCGGCCCCATCCTCAGTGCAGCTCGGAGACGATGCTGTCCACAGCCTCATCCATGGCGACACCCAGCTTGTGCAGGCTCTTGCCTACCTGTGACTTCATGGAATGGCGGTTGCTGGCAGTCATCATTCCCAGCACGGCGCCGGCGGCCATGCCCGCGCCCATACCGACCCAAAATCCGGTATTCGAATGCATCTTCAATCACTCCTTTGCGGCTTGAGGGTAGTATGTCCCGCCGGCGCAAAAAAATCCGCCGCCGGATTTGCCAAAATGCGGCGGCGGCGCTATAATGCCAAAAGAAGAGAAATTGCACAGCCAGGAGGGACCTATGACCACCATTTATCTGATCCGCCACGCGGAGGCGGAGGGGAACCTGTACCGCATTGCACAGGGCCAGTACAACAGCCTGCTCACCGACCGGGGCGCGCGGCAGGTGGCGGCGCTGGAGCGGCGTTTTGCGGACATCCATGTGGACGCGGTGTATTCCAGCGACCTCTACCGCACCTGCGCCACCGCGGCCGCCATTTACAAGCCCAAGGGACTGGAGCTGCACCGGCGCACTGATCTGCGGGAGATCTGCGTGGGCGTCTGGGAACAGCGCACCTGGGGCGACATCGCCCGGGCTGACCCGGAGCAGATGGCCAATTTCAGCCTGCATCCCGAGCGCTGGCAGGTGGCCGGCGGCGAAGCGCCCGCCGCGGTGCTGCGCCGGGTACGGGCGGCTGTGGAGGACATTGCCCGGAAAAACGAGGGCAGGACCGTGGTGGTCTTTTCCCACGGCTATGCCATCCGGCTGCTGCTGGCGTCCCTGCAGGGCTATACGCTGGAGCAGCTGGCCGCCACGCCGGTGGGGGACAACACGGCGGTATCCAAGCTGGAAGTGCGGGACGGGAAGCTGGAGGTGGTGTTCCGGGACGACAACAGCCACCTGCGTACCCCCGAATACCTGGCGGGGGAGACGAAGGGCAAGCGGGCCAACGGCCTGGAACCGGGGCTGCGCTTTTTGCCGCTGTGTCCGGCGGAGCAGGCGGCGCTTTTGGACCGGTGCGCCCGGGAGACCGGCGTGGCGGTGCGGCCGGACGGACAGACCCTGGTGGGATACCTGGGCGAGGAGCCGGTGGGCCTTTTGCAGATGGGCACCGCACAGGGCCAGATCGCCCTGGCGTACATCCAGCCGGAGTACCGGGGCAGAGGCTTCGGCGTGCAGCTGATCGGACAGGCGGTGCGCCTGACCCGGGAGACCGGGGGTGAGACGGTGCTGGTGCGCCTGGGGGATTCGGCGGCCTTTTGGAGCCGGTACGGCTTCCGGCCCGGCAAGCAGGCGGACGTCCTGGAAAAGGGCATCAGCTTTGACCCGGCCTATCTGGCGCTTCCGCCGGCAGAGGTTTGAGTACCCGGCTGAACACATATAATAAAAGAGGAGCCGTGGTTACGGCTCCTCTTTTTCATCTGCTTTGCCATCGTATAAGGCCCGGACCACATGGGCGGTGAGACGGGCGGTCATGCCCCAGACCGCGTGGCCCTGCCAGTACCAGATGGGGATATCCACCCGGCCCCGTGCCCAGGCATAGTCCCGGGGGATGCCCACGGCTTCGTAGGGGAAGTCCTCCGACACCCGGGGCAGCAGGTCGTAGTGCCACGGCTGCGGGGGCGTGTCGTGGAAAAAGGACAGCGGCGCGGTGAATACGGTCTCCACCTCCGCGGGGGAGGGCCGCATGGCCCCAAAGCCCCGGGGGGAGACCACGCCCAGCACCGGCCGCAGTAAAAAGCCCGCCTGGTTGCAGATAAAGTCCGGCGTGCCCAGCAGGGTGATCTCCCGGGCCGGGATGGCCAGCTCTTCCTCCGTCTCCCGCAGGGCGCATTCCTCCGGGGACTCTCCTATCTCCATGCGCCCGCCGGGGAAGCACACCTCGCCGCCCTGGCTGAGGGTACGGGAGCGCACTTCATAGAGAAAATGCAGTCCGTCCTCCTGCTCCACCAGGGGGCACAGCACGGCGTAGCGGCGCTGCTCTCCCAGTAAAGAGGGAGTATGGCCGCCGAAGCGGCGGCGCAGGATGTTCAGTTCTTCTCTCATAGCAGCATGGAAAGGGCGCGGCAGCGGTTTTCAATGTTTACCACCGGCACGCTGGGGGCATACTCACCATCCAGGGACCAGGGCAGCTCCTCCTCCGTCTCCAGGTGCAAAGAGGAGACATGGCGGAAGATCAGCTCGGGGCTGTCGTACTGCTGGTTCACCAGCGCCAGCAGCAGGTTCTGCAGCTCCAGGGGGTTTTTGGGATTGGGGATCAGCAGCATTTCAAACTTGCCGTCGTCCAGCACCACCCGCTCGGGGCTGAGCTTCATGAGCCCGCCGATGGAGGTGGAGTTGCACACGGCGCCGAACAGATACTCCCCGTCCAGCACCTCGCCGTCCGCCGTCAGGCGGATGTGATAGGGACGCAGGGTGTTGAGGTCCTTGACGCCCTCCAGGATATAGGCGAAGTGTCCCAGGGCGTTTTTGGCGGCCTGGGAGGCGGCATAGGAGGTACGGGTGAACGCGCCGAAGGAGGCTACATACACGAAGCTGCGCTCGTTCCATCGGCCGATATCCAGGGCACGGGGCGCGTTTCGCAGCATGGACATGGCGGCGGTGACCGGGTGGTCGGAGATGTGGAGGCTGGCGGCGAAGTCGTTGGTGCTGCCCTGGGGCAGGTAGCCCAGCAAGGGCCGCTGCTCCAGATGCATCAGGCCGGTGATGACCTCGTTGAGGGTGCCGTCACCGCCTACGGCCACCACCAGATCGTAATTGCCGCCCTCCCGCTGGGCGGTCTGGGCCGCGTCTCCGGGGGCGGTGGTTTTGTGGACGGAGATCAGGTAGCCTGCCTCGGAGCAAAGCGCAATCACGTCAAACAGCGGACTGCGGGATTTGCTGCGCCCGGCCCGCGGGTTTACAATGAAAAGAAGCTTTTTCTGGGTCATAAAATGCCTCCTGCGCCAGGTGTCAAATTTGTGCAAAGGACAGTATAGCACGGGAAAATCAGGATTGCAATTGCCGGGGGCGCCGTGTAGAATAAAAACATTGGAAGGATGGTGGCGATGAAACAGAGAAAGCCGTATATTCAATTGGGACTGGCGGTTTTTTGCACCGTCAGCTTGATTTTGCTCCTGTATGATACCCTGTTCGGCGGCCGGGCGCTGCTGGCAGTCGGCGGCCAGCTGCTCACGGCGGTGGAGCCCATCCTCTACGGTGCCTTGATCGCGTATCTGCTGGCGCCGGTGGTGAATTTCTTCGAGCGGAACCTGTTTGCCTCCGCTGTGGCCAAGGCTCACAAAAATGGGCTTATGGCGGCAAAGCTTCCACGGGCGGCCAGTCTGCTTTTGACGTGGCTGGTCATCTGCGTGCTGGGCTATCTGCTGGCCTCCGTGCTGCTGCCGGAGCTTTACAAAAGCGTTTTGCAGCTGGTGAGCAATGTGGAGAATTACTACCTCATCATCACCGGCTGGGTGGAGCATCTGCTGGAGACCAATCCGGAGGTGGAATCCTGGGCCATGGTCCAGATGGATACCTATTATAAAGATATCCAGACCTGGCTGACCAAGGAGGTACTGCCCCAGGCATCCACGCTGATGACCGTCCTCTCCGGCGGCGTGGTGAGCACGCTGGTGTTTTTGAAAAACCTGCTGGTGGGCATCATCGTCTCGGTATATCTGCTGGCTACCAAGGAGCTGTGCGCCGCCCAGGCCCGCAAGATCGTCCACGGCCTGTTTTCCCGGGAGAACGTGCGCTGGGTGCTGCTGGGCACCCGGAAGGTGGACGAGATCTTCTCCGGCTTCGTCCGGGGTAAGCTGCTGGACTCCCTCATCATCGGTATTATCTGCTTTGTGGGATGTTCCATTCTGAAGTTCCCCTATACGCCTCTGGTGTCCGTCATCGTGGGTGTCACCAACGTGATCCCTTTCTTCGGCCCGTTCCTGGGCGCCATCCCCAGCACGTTCCTCATTATCCTGGCAGACCCCCTCAAGGGCCTTTACTTCGTGCTGTTCGTGCTTGCCCTGCAGCAGCTGGACGGCAACGTCATCGGCCCCAAGATCCTGGGCGACAAGACGGGTCTTTCCAGCCTGTGGGTCATCATCGCCATTTTGGTGGGCGGCAGCTTTTTCGGCATTCCCGGCATGTTCTTCGGCGTGCCGGTGTGCGCCTGCCTTTACAGCGCCGCGTCCTTCTTCATCGAAAGCCGCCTGCGGAAAAAGTGCCTGCCGTTGTCCACCGAGGCCTACGGCTCCTCCAAAACCGTGGAAACCCAGGAAAGCCGAGGACCGGAGGGCGGTGTGTAAAATTTCAGAAAGCTCTTGCAATCGAAGAGCCGTTCGTGTACAATACAGCCTTGCGGGACCATTGTTATAAAAATAACGACGTTCCCGCAAGGCCCTTTTTCAAGGAGGACCATGATTCTGCCGGGCGGACAGCTTCCGCCCAACACTGACCCACAGCGGCAGTGATTGTAAGGAGAGAAGACAAATGAAAAAGAGAGCACTGGCACTGATCGCCCTGGTGTGCCTTGCGTGCGCCGTACTCAGCGGATGCGGAGACAGCAGCACGGATGAGACCCCGGAGGCGCGCGCTGCCGCCAACGCCATTGCCGTTGGCATCGCACAGGACCTTGACGACAGTCTTGACCCTCACAAAACCGTGAAGGCAGGAACCAGAGAAGTGATGTTTAACGTGTTCGAGGGGCTCATGAAGCCCGCCCCGGACGGAGATCTGATCCCTGCCGTTGCTGAGAGCTACACGGTATCCGACGACCATAAGACCTACACCTTTACCCTGCGGGAGGGGGTGCAGTTCCACAATGGCGAACCGGTGACGGCGGAGGATGTGGTTTATTCCATCCAGCGCTGCACCGCCGCTACCGAGACTGGCATCGTCCCGGTGGAGGCGTTTTCTGCTATTACGGACATTCAGGCTGTGGATGAGCGGACGGTGACCATCACCCTTTCTGAGCCCAGCAATGAGTTCATTTCCTACATGACCACGGCCATCCTGCCGGCCGACTATGACCAGCAGGACACCGCGCCCATCGGCACCGGCCCGTTCAAGTTCGTCTCCCGGACGGCCCAGGACTCCATCGTACTGGAAAAGTTCGATGGCTACTGGGGCACCCCCGCATCGTTGGACAAGGTGACCTTCAAGATCATCGAGAACGCCGACAGTCTGCTCATGAGCCTGCAGAGCGGCGCCATCGACCTGTGTGCCCATCTGACCAGCACCCAGATGGCCCAGCTGGGCGAGGACTTTACGGTGGCCGAGGGCACCATGAACCTGGTGCAGGCGCTGTACCTCAACAACGCTGAAAAGCCCTTTGACGATGTGCGGGTGCGGCAGGCCCTCAGCTACGCCGTGGACAAGCAGCAGATCATCGACCTTGCCTTCGACGGCTACGGCAGCCCCATCGGCTCCAGCATGTACCCCGCTTTCGGCAAGTACTTTGACGAGAGCCTGACCGATTACTACACCTACGATCCCGAAAAGGCCAAGGCCCTGCTGGCAGAGGCCGGCTACCCCGACGGCTTTGATATGACCATCACCGTGCCCAGCAACTACCAGCCCCATGTGGATACGGCCACCGTGCTGGTGGAGCAGCTCAAGGCTGTGGGCATCAACGCCACCATCCTGCCGGTGGAGTGGGAGAGCTGGGTGGACGAGACCTACACCGGCCGTCAGTTCCAGTCCACCGTGGTGGGCGTGGACGCGTCCAACATGACCGCCCGTGCCCTGCTGGAGCGGTTTACCTCCACGGCGGACGACAACTTCATCAACTATAACAACGCGGAGTACGACCAGCTGTTTGCCCAGGCCGTCGCCACCTATGACGACGCGGCTCAGACGGAGCTCTACAAGCAGATGGAGCACAACCTGACGGCCAACGCCGCCAATGTCTACATCCAGGACCTGGCGGACCTGGTGGCGGTGCGTAAGGGCCTGGAGGGCGTGACCTTCTATCCCATCTATGTGCTGGATCTGGCCGGCATCCACTATACTGCCTGATATGCGCAGCGGCAAGGGATTTGCCGCTGACGGGGAAGGGAGGCGAAGACCATGAAATACGCGGCGAAACGCATTGCCATGCTGCTGCTGACCATGGTCATCGTCTCCTTTCTTGCGTTTGCGGCCTTTGATGTGATCTCCGGCGACCCGGCCACCGCCATGCTGGGCACCCAGGCCACGGCGGAGAAGGTGGAGGCGCTGCGGGAGGAGCTGGGGCTCAACCGTCCCCTGCTCATCCGCTACGGCGAGTGGCTCGCCGGCTTTTTCACCGGTGATCTGGGCACGTCGTACAGCTACCGCCAGCCGGTGTGGGAGCTGATCGCCCCCAAGGTGGGCGTGACGCTGTGCCTGAGCGCGCTGAGCTTTCTTTTGATCGTGGCGGTGTCCATCCCCCTGGGGGTGCGCGCCGCCGGACGGGAGGGCGGCAAGCTGGACGCTGCCGCCACCGCATTCAACCAGCTTTGCATGGCGGTTCCGCCCTTCTTTACGGGCATCCTCCTGACCTGGATCTTCAGCACCATCCTCCATGTGTTCGTCCACGGCAGCTTCCCGTCCATGACGGCCAACTTCGGCGGGGCGCTGGAGTATCTGCTGTTCCCGGCGGTGGCCATCGCCATCCCCCGGGTGGCCATGACGGTGCGGATGCTGCGCAGCACCATCCGCCAGGAGATGGGCCGGGCCTATGTGCGCACGGCCATCTCCCGGGGCAATGACCGCCGGGGCGTGCTGTATGGCCATGTGCTGAAAAATTCCCTGGTGCCGGTGGTGACCTTCCTGGCCCAGACCATGGCGGAGATCGTGGCGGGCAGCATCATCGTCGAGCAGGTGTTTGCCATTCCGGGGCTTGGACGGCTGCTGGTAGCCTCCATCGGCAGCCGGGATTATCCGGTGGTACAGGCCATCGTGGTGATCCTGGCGCTGTGGGTGGTGCTGGCAGGCACTGCCGCGGACCTCATCAACCAGCGCATCGATCCGCGGCTTCGGCTGGGAGGTGGCGCATGAAACGAATGAATGGATTTTTGCTGGCGGGGCTGATCCTCACCGGCATCCTCACTGCCATGATCCTGGTGAGCTTTTTCTGGACGCCCTACGACCCCAACGCCATGGAGGCGGGCCCCAAGCTCTGTGGGCCGTCCCTGGCCCACTGGATGGGGACGGACAGCTTCGGCCGGGACATCTTCAGCCGGGTCATGCAGGGCGCGGGCACCACGTTTGCCATCGCCGCGGCCACTGTGGCCATCGGTGCCGTGTGCGGCACGGCCGTGGGCGCGGTGACCGGGTACTTCGGCGGCGTGGTGGATGAGGCGCTCATGCGCGTGGGCGACGCGCTCACCGCGTTCCCCAGTATTCTGCTGGCCCTGGTCATCATCTCTGTGATGGGACCGGGAAATAAATATAATGTGGTGCTGGCCCTGGGGCTGGTGTTCATCCCCAGCTTCGCCCGGGTCACCCGTACGGCGGTGGCTGCCGTGCGGGACGCCAACTACGTCAAGAGCGCCCGGCTCATGGGCGCATCCAGCGCCCGGATCATTATCGTGCACATTTTGCCTAATATCATGCCGGTTTTGCTGCCGGCCATGACCATTGGGTTCAATAATGCCGTGCTGGCGGAGGCCTCCATGAGCTATCTGGGCGTGGGCGTGACACCGCCGGACGCCTCCCTTGGCTATATGCTCTCCGAGGCCCAGGGCATGCTCACCGCCGCGCCCTGGTACGTTCTGGGCACGGGCGTGACCATCGTGCTGCTGGTGTTCGGCGTGGGGCTCATCGGTGAGGGTCTCCAGCGCCGCGGCGGGGAGGTGGTTTGATGCTGGAGATCCGAGATCTGCATGTAAAATTCCATAACCGCACCAGAGAGGCCGTCTCCGGCGTGTCCCTCACCATCCATGACGGGGAGATTTTGGGTTTGGTGGGCGAGTCCGGCTCCGGCAAGTCCGTCACCGCCATGAGCGTGGCGGGACTGCTGCCCCGGCGCCAGTGCGACTATACCGGCTCCGTCCTGCTGGATGGGGAGGATCTTCTGCACATGGAGCGCGCCGACCTGCGCAAGATCCAGGGCCGGTGCATCGGCGTGGTGTTCCAGGAGCCTATGAGCTGCATGGACCCGCTGATGAAGATCGGCGACCAGGTGGAAGAGGTTTTGCGCCTGCACACAGACCTGACGGCGCAGCAGCGCCGGGAAAAAGCCCTCTCCGCCCTGGCGGCGGTGGAGCTGCCGGATGTGGAGGCGGTCTATGAAAAGTACCCCCACCAGCTCTCCGGCGGCATGCTCCAGCGGGTGATGATCGCCGCGGCCATCGTCATCCGGCCCAAGCTGTTGCTGCTGGACGAGCCTACCACCGCCCTGGACGTGACCATCCAGGCCCAGATCCTGGAGCTTTTGAAAAAACTCAACGCCGAGTCCGGTATCTCCATGCTGTTCATCTCCCATAACCTGAACGTGGTGCGCAAGCTGTGCGCCCGGGTGGCGGTGATGCAGCGGGGCGTGCTGGTGGAGGAGGGGGACACCGAGCAGGTATTCTACCATCCCCAGCATCCCTATACCCAGCGCCTGGTGGCGGCCATTCCCACCCGGCGGCGAAAGGAGGAGCGGCCATGAGCGAGGAGCTGGTACTGTCGCTGCGCCATGTGACCAGCGGCTACCGGGAGGGCGGTCCCTTCCGCCGGGGCGCCTATCAGGAAGTGCTCCACGATGTGACGTTCGATGTGCGCCACGGGGAGATCCTGGGTCTGGTGGGCGAGTCCGGCACAGGCAAATCCACCCTGGCCCGGACCATCCTGGGCATGGTGAAGCCGGATCAGGGCGAGGTGGTCCACTATACCAAGCGCCCCCAGATGATCTTTCAGGACCCGTACAGCTCGCTGAATCCCGCCTATACCGTGGCGTGGATTTTGGAGGAGCCCCTGCGCATTTACGGCAAGTACGACGCCGCCGAGCGCCGCCGGCGGGTGCGGGAGATGCTGAAGCGGGTAGAGCTTCCGGAGGAGTGCCTCGCGGCAAAGCCCTCGGAGCTCTCCGGCGGCCAGCGCCAGCGGGTGAGCATCGCCACGGCGCTCATCCAGCGGCCCAAGTTCCTCATTGCCGACGAGCCGGTCAGTGCCCTGGATGTGACCATCCAGGCCCAGATCCTGGACCTTCTGCGGACGCTGCGCTCTGAGCTGGACCTGAGCTATCTGTTCATCTCCCACGATCTGAACGTGGTGTATCAGCTGTGCGACCGGGTGCTGGTCATGAAAGAGGGCCGCATCGTGGAGCAGGGCACCGTGGACGAGATCTTCGACCATCCCAGGGAGGAGTATACCCGGCAGCTTCTGGCTGCGGCGGAGTGACCGATGCGATTCTTTCTGCGACATAAAAAATTGCATATCGTGCTGGCGGCGGAGCTTTTTCTGCTGGTGCTCTATCTGTTCTTCCGGCAGTTCCGGCCGCTGATGAACTTTTTGGCTTCCCACGTGACCGTGCCGCTGCGGCGGGGGATCGGCAGCATCTGCTATCTGGTGGACTTCTCCGTGGCGGAGGCGCTGTGCGTGGCGCTGGTGATCGCCGGCGGGGTGTATCTCATCTGGAGCATCGCTGCGGTCTGCCGGGCACGGGGACGCCGGGCCGGGCGGGCGTACAGCGCGGTTTTGGGGCTTTTGTGCGCGGGCCTTGGCATCTACGTGGGCTTTTGCTTCCTCCTGGGCATCGACAGCTATGCCGACGGCTTTCAGGAAAAGTCCGGCATCTATGCCCGGCCGGTGGAGGAGGCTGCCCTGCGGGACGTGACGGCGTACTTTGCCGAAGAGCTGAGCCAGGCGGCCGGAAAAGTGGAGCGGGACGAAAACGGTCTCTTTGCCGTGCCCCGGGAGGAGATCCTGGCGGGGAGCACCGGCGTCTACGACGCGGTGGAGCAGCAGTTCCCGTTCCTGGCCTTTGACGATCCCGGCGTCAAGCCGGTATACTTTTCCCGCATCATGAGCGCCCTGGACTTTACGGGCATCTACTGTCCCTTTACCGGGGAGTCCAATGTGAATATGGACAGCCCCGCCTGCCTGCTGGGGTCCACCGTGGCCCACGAGCTGGCCCACCAGCGGGGCATCACCTCTGAGCAGGAGTGCAACTTCCTGGCGGTGCTGGCCTGTACCACCTGCGGCGACGACGTGTACGCCTACGCCGGGTGGCTCATGGGCTACATCCATCTGGGGAACGCCCTGTATACCGTGGACCCGGAGACCTACTGGGCCATCCGTGAGACGCTGCCGGAGACGGTGGAGGCGGATCTGGACGCCCAGAGCGCCTACTGGGACCAGTTCCGGGACAAGACGATCCAGAAGGTATCCAATCAGGTATACGACCGCTTTTTGAAAAGCTACGGCCAGACCCAGGGCATCCGGTCCTACGGCACCGTGGTGGACCTGCTGGTCACCTACTATCAGGACAAAATTTAAAGGAGCGCCGAAAGGCGCTCCTTTTTTCTGCGTCCCCGCCGGGGGTGTTTTTTATTTCATCAGCTCGCACACCAGATCCGTGTAGCCGGAGGGGTCCTCCAGGGGGAGGCCCGCGATCAGCAGCGCCTGGTTATAAAGCAAGGCGGCGTACTTTTTGGCCTTCTCCGGGTCGGCGGTGACGGCGGATTCCAGCGCGGCAAAGGCCGGGTGCTCCACGTTCAGCTCCAGGATGCGGTCAGCCTTGATACCGGAGTCCGGCTGCACCGCCTGGAAGTACTTCTCCATCTCGAAGGAGAGGCCCTCGCCGGCGGTCAGGCACACAGGGTGGGACTTGAGGCGGGTGGAGGCTCTGACCTCCTTGACCTGGTCGCCCAGGGCCTCCTTGACGAAGTCGAAAGCGGCCTTGTGGGCGTCCTGGGCCTCCTGGGCCTTCTCCTTGGCGCCCTCTTCCACCTCCTGGTCCAGGATGGACCGCAGCTCCTTTTCCTGGAACGTGTGGAGGATCTGGGCGCAGAACTCGTCCACCTCTTCGGTGAAGTACAGGATCTCCGTGCCCTTTTCCTTCAAAAGCTCCGTCTGGGGGAGCTTGTCGATCTTGTCGGGAGACTCGCCGGCGGCAAAGTAGATATACTTCTGATCCTCCGGCATCCGGGAGACGTACTCGGCCAGGGTGACGGGCTTTTTCTCCGTGGAGGAGTAGAACAGCAAAAGGTCGCTGAGCTGGTCCTTGTGGGCGCCGTACTCGCTCACCACGCCGTACTTGATCTGGCGGCCGAAGTTCTTCCAGAACTTCTCATAGCCCTCCCGGTCCTCCTGCAAGAGCTTCAGCAGGTCGGCCTTGATCTTCTTTTCCAGGTTGGAGGCGATGACCTTCAGCTGCCGGTCGTGCTGCAAAAGCTCACGGGAGATGTTCAAAGACAGATCGGGGGAGTCCACCACGCCCCGGACAAAGCGGAAATGCTCCGGCAGCAGGTCGGCGCACTTGTCCATGATGAGCACGCCGCCGGAGTAGAGCTGCAGGCCCTTTTCAAACTCCTTGGTGTAGAAATCGAAGGGGGCGGCGCCGGGGACGAACAGCAGCGCCTTGTAGGTGACGGCGCCCTCCACGGACACGGGGATCACCCGCTGGGGGTCGGCGTAGTCATGGAACTTGTCCCGGTAGAACTTGTGGTACTCCTCCTCGGTGACCTCGGACTTGCTCCGCTGCCAGATGGGCACCATGGAGTTGAGGGTCTCCTCCTCCGTGTAGGTCTCGTATTCGGGCTTGCCGTCGCTGCTGCCCTCCTTGCGGCGGGTCTTGGAGACCTCCATGCGGATGGGGAACCGGATATAGTCGGAGTACTTGCGCACCAGCTCCTGCAAGCGCCAGGACTCCAGGAACTCAGAGTAGTTTTCCTCGTCGGTGTCGGGCTTGACGTGCATGATGATGTCCGTGCCCACACCGTCACGGTCACACTCGGTGATGGTGTAGCCGTCGGCACCGGAGGACTCCCAGCGCCAGGCGGTGTCCGCGCCGAACTTCTTCGTCACCACGGTGATGTGGTCGGCCACCATGAAGGCGGAGTAGAAGCCCACGCCGAACTGGCCGATCACGTCGGTGCCCTTGGCGTTGTCTCCCACTTCCTGCTTGAACTTGTAGGACCCGGAGGAGGCGATGACGCCCAGGTTGTTCTCCAGATCGTCCTTGTCCATGCCGATGCCGTTGTCGCTGACGGTGATGGTCCGCGCGTCCTTGTCCACGTGGATGTGGATGGCAAAATCCTTGCGGTCCATGCCCACGGAGGAGTCCGTCAGGGCCTGGTAGCTGAGCTTGTCGCAGGCGTCGCTGGCGTTGGAGATGATCTCCCGCAGGAAGATCTCCTTGTGGGTGTAAATGGAGTTGATCATCAGGTCCAGCAGCCGCTTGGACTCGGCTTTGAATTGCTTTTTGGCCATAGAAAATGCACTTCCTTTGTTTCTTTTTTCACAACATTGCAAGTATATCACATTGAACAAAACAAATAAATGACCAATTTGTAAATTTCAGGATAAACCGGTTGTGCGCCGCCGCATTTGCGAGTAAAATAAAAAAAATAAAAAAACGGCGCTTGCGCCGGAAAGGAAGATGTACACCATGGGAGTGTTCCGTCAGGCTGCAAATGCGATCACCCGGTTCATGTACGGACGCAACGGCGTCGATGCGCTGAACCGGGCGCTGCTGTGGGTGTATGTGCTGGTGTGTCTCGTCCGGACCGTGGTGGCGGCCGGACTGCGCAGTCGGGTAGGGGCGGCCATATGCGACGTGGCGCTGTGGGTTTTGATGCTGCTGATCTTTTTCCGCATGTTCTCCAAGAACCTCTACAAGCGCCGGGAGGAAAATCAAAAGTGGGTGAACTGGTGGTGGGGCGTCAAAAACCGGAGCGCCGGCGCCCGGGCCCGCCACGCGGATAAGGAGCACCGCTACTTTACCTGCAAGCAGTGCAAGACCATCTGCCGGGTGCCGGTGGGCAAGGGGAAGATCATCATCACCTGCCCCAAGTGCGGCGCCCAGATCCACGGAAAGACCTGAGTCAAACAAGAAGGCCCTAAAAAAGCTCCCGGAACTTTCGTTCCGGGAGCTTTTTATGAGCTTTGACGTGCTGGTGCTCAGCCCTTGCACACGGGGACGATCCAGCCCTTGGTGTCGGGGATCTTGCCCCACTGCATGCCGGTCATGGTGTCGTAGAGCTTCTGGGTCAGGGGGCCGATCTTGCCCTCGCTGATGAACACCTTGTCGCCCTTCCAGTCCAGCTCCTTGACGGGAGAGACCACGGCGGCAGTACCGGTGCCGAAGACCTCTTCCAGGGTGCCGTCGTGACCGGCCTTCATGACGTCGGCGATGGCCAGGGGGCCCTCCACCACGTCGTAGCCCCAGTCACGCAGCAGCTCGATGCAGCTGCGGCGGGTGACGCCGGGCAGCACAGTGCCGTCGCAGGCGGCGGTATAGATCTTGCCGGAGATCTTGAACATGATGTTCATGCTGCCGACCTCTTCCACGTACTTCTTCTCCACGCCGTCCAGCCACAAAACCTGGGCAAAGCCCTTCTCCTCGGCCAGTTCACCGGCCTTGATGGAGGCAGCGTAGTTGCCGCCGCACTTGGTGAAGCCGGTCAGGCCGGGAGCGGCACGGATGTACTCATCTTCCACGTAGATGCGCACGGGGTTGATGCCCTCGGCGTAGTAGGCGCCGGAGGGGGAGCAGATGATGCAGAAGATGTAGGTGGGGCTGGCGTGCACGCCCAGGCCCACGTCGGTTGCAAAGATGAAGGGGCGGATGTACAAAGAGGAGCCGTCCACATGGGGGACCCAGTCCTTCTCCACCTCCACCAGGGCCTTGACGGCCTGGATGTAGTCATCCACGGGGATGGTGGGGATGCACAGACGGTCGCAGGAGTCCTGCATACGCTTGGCGTTGCAGTCGGGACGGAACAGCTGGATGGTGCCGTCCACGGCCCGGTAGGCCTTCATACCCTCAAAGATCTCCTGGGCATAGTGGAAAATAACGCAGGCGGGGTCCAGGACGAAGGGGGCATAGGGAACGATCCGGGCATCGTGCCAGCCCTGACCGCGGGTATAGTCCATCAGGAACATGTGATCGGTGAAGATCTTGCCGAAGCCCAGCTTGTTCTCATCGGGCTTTTCCTTGAGGGACGTACTTTTAGTGATCTTGATATCCAACATATCCGTAACTCTCCCTTGCTGACTAAATTGAAGCTATAAAAAAAGACCTTCGCGCAATC
>PPYE01295447.1_pt1 | contig 14417 bp, 15 predicted proteins | sample 1559881 | NCBI WGS metagenome assembly PPYE01 (sample SAMN08240022, study PRJNA423297) | Human gut metagenome, whole genome shotgun sequencing project.
GTCGGCGATTCCATCGCGGCAGGCTCCGCCCACGGCAAGGTAAGGGCCATGATGGATGACAAGGGAAGGCGCGTTAAGGAAGCCGGCCCATCTATGCCCGTGGAAATCCTTGGCCTCAATGACGTCCCAAATGCAGGAGAAGTATTCGTAGGATGTGCAAATGATAAAGAAGCAAGAAGCTTTGCGGAGACATTTATTTCTCAGAGCAAGGTAAGACTGCTGGAAGATACCAAATCCAAATTGTCCCTGGATGATCTGTTTACCCAGATTCAGGAAGGCAATCTGAAAGAACTTGGCATCGTTGTAAAAGCAGATGTTCAAGGCTCCGTAGAGGCAATCAAGCAGAGCCTTCTGAAACTGTCCAACGATGAAGTCGTAGTTAAGATCATCCATGGCGGCGTGGGCGCGATCAATGAGTCGGATGTAAGCCTGGCTTCCGCATCCAACGCCATCATTATCGGATTCAATGTCCGCCCGGACGCTACGGCAAAAGAGACTGCAGACCGCGAGGGAGTAGACCTTCGCCTGTACCGCGTAATCTATAACGCGATTGAAGATGTAGAAGCAGCGATGAAGGGAATGCTGGATCCAGTCTTTGAAGAAAAGGTTCTGGGCCATGCGGAAGTCCGCCAGATATTCAAGGCTTCCGGAGTGGGAACCATAGCCGGATCCTATGTCCTGGATGGCACGTTCGAAAGAGACTGCTCTGTCCGCATTACAAGGGATGGAATCGTCATATTCGAAGGCCCTCTGGCATCCCTGAAGCGCTTTAAAGATGATGTAAAAGAGGTTAGAGCAGGATATGAATGCGGATTTGTATTCGCCAACTTTAATGATGTAAAAGAAGGCGACATCGTCGAAGCATTCAAGATGGTCGAGATTCCCAGATAATTCGGGGCTCTGGCCGTCTCCCTGCGGAAAAGAGGGAGTAAAATGAGAAAAAGAAGTATAAAGAATACAAGAGTCAGCACAGAAGTGCAGCGGGAACTGAGCAATATCATAAGAGGCGGAATCAAAGATCCCCGCGTAGCGCCCTGGACTTCCGTGGTCACGGCAGAAGTGGCTCCGGATCTGAAGACCTGCAAGGCTTATATCAGCGTGCTGGGCGATGCGCATGAGCAGGAAGAGACCATCAAAGGGCTGCAGAGCGCGGAGGGATATATCCGCCGGGAACTGGCACGCACGCTGAATCTGCGCAATACGCCGGAGATCCGGTTCGTGCTGGACCAGTCGATTGAATATGGAGTAAATATGTCCAAGAAGATCGATGAAGTGACAAAGGGATTAAAATCAGAGGGTGATGCAGATGCTGAATAATATTCTTGGTGAGGCTTTTCGTATTGCGATTGGCGGCCACGTGCGTCCGGATGGGGACTGCGTAGGCTCCTGCATGGGGCTTTATCAGTACATTAAGGAGAATTATAAAGACAGGCGTGTAGACGTCTATCTGGAGGAGATACCGGAGGCCTATCGGTGCATAGAGGCCACAAAAGACATTAAGCATGAGGTGCCGGAAAATACAAAATATGATTTGTTCATCTGCCTGGACTGCGGCGACAAGGATCGGCTTGGATTCTCGGCTTTACTGCTTGATCAGGCAGTACGCACCTGCTGTATCGACCATCATATCAGCAATACGGAATTTACCGACTATAATTATATCGTGCCGGATGCCAGTTCCACATCGGAACTGATCTATAATCTGCTGGATGAAGAGAAGATTACGCTTGGGGTGGCAGAGGCTTTGTATCTTGGAATCGTGCATGATACGGGAGTATTCCAGTATTCCTGCGCGGGCCCTTCTACGTTTTTGACAGCGGCAAAACTGCTGGAAAAGGGCGTGGACGCGCCGCGTATCATTCAGGATACGTATTATGAGAAGACCTATGCCCAGAACCAGATTCTTGGCAGGGCATTGCTGGAAAGCATCCTGTTCATGGAAGGCAGATGCATTGCATCCTATATCACAAAGAACACTATGGACTTCTATGGCGTAGACCCCAAGGATCTGGACGGTGTGGTAAGCCAGCTGCGTGTTACGAAAGGCGTGGAAGTGGCGATCTTTATGTACGAGTTGGAGACCAACTTATATAAAGTCAGCCTGCGCTCCAAGTATGACGTGGATGTAAGCAAAGTAGCACAGTACTTTGGCGGCGGCGGGCACAAGAAGGCGGCAGGCCTTACGATGACAGGAACGCCCCACGATGTGCTTTGCAATCTGGCAAGGCAGATTGAACTTCAGATTGAAACTACATTAGATAAATAGGATGGGAGAACTATATGATACACGGCGTGTTAAATGTGTATAAGGGAAAAGGGTATACATCCCATGACGTTGTGGCGAAACTCAGAGGAATCACAGGGCAGAAGAAAATTGGGCATACGGGTACGCTGGACCCGGATGCTACCGGCGTCCTGCCGGTATGTCTGGGAAAAGCCACAAAATTGTGCGATATGCTGACGGATAAGGACAAGACCTATGAAGCCGTTCTTCTGCTGGGCGTATCTACCGATACGCAGGATGCAGGGGGCGAGGTTCTTGGCACGTCCGATACGGCAGGCCTTGGCGAAAAGGAGGTTCGGGAGGCGATACAAAGCTTCGTGGGCGGATACGACCAGGTTCCGCCGATGTATTCGGCGCTGAAAGTAGGCGGGAAGAGATTATATGAACTTGCAAGAGAAGGCAAGGTGGTGGAGCGAAAGGCACGCCCGGTGGATATTTACCAGATCCGTGTGCTTAAGATGGATCTTCCAAGGGTATGGATGGAAGTCTCCTGTTCCAAAGGGACTTATATCCGTACACTATGCCATGATATCGGCGAAAAGTTAGGCTGCGGCGGCTGTATGGAGGAACTGTTCCGTACAAAAGTCAGCAGTTTTCTCTTGTCAGACAGTCTGACGCTTGCGGACATCAATAAGAGGATGCAGGAGGGAACGCTAGGGGAAGTCCTGGTGCCGGTAGATGCCATGTTTGGCGGATATCGGAAGATTGTGGTAAAGGAGCCGTGGATATCCCTGGCCAGAAATGGAAACTCCCTGCCCATAAAGGCGGTGACTGGCGGGGAAGGGATAGAAGACGGGGAAGAGGTAAGGCTGTATAACGAGGCCGGACAGTTTATCGCAATCTATGCCTGGAAGGAAGAGAGAAAAGAATATCACATCGTAAAGATGTTTTTTAACGAATATATCTAACGGTTAAGAGGGACAAGTATGCAATATATTAGAGGACTGTCTAACTATAATGACAGCGGGAAATCAGCAGTTACGTTTGGAAAGTTTGACGGCCTGCACAAGGGCCACCAGAAACTGGTGAAAAAGGTACGGGAATTTGGAGAAAAGAATAAGATCAACAGCATTGTATGCGCGTTCGACATGCGGCCGCTGTGGGAAGAAAAGGGCCTGAATCCGCAATTACTGATGAATGGCAAAGAGCAGCAGATGCATCTGGAGGGTCAGGTGGATTATCTGATCGAATGTCCTTTTACCAGGGAGTTCAGCCAGATTCCGGCAGAAGAATTTATTAAGGATATCATCAAAGGACTTTTTCACGCGGATTATGTGGTAGTAGGAACAGATTTCTGCTTTGGGCATGACAAGCAAGGAGATATTCACATGCTTGCAGCCTATGAAAAAGAGTGCGGATATGATCTGGTGGTAGTGGAGAAAGAACGGTATGAAGACCGCATTATCAGCAGTACCTATGTAAAAGAAGTGTTAAGGACGGGGGACATGAAGCTGGCTTCCCGGCTGTTAGGCTATCCTTATGGCCTGACGGGAATCGTGGAGCATGGAAAGAAACTGGGAAGGACGCTTGGATTTCCCACTTTTAACGTGGCCTGGCCCAAAGCGAAGATCGCGCCGCCCAACGGCGTGTATCTCTGCGATGTGACTGTAGACAAAGACAGATATCACGGAATCGCTAATGTAGGGGTGAAGCCTACGGTGACCAGTGAGAATCGGTTGTTGATAGAGAGTTTTTTATTCGGCTATGCAGGAAGCGCTTATGGAAAAGAAGTGACCATTGAACTGCTTTCCATGTGCAGGCCGGAACAAAAGTTTGACAGTATTGAAGAGATGAAGGCATGTATTGACAGGGACATCGAGGCGGGAAAGCATTTCTTCGGGATGGATAAGTAAAGGAGAATACGAATGAGTATCACAACATTTTTTATGTTGCTTGGGGGACTAGGCTTATTCCTGTTCGGCATGAAGTTAATGAGCGAGGGGCTGGAGAAAGCTGCAGGCGCCAAGATGCGCGGCATTCTGGAATTTTTCACAAAGAACCGTTTTATCGGCATGCTGGTAGGTATCTTGTTTACGGCTGTAGTGCAGTCTTCAAGCGCGACTACGGTCATGGTAGTCAGTTTTGTGAATTCTGGGTTGATGAATCTGCTTCAGGCTTCCGGGGTCATACTTGGAGCCAATATCGGTACCACGGTGACAGGACAGCTGATTGCATTCAACCTGTCAGATATCGCGCCGCTGTTCGTCATGGCGGGCGTGATCATGGTCATGTTCTGCAAGAAACTGAGCATCAAGAGGGCAGGAGAAGTCGTGCTGGGATTCGGCATCCTATTTATGGGTCTGAGCATCATGGGTGATGCCATGACATCGTTCAAAGAATCCCCGCACATTATAGAACTGCTGAGGACGTTGCGCAATCCATTTGCGGCAATCCTGGTAGGATTCGTGATTACGGCGATCCTGCAGAGTTCTTCGGCAACCGTCGGCATCGTAATCCTGATGGCATCCCAGGGACTGCTGGCATTTACAATCTGCCCGTTCCTGATCTTGGGATGTAATATCGGGTCCTGCGTATCTGCGCTTCTTGCCAGTCTTGGCGGAAAGAAGGATGCAAAACGCGCGGCCATGATTCATTTTCTGTTTAATGTCGTAGGATCGGCTATTGCCTTCATTATTCTGATGGTAGCGCTGGATCCGATCACCAACGGCAGTGCTGGATGGAATCCGGGAAATCGAGCACATGGGAAAGATCGCGATCAGCAATCTGAAAAAGGGTATGGATGCGCTTTGTACCTTGAATGAGGAAGAAATCGATGCGGTATATCACAAGGAAAAATACATAGACTTTATGAACCGCAAGATCACGGATTATCTGGTCAAGGTCAATGAAATCGAACTTCCGATTGCCGATGCAAGGCTGATAGGCGGATTGTTCCACGTGGTCAATGATATCGAGCGTATTGGCGACCATGCGGAGAACTTTGCAGATTCGGCAAAAATGCGGATTGATGACGGGGTGGAGTTCAGCGACAAGGCAATAAAGCAGCTGCAGGACATGACGGAAAAGGTCATTGAGATCCTGGAATACTCGCTGGATATGTTCACTAACAGGAACCAGGAGCATATGCAGGAGATCCTGAATCTGGAAGACGAGATCGATGACAGGGAGAAGAAGCTGCAACGCGCCCACGTTAAGAGGCTGACGAAGAATAAATGCACGCCGGAAGCGGGAATGATATTTTCAGATACCATCTCCGGACTGGAACGTGTGGCGGACCATGCCACCAACATCGCATTTGCTATCCTGGAGCCGGACGAAGGCATGGAAGATGAGGACGAGGAATAATTTTTGCCTTTACAAGACAAGGCCGCTGTGCTATACTAACCAAGTATGAATAGCCGGTGTTCGGTAAATGGAATCTCCAACCATTGCTTAATATCAGGCGTTTAATAAAGAATTATAGGAGGAAATGACAATGATTTCAAAAGAGCAGAAAGAACAGATTGTAAAAGATTTCGGAAGGACACCTGGAGATACAGGGTCACCGGAAGTTCAGATTGCGATTCTGACAGCAAGAATCAATGATCTGACAGATCACTTCAAGAGCAATCCGAAGGATCATCATTCAAGAAGAGGTCTTCTGAAGATGGTTGGACAGAGAAGAGGTCTTCTGGCATATCTTAAGAAGTCTGATATCGCAAGATATCGTGCACTGATTGAAAAACTTGGATTAAGAAAATAATTTCAGGCAGTGATAGGAAGGGGCGTTCAAAAGAACGCCTCTTTTAATTTAATAGTGGCACATTTTTATCATATATGTTATAATATTTAAGACTGTGGGCGGGGAAATTACACCCGAGACCACTGAAAAGCATATTTGTCCTGGCAGATGGCCGGATAAGTATATTTTTCAGTAGTTTCGGTGTTCCTCTCCCAGGTAATTTCAAGAATTAAAGGAGAACACTATGTATAAGAAATTTGAGATGGAACTTGCAGGCAGGACTCTGCGCGTAGATGTGGACAGGGTTGCCAAGCAGGCAAATGGAGCGGTACTGATGCATTACGGTGACACCACCGTGTTATGCACGGCAACGGCTTCCGAGAAGCCGAGAGAGGGAATTGATTTTTTCCCGCTAAGCGTTGAATACAATGAGAGATTATACTCTGTAGGAAAGATTCCTGGAGGATTCAATAAGAGAGAAGGAAAGGCATCTGAGAATGCAATCCTTACCTGCCGTGTCATTGATCGTCCGATGAGGCCTTTATTCCCGAAGGACTACCGCAATGATGTGACGTTAGAGAACCTGGTATTATCCGTAGACCAGGACTGCTCTCCGGAACTTACGGCAATGCTCGGAGCGGCAATTGCCACTACCATATCCGATATTCCGTTTGACGGACCGATCTCTACGACACAGGTAGGCATGGTGGATGATGAGTTCGTATTTAATCCGACTGCAGCGCAGAAGGAAGCATCCGATCTTGCGCTTACGGTTGCCTCTACAAAAGAGAAGGTGATCATGATCGAGGCTGGCGCCAATGAAGTGCCGGAGCAGAAGATGATCGACGCGATCTTTGCTGCCCACGAACTGAACCAGAAGGTCATCGCGTTCATCGAGACGATCGTGGCAGAGTGTGGAAAGCCGAAGCATGCATATGAAAGCTGCGCGGTTCCGGAAGAACTGTTTGCCGCAATCACGGAGATTGTTCCTCCGTCAGAGATGGAAGAAGCCGTATTTACGGATGACAAGCAGACCAGAGAAGAAAATATCCGCGTAATCACGGCAAAGCTGGAAGAGGCATTTGCAGACAAAGAAGAATGGCTGAATGTGCTTGGAGAGGCTGTATACCAGTACCAGAAGAAGACGGTACGCAAGATGATCTTAAAGGATCAGAAGCGTCCGGATGGAAGAGCCATCGACCAGATTAGGCCGCTTGCTGCAGAGATTGACCTGATTCCAAGGGTTCACGGCTCAGCCATGTTTACAAGAGGACAGACTCAGATCTGCACCATCACCACCCTGGCACCGCTTGCAGAAGCCCAGAGGCTGGATGGCTTGGATGAGGCAGAGACTTCTAAGAGATATATGCACCACTATAACTTCCCATCTTACTCCGTAGGAGAGACAAGGCCATCAAGAGGCCCGGGACGCCGGGAGATTGGACATGGAGCATTGGCAGAGCGCGCACTGATACCGGTACTTCCAAATGAGGCAGAGTTCCCATATGCGATCCGTACCGTATCTGAGACATTTGAATCCAACGGCTCTACCTCCCAGGCCAGCATCTGCGCGTCCTCAATGTCCCTGATGGCAGCCGGCGTGCCGATCAAGGCTGCAGTGGCAGGGATCTCAGCAGGACTGGTGACGGGTGATTCAGACGATGACTATCTGGTACTGACAGACATCCAGGGCCTGGAAGACTTCTTTGGAGACATGGACTTTAAGGTGGCCGGAACCCATAAGGGAATTACAGCCATCCAGATGGATATCAAGATTCATGGCCTGACAAGGCCGATCATTGAGGAGGCGATTGCGGCAACGAAGAAAGCAAGAACCTATATCCTGGATGAAGTAATGTCCAAGACCATCGCAGAGCCAAGACCGGAAGTAGGCCAGTATGCTCCGAAGATCATCCAGATGCAGATCGATCCACAGAAGATCGGCGATGTAGTGGGACAGCGCGGAAAGACTATCAATGCAATCATCGACCAGACCGGAGTTAAAATCGACATTACCGATGACGGAGCCGTATCTATCTGCGGAACCGATGCTAACAGCATGGAAGAGGCAAAGAGACTGGTTCAGATCATCGTGACCGATTTCGAGGCAGGCCAGGTACTGGAAGGAAAGGTCGTAAGCATCAAGGAATTCGGCGCATTTCTTGAGTTCGCGCCTGGAAAAGAAGGAATGGTACACATTTCCAAGATTTCTAAGGAAAGAATCAACCATGTAGAAGACGTGCTGACATTGGGCGACGTGGTTAAGGTCGTATGCCTTGGCAAGGACAAAATGGGCAGACTGTCATTCAGCATGAAAGACGTGGCAAAATAAGAAGTGAACACGTAACATTTTTAAGTTGGGCACGTAACATTTTTAAAAAATGTTACGTGCCTAACTTGCATAACTGGTGTGTAAAATTGAAAAATACCCGTGTAAAAATGAACCAAATATGTTTCTTTAGTAGGTGACTTTCCTAAAGTTATCCTGTTAGATTAACCAGTCTGGTTTGGCTGCTTACTCCGGGGCCGCTTAAGACTACAGATACGGTGAGGCTTATACGGTTGTCCTGAACAATCAACGCATGTCTCATACAAAGTCCGAATCCATTCTTTTATAGCTTATTTAAAAAGCAACTTCCACCGTAAGCCAATATAATAACGCTTGCATTATCCAAGAATTACCAACAGATTGCAGCCGGCCCGCTTGCATCCTCCAATCCCCAAAATTCTACTGAAACCCCACATCTATCACGCAGATCTCGCTCTTAGTCCCCACTCTCATATTAGGCCCGAATACGCCCACTCCGGAGGTGACGATATTGTGCATCTGATCTTTTTTCAGATAGCCGCAAGGATTCTCCCAGAGCAGCTTAATCGTTAGATTGCCAGGAAACATCTGGCCATCATGGGTGTGCCCGCACAGATTTATGTCTACGCCCGCATCGGCAAGTTCCTGCAGTTGATCCGGCTCATGGTCGATGACAAGGATAGGCTTGTCCGTATCCATCTCCTTGGTCAGCTCCTTGGGGCTTAAGCGCTTGGAGATGCCCCGTCCGGGACGCTCCCTGTCGGCCCTGCCGAAGAGATAGAAAGAGTCGTCGATCAGAACCCCTTCATCGTGCAGAAACTGGATATTGGCATCCTTAAGGAACTGATCCATTCTGGGATCACTCATTTTTTTCTTGTCGTGGCTGAAGGTGAAGCCGGCCAGAATCTTTTCCTGGATATCGTGATTGCCGTAGCAGGCATATACGCCGTAGTTGCTTTTAATACCACGCAGCGTGCGGGCGATCTTATCTGGATTTTTCAAAGCATCGTAATTATTGTCGAAGATGTCCCCCGCGATTACCACCAGATCCGGATCCTGGGCATTGATCTTCCTGACCATCTGGGACATCTGCGCATTTCCCACGCTGTAGCCCAGGTGGAGATCCGCTACCAGGACGACTTTCATGGAATCCAGATCTTTGCAAGATTTCTTAATGGTTACGGAATAATCTGTGGTATGTATTTGGCGGGCATTTAGATATCCATAGACGGAAAGGGAGAGGATCAAGGAAATGCAGAGGGTGCCGCTGGCGACGAAGAGCCTCCGGGATTCCTTCCATTCCCGCTTCTTCATGCGCTTGACGATCAGTTTTGCGATCAGGCGTATGCCATCTGCAACCAGGATGGTAAGCAGGATATAGCAGAGGGTGCCAAACCAGATATTTGAAATGTAGATCAGCCATCTGGCAGGCCAGAAGAAGGCCAGCAGGATGGATAAGGCCAAAAAGCCGTAGACGGCCAGAACGATCAGCCTGACCCAAGTCTTTTGGAAATGATGCGTGCAGGCTCCCATAAAGCGGATCAGCCAGCGGAAGATATAAGCATTTAATATTAGGTAGACAGGCGCAAGAAATACAGCGATCATAGCAAATTCATCCTTTCCGTAGAAATCAGATACTTGAATATACGGATTGTAACATATTTGGGAATAAATTAAAAGTCGTCTCATATATTGGTGTAAAGAGGTGGACAAATATGCAGGAGAACAGAATCTTAAATGTCTTGCCGCGCAGCGTACGCATTCTGATCCATAAGGAGCAGCTGCAGTACGAGCACCTGCAGGAGATCAAGGAATGACAGGACAGGCAATTATAGAGAACGGAAAAGTAAAGAACCTGAAGCATATCTCATCCGTCAATGTGCGGATGTCCCATGAAGTACTTGGTTGTGCAGATAAAGTATTTCCCTATATTACCTATAACAGAAGCCTATACCATACGCTGGTCATATCGCCGCCAAGATGCGGCAAGACAACGCTTCTTCGGGATATGATCCGTCAGATCTCCGATGGAAATGACTGGGTGAGGGGCATGGCTGTGGGGGTGGTGGACGAAAGGTCGGAGATTGGAGGCTGCTATATGGGGGTCGCCCAGAACCATCTCGGAATCCGCACGGACGTGCTGGATGGGTGCCCCAAGGCAGAAGGCATGATCATGCTGATACGCTCCATGGGACCGGAAGTCATTGCCGTAGATGAGATTGGATCGGCAGAAGATGTACATGCCATCGAATACGCAATGCACTGCGGCTGCAAGATGCTGGCCACTGTCCATGCAGGTTCCATGGAAGAATTAAGAAAGAAGCCTCTCCTTGACCAGATGATCGACCAGGGACGCTTTGAACGGTACATTCTTTTGGGAAACCGCGCGCGCGTGGGGCAGATCGATGGCATCTTCGATCACCGGGGCAGCCTTCTGTACAGGGAAGATGTCAGATGACGGCAATGGTAAAGACCTTCGGGGCTGTCCTGATCATAGGAGCCACCTCTTTATGGGGCATCCGGGCGGCAGACCGTATCAACGACCAGTATGTCCAGATGCAGTATCTCAAGAAGCTGATCTACCAGTTAAGAAGCGAGATACGGTATGCCAGGTCTTATCTGGGGGAAGCGTTTCGTCACATTGGGACATCTTCCAGGGAGCCGTATAAAGGATGGATTCTGGAAATATACGACAGGCTGGAGCATAAGAACAGGGGAACGCTGGCGGATATATGGGAAGATACGGTAAGAGAATATCTGGGGGCATCAGGCCTTCCGGATGAGGAACTGGACAAACTGATAAATCTTGGAGGCCAGCTGGGGGTCGCGGATATTGAGATGCAGGTAAAGACTCTCGACCTCTACCTGGAGGAAATGAGCCTTTCCATGGAAGAGATGCGGGGCGGGATGAAGGCAAAGGTGAGATTATGCCACTGCCTGGGTGTGATGAGCGGGATATTTATTACCGTCCTGTTAATATAGAGGAGGCGTGCATGAGTGTAAATCTAATATTTAAAATAGCTGCGGTGGGAATCCTGGTCTCCGTCTTAAGCCAGGTCTTAAAGCACAGCGGAAGGGAAGAGCAGGCGTTCCTTACAAGCCTTGCGGGGCTTCTGCTGGTGCTGTTCTGGATCGTGCCATACATCTATGACCTGTTTGAATCCATCCAGCATTTATTTTCGCTGTAGAAAGAAGGAATGCCCATGAATATGATACAGATCGGGATCATCGGGGTCGCCGGCACCCTGCTGGCCGTACAGTTTAAAAGCGGAAAGTCTGAGTATGGCATCTATATCAGCGTGGCACTCAGCCTGGTCATCTTCTTTGCCATTATCGGCCGGCTGGAAGTGATCATCGATGCCTTGAGAACCATCGCCAATTATATCAATATGGATACCGCCTATATCGGGACGCTGATAAAGATGCTGGGGATTACCTATGTGGCCGAATTTTCCGCGGGCATCTGCAAGGACGCGGGCTATCAGACCATCGCGCTGCAGATAGAGATATTCGGCAAGCTGGCGGTTCTGGTATTGAGCATGCCGGTTCTGATGGCGCTTTTAAATACCATAAAGGACTTTCTGTCATGAGGCGGCGAAAAATGGTACAGGCAGCCATCCTGTGGGTTATCCTGCTCCTAATATTTTCCCCGCTGCCGGCACAGGCCAAAGAGGCCAGGCAGTCGGGAACTAATGAGGATAAGGCAGAGAGTTCCGGGATGCAGGAGGATTTGATCGGGGAGTTCGATTTTGGGGAGATTGACGATTCCTTAAAGGAACTCTTTCCGGAAGAGAAGCTGGACTTTAAGGAAACGCTTATGGGAGTCATTTCCGGGGATCTGACATTTTCCGCCCAGCTGCTGAACCGGCTGGTATCGGATCAGCTGGGATATGCGTTTAGAAGCTGCAAGGACAATCTGGTACATATCCTTCTGATCGCGGTCATTGCGGCCGTATTCAGCAATTTTTCAAACGTATTCCAGAGCCGCCAGATATCGGAAATCAGTTTTTACGCCCTGTATCTGCTTCTGATCGCATTGGCATTAAGTTCATTCCAGGTGGTGGTGGAGTGGGTAGGCCAGGGGATAGACAGCCTGACCTCATTCATGGGCGTATTCTGCCCCTTATATTTCCTGGCAGTGGCAATTGCAAAAGGCAGCGTTACTTCCATTGCGTTTTATAATCTGGTGCTGTTTTTAATCTTTCTTGTAGAACTTCTGATCACCAGCTTCCTTCTGCCCGTGATCCATATCTATATGATGGTACGGGTGCTGAATTACCTTTCCTCTGAGGAATATCTAAGCAAGTTTGCGGAACTGATACAGGTTTCAGTGTCGTGGATATTAAAGACGCTGCTGGCCTGCATCATCGGGCTGAACGTGATCCAGGGAATGATAAGCCCGGCCATTGATTCTGTGAAAAGAAGCGCCATCGCCAGAGGCGCGGAAGCTATCCCTGGCATCGGGGATGCCATAGGCGGCGTGGCGGAGGTGGCTCTTGGCACGGCGGTGCTGGTGAAGAATGGAATCGGGATGACAGGGGCTCTCATCTGCATCGCCCTGTGCGTGGTGCCGCTGGCTCAGATTGCCTGCATCGCCTTTTTATATAAGCTGGCGGCGGCAATCATACAGCCGGTATCCGACAAGCGTATCGTAGGCTGTGTTGAGACAGTGGGAGACGGATGCCAGCTTCTTATGCGGGTGGTATTTACTACGGGCCTTCTGTTCCTTCTGACCATTGCCATTGTATCTGCAGTAACCAGTAATGTCTGAGGTGTGGCTATGTTTGAATATTTATATGAATGGATGAAGAATATTGCGTTTTATATGGTGCTTATTACGGCGGTCATCCATATCCTTCCGAATTCGGATTATAAAAAGTATATTCGGTTCTTTACCGGAATGGTGCTGGTCGTCATGCTTGCCACGCCTTTACTTAAGATATTCGGCATGGAGCATCCGCTGGGGAGTCTGTATGACAGCAAAGAGTATCAGGAGCAGATGAAAAAGATAGAGGAAGAATCCAAGTATCTTGGCGAGACGCTGCCAGAAGGTTATCCGGACGATGCCGGGCAGGAACCGGAAGATGAGGAAACCGGGATAGAGGTGGAGGAGATAGAGATTGGACGTTAAGAAAAAGAAACGATTTGAAATTCCGAAGAATTTTTCGATTAAAAAGTTAAAAAAGGACCAGCTGCTGATTCTGCTTCTGGTGGGAATATTGCTGGTCGTAATCGCCATTCCCACAGGGAAGGGGAAGGATGCTGCTTCCAAAGATGCAGGGAGCAGCACGGCGGCAGAGGGAGGAGGAGAGGCGGCGTATGGCAATTACGCTTCTTATATGGAAGGGCACCTTGAGGGCGTGCTGTCACAGATGGCCGGGGTCGGGGATGTGACCGTCATGATAACTTTAAAATCCTCAGCCGAGAAAGTGGTGGAGAAGGATGTGGAGGCACAAAGCGAGACGGTTACGGAGTCAGACAGCCAGGGAGGGACGCGCACGACCCAGAACAGCAGCCATGGAGAGTCCACCGTATATGACGGAGATGGATCCCAGGGGCAGGCGCCTTATATCAGCAAGGAACTGAGCCCTCAGGTAGAAGGAGTGGTAGTCATAGCCTCCGGAGGAGATAATGCAGTGGTAAAACAGAATATTACTGAAGCAGTTCAAGCATTATTTGGGATAGACACGCATAAGATTAGGATAATGAAGAAGAATTCATAAACGATGTGGCAAGGTAGGAGGATGAACAGTGAAACGAATCTTTAAAAAGAACCAGATTATTATTGCAGCATTGGCCGTAATGATTGCGGCGGCAGGATATCTGAATTACTCCGGAAAATTATTCGGGGATAAGGATACGGCAGAAAAGACGAATGCAGAACTTGCAAATAAGGAACTTCTGGACATATCTGAGGAGGATGTGACGACAAGCGCGTCCGATGATATCAAGAGCCAGGACGGCACCGACAGCGACGGAAGCGTGGACGGGACGCCGGGAGAGGCTGTACTAACAAGCGGCGAGGCAAGCGCCGTGGTTGCAGAAGCAAAGGTGACCAGGGAACAAGTAAGAGCCAAGAACAAAGAGTCCCTGATGGAAATCATCGACAACGAGAACTTAAGCGATGAGCAGAAACAGGACGC
>PPYE01597693.1_pt1 | contig 14414 bp, 16 predicted proteins | sample 1559881 | NCBI WGS metagenome assembly PPYE01 (sample SAMN08240022, study PRJNA423297) | Human gut metagenome, whole genome shotgun sequencing project.
ATATTTACAGACAAAAATAATGTGATATTGTAATAGGTATTTGTGTCTGTTTTTAGATTTCCATGTTCCCATGCCATGAGTATACAATAATTTCTGATTTTTGGCTACCTTACCCCCCCCCGCTTAGTGCTCTACGCACTTGAAGCGGGGGAATGCTTATTCTGCGTTCAAAATCCGTGAATCCCTTGTAAATAGGGCGTTACGGGACTATATGAAACTAGACAAAACCAACGTCACAATAACAAGAGGTGAGTGCTAATTTTTTTAAAAATTTTAAAAAGGAGACATTGTTCAAGAATGTCTCCTTTGATGGTCAAAAATATTTTTGTAGTATTCGTTAACTTTTTACTATCCTCAGCTCGATCCATGCAGAAACTCTAAAGAAGAATCCTGTTTATATTTTTTCGTTTCCGTTCATAAATCTATCATTTCTTTAACCGGTTCTCTTCTCCCCAAATACAAAGCTGATCCAGTACGGTCATCAATGACTTTCCCCTTTCTGAAAGGCTGTACTCAACCTTGGGTGGAATCTGCGGATACTCGGTTCTGATAATCAGACGGTCTGCTTCCAGCTCTTTTAAATTCGTGCTGAGAGTCTTATCAGAAATCTTTTTTAAATATCGTTTCAATTCATTAAATCGCACTATTTTAAACTCCATCAGGCAGTATAGAATAACCATCTTATGCTTTCCGGAAATCAGGGACAATGTATAGGCAAATCCTGTATCTTCAAAATTGGCGTTTTTCATGTAATTTTGTATCATAATACTTTCTCCTTGGATAGTACCTGTCTTATTTGCCAGTACTTGAATTTATAAATTACACGGATATAATTATAAGCAGGATAAATCATACTGTCAAACAGATTTCAAGGAGGTATTATCACATGAGAACAAAACTGAACATCACAGAAGGCATTTTTCCTATGCCGGTTCTGATGGTTGCAACTTATAACGAAGACGGCAGTGTAAATGTAATGAATGCTGCCTGGGGTACCATGCAGGCACAGGACACCGTTGCACTGAATCTTACTGAAACCCATAAGACCGTGCAGAATATCAAAGCACGTGGCGGATTTACCGTCAGCATTGCAGATGCTGCACACATGGTAGAAGCAGATTATTTCGGCGTAGAGTCCGGCAATAAAGTTGCAGATAAATTTGCCCGCAGCGGCCTGACCGCCAGCAAAGCTGAAACCGTAGATGCTCCGATCATTAATGAGTTTCCACTCTGTCTTGAATGTAAATTCATCGAATATCAGGACAATACATACGGCTGCGGTGCCATCGGTAAGGTAGTCAATGTCACTGCTGATGAAAGCATCATGGTAAATGGTAAAGTCGATATGTCACTGGTCAATGCTATCGCATTTGATCCTTACACACACGGCTACTATAAGGTTACCGAACGTGTAGGCGAAGCATTCCACGATGGCTTGAAATTGAAAAAGTAAGTTCCAGAATGCAAAAAAGACGCGCTTTTATTTGATAGGAAATTACGGTGAATTTCCTATCAAATCCAAAAGGAGCTTTCGCATAAGCGAAAGCTCTTTTTAAACTGCTGAAAATGATCAGCCGATTAGTTCAATTTTTTTTCTATGCAAAAGCAGAATTTATGCTTCTGTTTTATCCTCATCCTCAAATGCTTCCTCAGCTACCGGTTCGTCTTCTGTCTCAGTTTCAGTTGACTCCTCAGCTGCTTCCTCCTCAGCATCTACCACTTCGCCTTCGTATACTTCCGGCTCCGGTTTCTCACATTTTGCACCACAGGATGCACAGAAATTGGCATCATCTGCAACAGCACTACCACATTCCGGACATCTTCTGATTCCGCGGATACCATCTTTTGCAGCTTTTAATTCTCCAATTTCTTCAAAAGCGGCTTTGATTTCTTCAACCTGCTCGTATTCCGGATTCTCATCATCTTTATGGGCATGATAGTAAGCCTGTCCAAGATCCTGATACAATTTGCGAATTGCTCCTTCACGTTCCTGAATATCTAATGTAATTTTCGCTGTATCTTTAATCTCCTTTGCTTTGCTTAAGCCTGTTTTTCCTGCTGCAGAAATTGTGTTTCCTAATTTGTCAAAAAAAGCCATTTTCAAAACCCCTTTCTAATTTTGCGCTCAAAATTTGCGTCAATTATTTTAACTTTTCCTATATTATACCGCAATTCTCCTGTGAAACAAGGAGTTTTCTATAAACTTTTTATTAACTGCGACAAGATGCACATCCTGGTTTCAGGCTTACTGGCATCATAAATATACTACAGCACTTCTCTGGCGCAGATGTAAACCATATACGCAGCATAGATCACCAGCATACTCATGCCGCCTGCACGTGTCAGAAGCTGTTTTTTCCATACAAGAATCATGATATACAGACTGATGATAATCAGTAATACAATATCAATAATGTTATTCATATTGACCCCAATCGGGCTGATTGCGGATGCCAGTCCGCCTACCAACAGGATGTTAAAAATATTGGAACCGATGACATTTCCAAGTGCCATTCCTGCCTGATTTTTCTTTGCTGCCACAACGGATGTCACAAGTTCCGGCAGGGAAGTTCCAATGGAACAGATGGTCAGTCCAATTAATGTCTCACTCAGACCAAATTCACGGGCAATCGTTTCCGAACAATTTACAACAATCTATCCACCGATCACAATTGCTACCAGACCTCCACCGATAAATATCAGACATTTCCATACTGGCAGATCTTTAATTTCTTCTGCTTCCACATCTTCTCCTGCCTGCATAAATTTTTTCGCTGACAGTACCATCCAGTACAGGAAAAATGCAAAAATTACAACCAGAATGATTCCGTCTGCATGTCCAACTGTCATTCCAAGAAATCCCATAATTCCAAGAATGACTGCCGCTAAGACAGAAAAAGGGAACTCCTTTTTTAAAGTTGCTTTTTTGATTACCAGCGGCTGGAACAATGCGCAGACACCGCAGACAACCAGAAGATTAAATATATTGGATCCAATCACATTACTGATTGCCATTCCATTACTTCCCTGAAGTGATGCCGAAATACTGACCGCACATTCCGGTGCGCTGGTTCCCATGGCCACGATGGTCATTCCAATGATAAAAACCGGAACATTAAACTTCTTTGCCACAGAGCCACTGCCCTCTACAAAAAAATCTGCACCTTTAACCAGTAACACAAATCCAATAATGACACCTATAATTGCTAATACCATAACTTTTTCCTTTCCTGCTGCATGCTATTTATAACATACGCAATGTTTTTATTTTACATCAATCTCCAAACAGCACAGGCTTTGGCGTTGATGTTATATGCCATATCTGTTTCTATAAGATTTAACCAGACGAACGGTTTATCACCCAAAAATTCCAAGATGTTCCAGCAAAATTTTTACACAAATTGCGATTAAAATCACGCCACCAAGAATCGTTGCTTTGTCTTTAAATTTTGTTCCAAATACATTTCCGATCAGCACACCTGCAATCGTAAAACAGAACGTAATGCATCCGATAATTGTAACGGAAGATGCCAGTTTTACCTGCAGAAATGCAAATGTGATGCCGACAGCCAGTGCATCAATACTTGTAGCAACCGCCAACAGAAAAAATTCCTTCAGATCGATACGCACACTGTCGTCCGGACAGACTTCCTCGTTTTCTCCTTTTTCTTTGATTACATCCAAAATCATTTTTCCACCGATCAAAGTAAGTAAAATAAATGCGATCCAGTGGTCAATTGCTGTAATGTAAGTCTGAAACTGGCTTCCAAGAAACCATCCCAGTGTCGGCATCAGTGCCTGAAATCTTCCAAAAAATGCCGCCAGCACAAGCATATATTTTTTATCTACTTTTCGCATGCTTAAGCCTTTACAGATCGATACTGCAAACGCATCCATAGAAAGACCGACACCGATCAGTGCCAGTTCTAAGAAACCCATAAATCAATTCCTCCATATTGTATTTTTATCTTTCATCTGACCGCTCGGTTTCATGCACAATTTTTTCATCTTCTATTGCATATTGCAATCCAATTTTCCTGCAACTCCGCCGGAAAATTTCTGTGTACTGTCATATTATTTGTAAAGCGGACATTCGCAATCCGCTTTCGCTACTTGCTCACGAACGCAGTCGCTTTGCGACCTGCGTCCAAAAAAAGAGACCCATGTATGCCATAGAATTAAAAATTAATCCCTATTGACATACATGAGTCTCATTCATTAAAATTTGCCAGATTATCCTAAAAACGATAAACAGGTTGTTGACAAATCACACAATTCTTACTGTGCAAACTACTCCCTCACGAAGTTCCTTAAAAGAATCTCTTAATGAGGACGATTTGTCAATGTTTTTCTTATAAAATATCAATATACTCCCCTGCAAGTGCCTTATTCATACTGCGCACCGCACAGAATTTTCCGCACATGCTGCAGGTATCGCCGTGATCTTCCTCCGGACTTCTGCTGTCGCGGATCGCTCTGGCAGTATCCGGATCCAGTGCACACGCATACTGGGCATCCCAGTCAAGTTTCTGACGGGCCTCTGCCATCTTGTCATCGATATCACGGGCTCCCGGAACACCTTTTGCAATGTCAGCGGCATGCGCTGCGATCTTGGATGCGATGATTCCCTGTTTTACATCATCGACATTCGGAAGTGCCAGATGCTCTGCCGGTGTGACATAACAAAGAAATGCTGCTCCACTCATTGCTGCAACTGCTCCACCGATGGCACTTGTAATATGGTCATATCCCGGTGCGATATCTGTTACGATCGGTCCCAGTACATAGAACGGTGCGCCCATGCAGATACTCTGCTGTACTTTCATATTTGCAGCTACCTGATCAAGCGGCACGTGACCCGGACCTTCTACCATAACCTGTACGTTGTGATCCCATGCTCTCTTGGTCAGCTCTCCAAGTCTTACCAGCTCCTCGATCTGACATACGTCGGTGGCATCTGCCAGACAACCCGGTCTGCAGGCATCGCCCAGAGAAATGGTCACATCGTATTCCTCGCAGATATCAAGGATTTCATCGTAGTATTCGTAAAACGGATTTTCCTCTCCGGTCATGCTCATCCATGCAAATACCAGACTTCCGCCACGGCTTACGATATTCATTTTACGTTTATGTTTTTTGATCTGTTCAATGGTCTTTCTTGTAATTCCACAGTGGAGTGTCACAAAATCCACTCCATCTTCGGCATGCATCCGAATCACATCAACGAAATCTTTGGCAGTCAATGTTGCCAGATCTCTCTGATAGTGGATGACGCTGTCGTATACCGGAACCGTACCGATCATTGCCGGACATTCACTTGTCAGCTTTCTTCTGAATGGCTGTGTATTTCCGTGGCTGGACAGATCCATGATCGCCTCAGCGCCCAGATTTACCGCGCTCATTACTTTCTGCATCTCGATATCATAATCTTTACAGTCTCTGGATACCCCCAGATTTACGTTGATCTTGGTACGCAGCATGCTGCCGACTCCCTCCGGATTCAAGCAGGTATGATTCCTGTTTGCGCAGATGGCTACTTTACCCTCTGCTACCAGCTTCATCAGCGCCTCGGACGTCATGTGTTCTTTCTTCGCAACCGCCTCAATTTCCGGTGTTACGATTCCTTTTCTTGCTGCGTCCATCTGTGTTGTGTAATTTCTCATTTTTTCTCCTTCTTTCATGAATGACTGTTTATGCCCACAACATTTTTCTTATGCGACAAAAGGTGGTGCCCCCAATTTGCCGCCATGCATTACCTACTAATACATCATGATTTTTTCAAAACCGATGTACGTTCCGGCCGTATCTGACTGATCACGCCGCCTTTTTGCAGCGCGCCTACCAGAAAATAAGCCAGAATACTTCCTACGACTGTGGAAACAAGAAATGGCACAATGTATACAAACAATCCACCTGGATTCAGTCCCATCAGCAGTTTTGCAACCGGATAAGCTGCAAGTCCGCCAAGAATTCCTGTTCCGGACGCTTCTGCGATGCAGGTCAGCCACAGTTTTCTGCAGACCATATAAACCAGTCCGCAGCACAATGCACCGATCATACTTCCCGGAAATGCCATCAGGCTTCCCAGTCCCAGAAGATTACGGATCAGACTTGCACAAAATGCAATACCAACGCCCCATCCCGGACCAAGTACAACCGCTGCCAGGATATTTACCATGTGCTGCACCGGTGCGCATTTACTGCCAAAAACCGGAAAACTCAGTAAGCTTCCAACGACAGCAACTGCCGTCAGTACTCCTGCCAACGCAAGTTTTTTCACTGTGTCATTCTGTTTCATTTTCTCTCAACCTCCTTTTTTCTTTCTCCTGTTTTTACGAATCTTTTGCCCGTTAATAAGTTTTCTTTCGTAAAAGAATCTCATACTGACCTGAATCGTATCTTAAGTCTCACCTATGTTTGACTCTATTTTTCTGTGGATTTCTCACCCACAACTTTGCCGACGATCACGCAGATCACGATCGTGATCACCATGTCCGGCAATGTATTTCCAACCGGCAGATCCACCCGCATGAGCAGTCGGTAAAGAACGAAACCGATCACCCAGATGATGAGATTGCGCCAGTCAAAAGCATTTTTACGTCTGTCCCTGTGCAACAGGAAGAAATCTGCGATCTGAATTGCGATCATCGGTGCAAATACCGATCCGATCAGATACAGAAAATCTGTAATATCGTCCATCGGGAACAAAATCGCTCCCACAGTTCCAATGATCGTCACCACAATAGCGGCGTATTTTCCTTTGATTTTACTGAAAATGGATTCGCTGGAAATCCCGGCAGAATACGCATCCAGAAACGTGGTAGTTACGGTAGAAAAAACAATGATCAGCAGACCGGCAATACTGAGTCCCGCTTTCAGTAAAATCTGTGCAATGTCAGATTCTCCGGTAAACAGCGCTGCTCCCATTCCGATGACATACATCCAGCAGCTTACAATGCCGTATACAATGGCACTGACTGCCGTTGCTTTTACCGGTTTTTCCGCTTCTCTTGTATAATCGCTGATCAGTGGAAGCCAGGAAAGCGGCATTGCCACAGCAAGTTCCACCGCTGCTCCAAAGGAAAGACTGTCGTCTGCGGTACTTTGAATGACATTTCCGTCAAAAAAAATTACTTTGCACAAAACCAATGTCAGAATAAAAAGCAGTACCATCGCTGCGGTATTGATTTTTCCAAGATTTGTAATGCCGATCAAAATCCACACAACGATCAGTGCGCCAATGATCAGACACCAGAGCCATCTTCCGGTCGAAACCATGCCGTCTACTGCCAAAGCTCCATCATAGATCATGATAGCGGTCCATCCTACCAGCTGAAGGACATTTAAAATGGCAAAAAACTGACCACCTTTATTTCCGAAGCTGCTTTTTACAGTCTCCATGGCACTGAGACGGCTTTTTCCACCGATCACACCTGCCAGAAACAGCATGACACAACCAATGACATGTCCGATCAAAATCGCTGCCAGACCTTTTTGAAATCCTAAAGAAGAAAAATAGGTTCCTGTCAGAATTTCAGCAATGGATAAGCCCGCGCCAAACCAGATCAGTCCGTTTTCCAAAAGGGAAGTTCTCTTTTCCATCACTTACTCCCCCTGTTCTTTCGTAAATTCATTTTCAATGGCAAATCCGTGATCCATCGGTCCGCTTCCTGCCCCCAGATCCAACATTGCTGCCAGTGCGCCGGAAATATATTCCTTTGCACGCTCTACCGCCGTTTGCAGATCATAACCTTTTGCCAGATTGGATGCGATCGCAGAAGAAAGTGTGCATCCCGTTCCGTGGGTATTCGGATTATCGATACGTTTGCCTTTGAACCAGTGATAGCTGCCGTTGGCAAAAAGCAGGTCGTTGGCATCATTTAACTGATGACCTCCCTTACAAAGCACAGCACAGTCATATTCCTTTGAAATCTGCTCTGCTGCTTTGATCATGTCTTCGGCACTTTTGATTTTCATCCCCGTCAGCACTTCTGATTCCGGAATGTTCGGTGTCAAAACAGTGGCAAGCGGAAATAATTTCTGTTTTAAGGTATCAATAGCATCCTCACTGATGAGGCGCGCTCCACTGGTCGCCACCATCACCGGATCCACCACGATATTTTTCGCCTGATAATGCTTTAATTTCTCTGCGATCACGCAGATCAGTTCTTTTTCAGAAACCATTCCAATTTTGACTGCATCCGGAAAAATATCTGTAAAAATGCAATCAAGTTCCTGCCCTAAAAACTCCGGCGTTGCGTTTAAGATTCCTGTGACACCGGTCGTGTTCTGGGCGGTCAGGGCAGTGATCGCGCTCATGGCATATACGCCATTTGCCATCATTGTCTTGATATCCGCCTGGATACCGGCGCCTCCGCTGGAATCGCTTCCGGCGATCGTTACTGCTGTTCTCATAAACTTAATCTCCTCTCATTTGTCTCTTATTTGTTCAGCATACGTTTTCTAATGCGACAGGAAGTGGTGCCCCCGACCTATCGCAGATATTTACTAATTTGTCCAATATTGCTCAAACTCAGATAACCGCTTTAAATATAATTCCCCTGTCTGGCGCACACCCTCCTGATCCGTCTCTCCGTCAGCATCATATACGCCGATTGCCCGAAAGCCTGCCTTTTTAGCAGTTTTCAGTGCATACAGAGAATCTTCAAAAACCAGTGTTTCTTCCGGTTTTGTGCCAAGGCTTTCTGCTGCCAGTTGATAGATCAGCGGAGAATGTTTGCTTTCTCCCACTTCTCCGGTGGTATATATCTGCTCCAGATAATCAAACAAACCGATTCGCTGCAATGCTTTCGTCACATGCTCCCGTGGACTGGAAGTTGCCGTGATCATTTTTACATTTTGCTTCTGTAAAAACTGTAATAGCTCTTTTGCGCCTTCTTTTGGCTGCACTTCGTAAAAATAGAAATCCTGAATCATCTGCTCGATGCCGTTTAAAATTTCCTGCGGTGTATCTGGCAAATGGTACTGCTCCTTTAAATAATCTGCACCCTGCTCCATGCTCATAGAGAACAGGATCTGACCCAGTCCATCTTCCGGCTCAATGCCACGTTTTTTCAGATACCGCACTCCAAGGTCGTTCCAAACTGACATAGAATCTAATAACACTCCATCCAAATCGAAAATTGCTCCACGAATACCATTTTTTTGTGCTTCATCTTTCTTGCACATATTCTCTTGAACTACATCTGTCTGCACTGTATCTTTCTGAAACGCATTCTCCCGCATCACATTTTTCTGACTCATGCTTTCACCATCTTCTCGGTTGCAGCTTTCAGATTTTCTGCTGCCTTCTTGATATCCGGCTGTGCATAAATCGCACTGATCACAGCGATACCGCAAATACCGCTTCCGGCAAGTGTGTATACATTCTCCTGTGTGATTCCACCAATGGCAATGACCGGAATGGATACCGCTTCACAGATTGCTTTTAACGTCTCATGCGGCACTTCTGTCGCATCATCCTTAGAACCGGTCGGGAATACCGCGCCGACGCCCAGATAATCTGCGCCGTGTTTTTCTGCTAAAATCGCCTGCTCTACGGTCTGTGCTGACACACCGATAATTTTGTCCGGTCCTAATTTTGCACGGACATCTCCGGCTTCCATGTCGCTCTGTCCCACATGCACGCCGTCTGCATCCATCGCCAGTGCGATATCCACATTGTCATTAATGATAAATGGTACGTTATATTCACGGCAAAGCGCCTGCAAATCTTTTGCTTCTTCCATAAAATGCGCTTCATCCAGCTGTTTTTCTCTTAACTGTACAAAGGTCACTCCGCCATCCAGACTCTCCTTTACAACAGAATGCAAGGTTCTGCCGTTTAACCAGTGGCGGTCTGTGACTGCATATAAAAGTAACTGATCCTTTGTCAATGTATTTCTATTGAATTTCATATTTTGCCCCCTGCGCTAATGTTTCCGCGTTCATATTGTAAATGGCATCAATAATACGGTTGCGATAAGTGGAATTGCCATCGCCTTCCTGCATGTTGCGCCAACCGATCTCACCGGCAAGTCCCATCACACAGACTGCCGCCGCTGCTGCTTCCAGTTTATTATCCGGATTTGCGGTAATATATGCTGTCATCACACCGGATAACTGACAACCGGTTCCGGTAATTTTTCCCATCTCCGGTCTGCCGTTGCGGATGACATAACATTTCTCTCCATCGCTCACCAGATCAATCGCGCCGGTAATTGCCACGATAGAACCACTCTGCTTTGCAAAATTTTTCACAAAGGCAACTGCCTGATCCAAAGTGTCCTCTGTCACAGCATCTGCCACATCTGCATCTACACCTTTTGTAGTACCGCTGCCGGATGCCAGTGTCTTGATCTCGGAAATATTTCCACGGATTACGGTTGGATGTAAGGTATCCATCAGTTCAATGGCAGTGTTGGTACGAAGTGTGGACGCGCCTGCGCCAACCGGATCAAGTAAAACCGGGTGTCCCAGCTCATTTGCACGTTTTCCTGCAAGTAACATTCCCGCGACCGTGCGTTTATTTAAGGTACCGATGTTGATATTCAAACCACCACAAATTGTAGTGATATCTTCTACTTCTTCTGCTTCATCTGCCATGATCGGGCTTCCACCACAGGCTAATAATACGTTTGCCACATCGTTGACGGTGACATAATTTGTAATGTTGTGTACCAGAGGTACCTGTGTTCTTACGTTTTCCAGACATGTTCCTAACATTTCTCTTTTCTCCTTAAAAAACAATCTATTCTCAAGAAATACATAGTTGTATGATTTTATAATCATCTTTTTAAAACATACTTCTCTATAACAACTAAAATTTCAAAATGTACTACTTTGCGATTCACACTCACACTTTTCAAGGGCACATCCTTTTACAACAATAAAGCGGATACACCAAAATCGGTATATCCGCTTTATAAACAATACAAAAAATACTGCATCCGCTATATCCCTACGTTGGCATTATCCAAATCAGGTTACGGGTCCAGACCACTTAGTCCGCTCTCAGCCTGCTGTCGGCAAGCTCCCCTTTTTCTTATTCTCTTATCGTGTTTTACAGATGAACTTCTGCAAAATTCCAACCTAGCAATTATCTGACGTTTTTCAACATCACGCCCTTGTTGATTGACGATATTATAGCACTGCACTACTTTAATTGCAATAAGTATAAGCATTTTTCTTATACCATCTTAAAGATATCATTTTCAGCACAATTCTTTATTTTTTCTTTTTTCTAATATGAATCTCCGGGATCGCCACAGATTCATAAGTGATGGAATCCTGTTCTTCTTCTCCCTCTTCATCTTCCACTTCCGGTTCAGTATGTACCTCCGGAACTGCCAGATTTTCATATTTTACATCATAGGATTCGTGTGTTGTTTTCTTACCGTCCTGTTGTTTTTTCTTTTTCCAAAACATAGAGTTTCCTCCAAAGTAATATGTTTGTGTTTATTATAAGTTAAAGTTACAGCAAATTGATAAAGAATGTAATGATCAGACTGTTCAAAAAGTCTGCGAAAAGACTTCCGATCAGCGGAATGATCAGATAAGCCTTTACGGATGGTGCATAACGGTCGCAGATTGCCTGCATGTTTGCCATGGCATTCGGTGTCGCACCCATACCAAATCCGCAGGTTCCGGCTGCAAGTACTGCCGCATCGTAATCACGTCCCATAACGTTGAATACAATGAATCTGGCAAAGATAAACATCAAAAGTACCTGAACGGACAGCAGGATTACCAACGGCAATGCCAGTGCTGCCAGCTGCCACAGTTTCAGTGTAATCATGGCAATACCAAGGAACAGGGACAGACAGATACCACCGATATCGTTAATCTCACCCATGTAAATTGTAAACTTACCGGAATATTCTCCAATATTTCTAAACAACGCTGCCGCAATCATAGCTCCAATATAAATCGGGAATGTCATACCTGTTTTTGTCAAAAGCCATGAGAAAATTGTTCCCAGACCAATAGCAAGGATCAGCTGAAATACAGCTGCCGCATACATGGAAGTATGACGGGTATGTTTTTTCTCATCCTCTACCAGAAGGCTGTCATCCTCTGCTACTGCGGTGGTGATCAAGTTCTTTTTCTCCACCAGAGATTTACCGATCGGACCACCGATCAGACTTCCGGTGATCAGACCGAAAGTTGCCGCTGCTGTACACAATGTCGTTGCACCGGAGACATTAAAATCTTCCAGAACCGGTCCGAAAGCACCCGCGGTACCATGTCCTCCAACCATCGGGATAGAACCGGTACACAGACCAATCAACGGATCCAGGTTCAGGACTTTTGACATTCCTACTGCCAGGAAGTTCTGACACAGGATCAGTCCTACAACCAGTCCTAAGAACACGATCAGCGATTTACCACCGCTTTTTAAAACTTTAAGGTTTGCCTGAAATCCTACAGAAGTAAAGAAAAATACCATGCAGACTTCTCGCAACGTATCATCAAAGGAAACTTCTGCGATTCCGGTTCCATATAGTACGCAGGTCAGGATTGCAAAAAGCAAACCACCAACGACCGGCGCCGGAATACAGAATTTTTCCAGAAAATTAATTTTTTTCTTCAAAAATCTACCAAGTAACAGAACCAGTACCGCAATGGCAAGGGTCTGATACATATCTAAATGTAGTTCCATAAAAATCCTTTCAAACTTATCAACAAGTACCTTTTTTACTCATTCACAGTGATTCCATGTTTTTCGTAATAAGCCGCAGCTCCGTCATGGAATGGAATCGTCACATTTTCCGTCGCACTGGTTTCATCCAACTGAAGATCCAGCGGCAGGGAATACTGAATATCCTGCTTGCGGCTGAATAACTGTTCGGTCAGAGTTTCCACTGTTTTATCACTCAGCTCATCACTGACAAGAAGAAGTGATTGCACACCAACGGTTGTTGCCTCCTCAGACTGTCCGCTGTATGTATACACCGGAATTGTATACGGTGTATAGAAATCATACGCTGCCATCAGTTTCTGAATATGTGTCTCATCAAGTGACAGCAGACGGATGCCGCGCTGACGGGTCAGCTCCTCGATAACGGTTGTCTGTACACCGGCAGTACAGAACATGGCATCGATTTTTTCAGAAACAAGTGCCTCTGCTGCCTGGGTGTAATCCAGATTTTCACAGTCTACCAGTTCATCAGAAAGACCATAAGCCTCAAGGATCTGTTTTGCATTTCGCTCAGTTCCGGACTCTTCCTCACCGATACTTATTTTTTTGCCAAGCAGATCATCCACACTGTGGATGTCAGAATCCGCACGGACAACGATCTGGCAGGCTTCGGTATACAAAGCTGCTACCGCACTGTAACCGTGCAGTGGTTTTTTGTTAAAATCTCCGGTTCCGTGGTACGCATCGTCAGTCAGATCCGCCTGTGCGATCGCCATCTGAATGTAACCGTCAGAAAGCAGACGGATATTTGCTGCTGATCCCGCGGTTGCACGCACGGAAAACTGCAGACTGTCATCATCCTGAGCAACTACCTGTGTGTACGCATTTGCAAACGCAGAATACATACCGCCCACGGCAGCGGAGCCAAAACGGATGGATGTTGTGGATGTGCTTCCACAGCCCACAGCGAAAACCAGAGAGAGACTTAAGAATAGTGCTATTATTTTTTTCATGAAGTTTCTCCTTGTAAATTTACTATCAGTACAGTACATTCCTCTCCATTCAGATTACTTTTCATGCAAGGCAAGCATTATCACTTTCTGAATGCATGCAAGGAGCACACTGTAACTTACAAAAAGCAGAGCGAACATAGAAATTATTATGCTGGCTCTGCCTGTCTGTTACTATAATCTAATCTTATTTTTCAAATCTTACTCAAAAATAATTTTGCGGTAGTTCTTTTTACCACGGCGTAATACAAAGTCTTCTTTGTTGATGTCTTCCGGTTTGTAGGAAGCTTCGATAGAAGCAACTTTCTCGCCGTTTACGGCAACTCCGCCCTGCTGTACTGCACGACGTGCCTCGGAACGGGATGCGCATAATCCGGAAGCAACCAGCAGACCCATGATGTCAATCTCGCCGTCACGCAGATTTTCTTCTGTGATCGTTGCAGTCGGCATATTTGCTGCGTTTCCGCCGGAGAACAGTGCGCGTGCGCTCTCCTGTGCTTTTGTAGCTTCTTCCTCGCCGTGAACCAGTTTTGTCAGCTCAAATGCAAGGATCTCTTTTGCAGTATTTAACTGGCTTCCTTCCCATTTATCCATCTCATCGATCTGCTCTAACGGAAGGAAGGTCAGCATACGCAGGCATTTTAATACATCGGCATCGCCAACGTTTCTCCAGTACTGGTAGAACTCGAATGGAGATGTTTTCTCCGGGTCAAGCCATACAGCGCCGGACTGGGTTTTACCCATTTTTTTGCCTTCAGAATTCA
>PPYE01662434.1_pt1 | contig 14405 bp, 10 predicted proteins | sample 1559881 | NCBI WGS metagenome assembly PPYE01 (sample SAMN08240022, study PRJNA423297) | Human gut metagenome, whole genome shotgun sequencing project.
TACTCATAGGCGGAGATGGGGTCCCGGATGCCCTCCTCCAGCTGGGACTGGCACAGCTTTTTCCACTTGAAGGCAAACTCCGACTCCTCCTCCATCAGCGGCATGAAGTTCCGGGCGAAGGCCTGGGTGCGTCCGTCCGTCTGGGTGCCCACCACAAACTCCAGCGGCACCTGGATGGTACCCAGATCCACCGTCCGCAGCAGATCCTCTTGTGAGACAAATTCGTCCAGAACCGGGAGATAGGGATACTCCCCCTTGGCGGTGCAGGAGCGAAATTCCTTCTGCGCCCGCTTCAGAGCGTCACGATAATACTCAGAGGGCATAGCGTCATTCCTTTCCAGCGATAGAAGCGATCGGCAGTTTGAAAGGGACCTTTGGTGAGGGAAACGCGGGGCCTCAGGCTGTGCTGCGAGGGGTTGCAGGTTTTAAAGCAGTCGAGAAAGGCGGCGGAGAAGGGCTGCGCCCTTTTTCTGCACTAGGTCCGTGTCGGACTCCAGGCTGCAGAGCAGGTTTCCGCTTCTCTATGAGGATACCATAGAAGCCGCAGAAATTCAACCGCAGCGGAACGCGGTCCGTATCCTCAGACGTCGGCGGCCCGGCAGGCCCTCCGGGTCAGCTGGGCGTAGTGGTGGTAGAGGACGCCGAAGCGGTAGACGTAGCCCGGCTTCCACGGCTTGGCCTTTCCGCAGAAGTGGAGGATGGCGGTGTGCTCCATCACCCAGGGCAGGTCGTGGGTCCCGGCGCTGCGCAGCCGGTAGTTATTGTAGTTGCGGGCGTCGTAGTTCCAAAGGGCGTCGTCCAGGGGCAGGATGCGCCGGCCGTACAGGGCGTTGAGCAGGTCCTGGTCGGGGAGCAGCAGTTCCTTTTTGTGTTCGGCCACATAGCGGAAGATCTCCTCCGGGTCGATCTCCCTGCGGGCGGCGGCCAGGTCCGTCAGCAGCACACCGGAGTTGTAGTAGTCGCTGCCGCTGTTGAGGCGCATCCGGTTGACGCTGTTGGCCAGCTCTGTCTTTCCCGTGTGGGCGGCCGCCGCGAACAGATTGCCCGCCAGGTCGGTCTCCCACAGGGAGCGCAGGGGGTTGAGCACCAGAATGTCCGGGTCCAGATAGAGCACCCGGTCCAGCGTGTCCGGCAGCAGGCGGGAGGCCAGCAGCCGGTAGTACATCTCCTTGGGGTACTGGCGGCTGACTGGGGCGCCCTGGAACAGGGCGTCATCCACCAGCACCGGGAAAAATCCATAGCCGAAGGCGGCGCACTGCCGTTCCACTCCGGCCAGACCCTCCGGAGAGACGGCGCTCTGAAGCAGATACAGGTCCATGTGCTCTCCGGGGTTGTTCAGGCGCAGGGAGGTGAGCAGCACGTGGAGCTGAGGCAGGTAGTGCTCGTCCAATGCGGCTAAAATGGAAATGGTGTCCATGAAAAGATTCTCCTTTCAGATCCCGCCGCACGGGAGGCGCTGGGGATGGGGTACGGGCTGTATTGGGCGGCAGACAAAGCGCTGGGAGAAATGGCACAGAGGCTGTTTCCGGAGCATAAACGTCAACCTCCAGGCAATTTGGAGTTCAGGCCCTCCCCCGTCAGCCGGAGGGCGGCACCCCGGACATGGTCCTTCAGCAGCTGATCCACAAATTGAATCAGGGCCTCCGGGCTCTCCTGGATCTCCCCCAGCAGCCAGTCCTCCATCATGCCGGCCAGCGCCCCCACATAGACCTTGGTCAGCAGCGTGACCTCCCGCTCGTCGGCGGGGTACCGCAGCTCCGCGGCAATCTCCCGGATGGTGTTCTGGATGATGGCCTGAAGATCAGTCCGGAAAAAGTCCTTCAGGTGCTCACGGCTCATAGAGTGGAGGGCACACAGACAGACCGCCCGGTTTTTCTGGAGATATTGGAACAGCTGGAGCAGGCCGTCCTGCCACAGGGTGACGCCTTCGTGTTCCCGCAGCAGGGCCACAGCCTCCTCCTCGAACATCCACCGCACCGCGTCGTAGATGTCTTCAAAATGGTAGTAGAAGTGCTGCCTGGCCATGCCGCAGGCGCGCATAATCTCGGTTACGCTGATCTTGGTCAGCGGCTTTTGCGCCATCAGTCCCTTGAGGGCGGCGCAGATCTCCCGCTTGGCGGTATCGCTCGCCAAATAGGTCCGTTTTTTCATGCCTGCCTCCCGTACCTGTCCCTTGGGCTCTCTCTTTCCGTTCAAATTTAGCACAGATTCAAAAACAGGTCAAGTGTCAGATTTCTGACACTTGACCATATTCTGCATCTTGTATTTGCCGCGTCCATCTCATATGCTGAAAGAAAATGGGGACAGCCCGGCTGAAAGACGGAGAGAGCCCCGCCCAGCCGAAACCACAGCGGGACGGGCGTCCCTGACCCGCCGCAAACCGCTTGCGGCGGGCCCTTTCTACTTGGCCGGCTCCCAAGCAGCCATCCGCAATGTCCAGGAGGAATCAGCACTGTGAGCAAAGACACCGGAACGACATCCTTTTTTGAAAAGCTGGCCACATTCATTGTGGATAAACGCAATCTCATCTTCTTTCTCTATGCCTGCGCCCTGATCTTCTGTCTGTTTTCCCGGAGCTGGGTCCGCGTCTGCAACGACATCACAGAGTATCTGCCGGATACCACAGAGACCCGCCAGGGCTTAACTCTGATGGAGGAGGAGTTTACCACCTTTGCCACCGCCCGGGTCATGGTCTCCCATGTAACCTACGAGATGGCGGAGGACTTGGCGGAGCAGATGGAGCAGATCGAAGGGGTCTCCTCGGCCGTCTTTGGGAGCAGCGATGTCGGTGCGGACACGGAGGAGGACAGCGAACCGGAGACGCCGGAGGACATCGCGGAGTATTTCAAGGGGGCGGACGCCCTGATCTCCGTGACCTTTGACGGGGAGGAGGAGGACGAGGTCAGCCTCGCCGCCCTGTCCGCCATCCGGGAACTGCTGGCTCCCTACGACTACTACATCGACAGCGCCGTGGGAAACTCCCAGGCCGCATCCCTGGCCAATGAGATGGGGATTATTCTGGCGGTGGCGGCGGTGATCATCGTGCTGGTGCTGCTGCTCACCTCCCGCTCCTACGCGGAGATCCCGGTGCTGCTGCTCACCTTTGTGGCGGCGGCGGTGCTGAACCTGGGGACGAATTTCATCTTCGGAGAGATCTCCTTTGTGTCCAACTCGGTGACCGTGGTGCTGCAGCTGGCCCTGGCCATCGACTACGCCATCATCATGCTCCACCGCTTCCTGGAGGAGCGGGAATATGCCGGGGACCGGGAGGCCTGCATTGCGGCGGTCAGCGCCTCCATCCCCTCCATCTCCGCCAGCAGCCTGACCACCATCTCCGGTCTGGCTGCCATGATGTTTATGCAGTTCCAAATCGGCTTTGACATGGGAATCGTTCTCATCAAAGCCATTTTGTTCAGCATGCTGTCCGTCTTTACTCTGATGCCGGGCCTGCTGATGCTCTTTTCCAAGGCGATGGCGAGGACTCAGCACCGCAGCTTTATCCCCAAGATCGACCGCTGGGGCAAACTCACCTTGAAACTGCGCTATATGGGGGCACCCCTGTTCGTGGTGGCCGTTGTGGCGGGTTTTCTTCTGTCCAACCAGTGTCCCTATGTGTACGGATACAGCCAGATCGAGACCGCCCGGCAGAACGAGACCCAGATCGCGGAACAGCGGGTGAACGAGACCTTCGGCACCCAGAACATCATGGCCCTGCTGGTGCCGAAGGGCGATTACGCCAGTGAAAAGGCTCTGCTGGACCGGCTGGAGAGCTATGACCAGGTGGACTACGCCATGGGGCTCTCCAACGTGGAGGTCACGGACGGCTATACCCTCACCGATTCCCTGACGCCCCGGCAGTTTTCTGAGATGACGGATCTGGACTATGATCTGGTGTGCCTGCTGTACACCGCCTATGCGGCGGAGGGGGAGGAGTACGGCCGGATTGTGGGCGGGCTGAACGACTACGCGGTCCCTCTGATGGATATGTTTTTCTTTGCCTATGACAAGGTGGAGGAGGGCTATGTGAACTTGGACGAGGAGCAGCAGGCGGATCTGGACGACCTCTACGTGCAGCTGTCCGACGCCCAGGAGCAGCTGCTGGGAGAAAACTACACCCGGATGCTGGTCAGCCTGAACCTTCCGGAGGAGGGGGAGGAGACCTTCGCCTTTCTCCAGACCATCCACCGGGAGGCGGAGCGGTACTATGACGCAGACCATGTCTATCTTGTGGGGGACTCCACCAGCGACTACGACCTGTCCGTCTCCTTCGCCCGGGACAATGTGATGATCAGCGTGCTGTCGGTGGTGTTCGTTATCATTGTCCTGCTGTTCACCTTCCAGTCGGTGGGGCTGCCCCTCCTGCTGATCCTGGTGATCCAGGGCAGCATCTGGATCAATTTCTCCTTCCCCGGCATCACCAGGCAGCCCATCTTCTTTATGAGCTATCTGGTGGTGACCTCCATTCAGATGGGCGCCAACATCGACTACGCCATCGTCATCTCCTCCTGGTACAACGAGCTGAAAGGGAACATGTCCCGGCGGGAGGCCATCATCCAGGCGCTGGATCTGTCCTTCCCCACGGTGCTCACCTCGGGGAGCATCCTGTCCGCCGCGGGCTTTCTGATTGGCCGGATCACCACGGAGCCCGCCATCGTGGGCATCGGGGTGTGCCTGTGCCGGGGGACGTTGATCTCCATGTTCCTGGTCATGTTCATCCTGCCCCAGATCCTGTTTTTGGGGGACCAGGTTGTAGAGCGGACCCGCTTCAATCTCAAGGTTCCGGAGGTCGGCCGGACGGTCCACGGCACGGTCTATGTGAATGGCCGGGTCCGGGGCCGGATCTCCGGCGTGGTGGACGCCCATATTCAGGGCGTGATCTACGGCGACGTCTCCGGCATGCTGGAGACCGGAAACTATCAGAACAAGGAGGCTTCAAACGACAATGAAACAGAACATCAGTAAAATTCTGAGCCTCCTTCTGGCGGCGGTTCTGATTCTCTCTCTCATTGCTCCCGCCGCTCTGGCGGCTGAGAGGTCCGATACCGTCTACCTCCGCACGGCGGAGGATCTGGCGGAGCTGTCTCGGAACTGTACCCTGGACAGCTGGTCCCAGGGGAAGACGGTCTATCTGGAGGCGGACATCGACCTGACCGGCGCGGACTTCGTTCCCATTCCCACTTTCGGCGGCACTTTGGAGGGGCAGGGCCACACCATCTCCGGGCTGTCTATCACCGGCAGCGGCAATGTGCGGGGCCTGTTCCGGTACATACAGCCCAGCGGCGCCGTGCGGGATCTCAACGTCACAGGCAGCATCTCCCCCACCGACCGCAAAAACACCCTGGGCGGTCTGGCGGGGGAGAACCAGGGGACCATCACCAACTGCTCGTTTTCCGGGGCGGTCAGCGGGGCGGACAGCATCGGCGGGATCGCGGGCATCAACGAGGCCCAGGGACAGATCATCAACTGTTCCTTCTCCGGCTCTGTCACTGGGGAGCACTATGTGGGCGGCATCGCCGGGCAGAACTACGGCTCCATCGTCCAGTGTGAGAACAGCGGCAGCATCAACACCACAGAGGTGGACGCGGAGCTGAACCTGGACAATCTGAATCAGGACCAGCTCAACGCCGCGGAGAATGTGCCGGTGTGCACCGATATCGGCGGTATCACCGGATTTTCCTCCGGCATCCTGCAAAGCTGCGTCAACACCGGGGCGGTTGGGTACGCCCACGTGGGATACAACATCGGCGGCATCGTGGGGCGGCAGTCCGGCTATCTGAACGGCTGCACCAATTCCGGGACGATTTTGGGCCGGAAGGATGTGGGCGGCATCGCCGGACAGCTGGTACCGGAGGTGCGTCTGCTCTACAACGAGGGACAGGTGGGCGACCTGCTGGACGAATTGGATGTACTGCGGGGCCTCATTGACCAGACAGGGGACGACGTCCGCGGGGCCTCCGATGAGATCTCGGAGCGGATGAAGGCCATCTCTGACCGGGCGGGGGAGGCCCAGGAGGCCATAAGCAATTTGATGGACTCCACCGCGGACTGGGCCAATGAAAATATTGACGAGATCAATGACCTGTCCGCCCGGCTCTCCTGGCTCACGGATGAACTGGCCCCCATCCTGGACGACGCCACAGACGCGATGGATCTGATGGAGGAATTGGCCAGCCAGATGAACGATGTGATGGACGAGGCGCAGGAGGCCGGCGGCCTGGCCCCCGATGCGGCGGGCCGGTTTGAGGATGCCATGGGGGATTTGGGCTCCGCCGCCCAGCGCGGCCGGGATTCTGTGGAGCACCTCAGAACGGCCCTGACTCACCTGCGGAACGTACTGGGCAAACCGGACGTGGAGACCGCCCTGTCGGAGATTCAGACGGCAATCTCTGAACTGTCTGCGGCGCTCTCAGACATTGCCGACTGCTTTGCGCGGATGCGGCAGATCCTGCAGGAGACAGAGAGCGAGCTCCAGGGGACGCCGGAGTGGGATGTGCTTTTGGAAAAGCTGGAGGCATTTCAGACCGCCTGCGGCGCGCTGCCGGGCTGCCTGCGGGAGGTCAGCGACGCGCTTACACAGGTGATTCGGACCGGTGCGGACGATCCGGACACACTGGCACGTCTGCAAACCGCTGCCGGGAACCTTCTGGCCGCCGGTCAGGCATTTGGAGAGGCCGGTACGGAGCTGGCCAAGGCGCTGGCAGATGCCGCCTCCGGGCAGGAGCCCGATCTGACCGCCGCCTATAACAGATTGCAGGCGGCGTTCCAGCAGCTTTCGGACGCACAGACAGAGGTGGACGGCATTCTGAAAGATTTAAGCGACTCCGAAGCTGGACAGAATTTGCAGACAAAACTGGATGAGTTGAACGATGCGATAACCGCTGCTGAGCAGGCGGCCGGGGACGTGGAGAAGGCGCTGGGAGAATTGGCCGGCACGGAGGCGGCCCAGACCGCCGCTGAGGCGCTTCGGACCGAATTGACCGCCATCTATGCCAGCCTGGGAGACGCCAAGACAGCCGTGCAGGAGATCGGAGCGGCCGCGGCGAAGCTGGTGCTGCCCTCTGTGGATACCGAGGAGCTGGAGGCCGCCCGCCAGGAGGCCCGGGCTGCCGGGGATAGCCTGTCCTCCGCCCTGCGGTCTCTGAAGCGCGGCTTGGACAGTGGGGAAAAGGCCGCCCGGCAGCTGCGGGAACTGCTGAAGCAGGCCGGAGACGTTATGGATGAGCTGCAGAAGGCCGGCGATACCATGGAGGAACTAGCCTCTCTGGCCGCAAATCTCAGCGGGGACCTCTGCGATGTGCTGCACGAGCTGTCCGAGATGCCCACCATCACCATCCACCCCATCAGCAGCGGCCTGCGGGAGCAGGGGGACGCCCTGGGAGATATCTTCTCCGGCCTGCTGGACGACGGGGACGCCCTGCGGGAGTCCATGTCCAGCAGCACGGACATTCTGCTGGACGATTTGGACGCCATCAACCGGCAGTTCGGCGTCATTACCGACCTGCTGCGGGATATTCTGGCGGGTTCGGATGAGGAGCTTGAGGACCGGTTTGAGGATGTGTCGGATGAAGCCCCTGAGACCACAGATACGGGGTATCTGTCCGACGCCCGGAATGACGGAACTGTGGAGGGCGATATCAACGTGGCCGGGATCGTGGGCTCCATGGCCATCGAGTACGACTTTGATCCGGAGGACGACCTGATCCAGGAGGGAGACCGCTCTCTGGATTTCCGGTATCAGACCAAAGCTGTGGTCGCCTCCTGCATCAATACGGGGGAGATCACCGGAAAACAGGACTACACCGGCGGCGTAGTGGGCTTGATGGACCTGGGCCGGGTGAGCGGCTGTGAAAATTATGGCGGAATTTCCAGCTCCGACGGCGACTATGTGGGCGGGATCGCCGGGGCCTCCTGGGGCAGTATCCGGGAGTGCTGGAGCAAGTGCCGCCTGTCCGGCGGGGACTATGTGGGCGGTGTGGCCGGACTGGGGGCCACCTTGGTAAACTGCAATACGCTGGTGACCATCGACGAGGGCTCCGCCTATCTGGGTACCGTGGCAGGAGACGTGGATGGCGGCGGCACAGTGTCAGGCAACACATTCACCAGCGAGAGCCTGGGTGCTTTGGACGGCATCAGTTATGCCGGGAAGGCGGAGCCGGTGGATTTTGACACTCTGTGCAGCACGGAGGGCGTGCCGGCACTGTTTTCCCGGCTGGAGCTGACCTTTGTAGCCGACGGGGTCACCGTGGCTGTGGTCCCCTTCCAGTACGGGGAGGGGGTGGAATCTCTGCCGGAGATCCCGGCGAAAAAGGGGTACTCCGCCGCCTGGCCGGATTTGGATTATACCCATCTGACTGCCAGCCAGACCCTGGAGGCGGTGTATACCCCCTATACCTCCGCTTTGACCGATGGAGGGGAGCTGCCGCAGATCCTGGTGGACGGCAGCTTCAGCAGCCGGGCAGAAGTCTCCCACACAACGGAGGACGTGACCTGGACCGATGCCCGGGGGCAGACGCACACCGGAACCGCTTATACAGTCGCGGTGGAGGACCCTGACCTGGAGCAGGTGTCCTACACAGTACACTACCGGCTTCCGGACTCCGGAAAACGGTATGCCCTCTGGGTGCTGGGGGAGGACGGCTGGAACCAGGCGGAGCATGAGATCGACGGCCGGTATCTCCTCCTGACCAGCCGGCAGGAGAAAATTACATTCTGTGTCCTGGAACGCCCGGTCAACATTCTGGCCTGGGGCGCGGCGGCGGGCGCTCTGCTGCTGGCAGCGGGAGTCTGTGCGGCTGTTCGGTTCCGAAAGAGGCGGCATTGAGCGGGGCGGCGTCAGCGCCGGATGACGGCTTCGCAATTCAAAGAAAATGTGAAAATCCGCTGGGGCGGTTGGTTCCCCAGCGGGTTTTATATGTAGGAAGTTGGAGTTCTACAGAGTGGGTTTCAACACAGGGACAGGCAGTGGAAAAATTGTGCCGCCCTATATTGACACGGTGTCAGAATAGTGATATAGTACAGATGCTGACATAGTGTCAGAAATGTCTGCGCAAATTCGGCCGCCTTCAGGGTGGAGGAGAATGGGCAGGAAACCGGCCCTGCTGCTTCGGACAGCAGGGGAGGAGCCTGCGGGGATGCGAAAGGTCAATAAAAGGCGGAAAGACGCCCTGGGAGGTTTGAGTATGAAAGCAAAGGTATATTTCACCCGGGAAATCACACCGGAGAGCGTGGTCAGGCTGTATCGGGCCTTGGGGGTCCAGCTGCCTGGGAAAGTTGCTGTGAAGGTTCACTCCGGAGAGAAGGGAAACCAGAACTTCCTTCATCCGGAGTTCTGGAGACCTGTGGTGGAGGAGGTCCACGGCACGATTGTAGAGTGCAACACCGCCTATGGCGACGCGACAGCTGGGGTGCGGGATCACACCGAATCCCACAGCAGGCTTATCAAGGAGCACGGCTGGACCAAGTATTTTGACGTGGACCTGATGGACGCCGAGGGACCGGATGTGGTCTGGCCAATCCCAAACGGGAAGATTCTCAAGGAAAATCACCTGGGGAAAAATATCATGCACTACGACTCCATGCTGGTTCTGGCCCATTTCAAGGGGCATCCCATGGGCGGCTACGGAGGCGCTCTGAAGCAGTTGTCCATCGGCTGCGCCTCCCGGGCGGGCAAGGCGCTGATTCACTCCGCCGGCAAGACCGACGACCGCTTTGAAACTTGGCGGCAGCACGCCAGCAGCGTGGTGTTTCCCGAGGCGATGGCTGATGCCGCCTCCAGTGTGGTGGAGCATTTCCGGGGAAAGATCGCCTATATCAACGTGATGAAAAATCTCTCCGTGGACTGTGACTGCTGCGCTGTGGCGGAGGACCCCTGCATGAAGGACATTGGAGTCCTCGCCAGTGTGGACCCGGTGGCCATCGATCAGGCCTGCATCGATCTTGTCGTCAATTCTGACGATCCGGGGAAGGAGCATTTTATGGAGCGGGTGAACAGCCGCAACGGCATCCACACCATCGAAGCGGCGGCCGACCTGGGGATTGGGTCCCGGGAGTATGAGTGGATTGAGATTTGACAGAGAGGAAGGAATTGCTATGAGCCAGAAAATATTGATTGCATATTTTTCCGCCAGCGGCGTGACTGCGCGGGCAGCGAAAGAGATGGCACAGGCTGTTGGAGCGGAGCTATATGAGATCCGGCCGGTGCAGCCCTATACGTCTGCAGACCTGAACTGGACAGACAAAAAGAGCCGCAGCTCAGTAGAAATGAACGATCCGGCCAGCCGCCCCGCTATCGCAGAACCGGTGGAGGGGATGGAGCAGTACGATACGGTTATGGTGGGCTTTCCCATCTGGTGGTACGTGGAACCCCGTATCGTGGACACATTTCTGGAGAGCTACGACTTCACCGGAAAGACTCTGATCCCCTTTGCCACCTCTGGAGGCAGCGGCGTGGAAAAGGCGGAAAAGAGCTTGAAGGCACACTGTCCGGCAGCCAAATGGGAAAAGGGACGTCTGCTGAACGGCTCCGGTGCAGCGGACTGGGCACGGCATGTACTGAACAGATAAGTACATTTTGCTGGGTGCGGACGGGGAGTCGGATGGACCGCTTCCCGTCCAGCGATTGTCGTCTGAACGCCGCAGGTTCTGCAGAAAAGCCAGGAAGACGGTGCGGCGTTCGGCCGGGAAGAGAGGGATACGATGCCAAAAGGTTCGGAAGAATTGACCAATGCGCGCAAAGAGGAGATTATTGACGCCTGCGCGGCCCTGTATGAGACGGTGGGCTTTAAGGACATTACCATCCGAGAGATTGGAGAGAGGACGTCCTTTACCCGCACCTCAATCTACAACTATTTTCAGACCAAGGAGGAGATTTTCCTGGCTCTGCTTCAGCGGGAGCACGAGAGCTGGATTGCCGAATTGGAAGACCTGATCCGGCAGAATGCCAGGCTGTCCGTGGAGGAATTTGCGGACCGGCTGGCTGGGACGCTGGAAAGGCGGGAGTGCATGCTGAAGCTGGAGTCCATGAACCTCTACGACATGGAGGGCAGCAGCCGGATGGAAAATCTGGTGGCCTTTAAACGGGTGTATGCGGCTGCCATTGGAGCGTTTACCCGGTGCCTGGAGCAATTTTTTCCCGCTATGACTGCCGGAGACATTCAGGACTTTATTTACGCGTTTTTTCCCTTCCTGTTTGGCGTGTACCCCTATGCCGTCCCCACAGCCAAGCAGAGAGAGGCAATGGAGCTGGCTCATGTGGACTATGCCCGGTATTCCATCTATGAAATTACAAGGTCCTTTGTCATAAAAATGCTCCGCCCCTTTCAGGCAGAGTAAAAGAGAGATAAACAGCGCTGAGCGGGCAGGTCCGAGGAGGACCTGCCCGCCTTGGTGACCGCAGAGCAAGACCGGGGGGGGAGCGGTCAATGGCGGCGCATGTGTGCGCCGCTCATCCCGACGATTGACGCCCCGGCTGGAACTGTTGCTCTCTCCAAAAGAACACTGTCAATCTGTAAGGGTTCTCTCAATATCTGATACTGTAATTAAAGCATCTCTTTGCAAATATTGGATTGCCTTTAACGCATATCTGTGTGCATCTTCACTGGAGCCAGCAACGGCGTCTGTCACGACCCGGATATGATAATCATGCTGGTGGGCATCTGCCGCTGTGTAATGAATGCAAACATCAGTCAGCCCACCAATCAGATATAGTGTATCGACATGAAGTCCTTTCAGCAGAATTTCTAAATCCGTTCCCAAAAATGCACTATATCTTCTTTTTGTAATCAGATACTCACCCTCGATGGGGTACGTGAGTTCCGCATAATCCGTATAGGGCGAGTTTTCCATACAATGGATACCCTCGGAACCATCCAGTTCCCGCCCAAAGTCAATCATATCTGCCCGATGGACTTCTTTGATCTGAATGACAGGCAATTTCTTTGCACGAAAGACATCTAATACCCGTTTCGCATTTCTGATGCACTCCCATTCAGGGGAGTTGAAATTATCTGCCCGTAATTCTCTGAAGTCCTCTTGTTGGATATCGATCACAAGCAGCGCACTATTTTGTTCAATTTGCATTTTGTAAGCCTCCCTTATTTTTGAAGAAAATTCTAAATAATGGTGGAGGCTAATACCTATCCATGTTTTTTCCAAGCGCTTCAGGCATTTTTCGTACCTCTGTAAACTCTTATTTGCATTCTGTGCAGTTAAAGCATATCATAGCCCTGTAAACGAATCGATAAGGTAAGATAAGTTGCGCAAATTGAAAAAGGTATAAAGAGAGACATGGTTTGCAGAACTCTGGTAGAATGAAGTCGTCTTAAGGGCGTCTCTTTTGAAACGGCCATCATTGAGCGGTATCGCCGCCGGGAGAGCAGCGTGGAAGAAGCCCTCATCGAGATGTACCTGGCAGGCGTCTCTGTGCGCCGGGTAGAGGATATTACGGAAGCCCTGTGGGGCAGCAAGGTATCTCCGGCTACCATTAGTGAGTTGAACAAGAAAGCCTATATCCACATTGAGGATTGGCGGAACCGTCCTTTACAGGGCGGCAAGTATCCGTATGTCTATGTGGATGGCATCTATCTGCGGCGCAACTGGGGCGGAGAGTATGAAAATGTTGCGATTCTGGTAGCAATTGCGGTCAATGAGGACGGATACCGTGAGGTTTTGGGCGCTGCCGAGGGCATGAAAGAAGACAAGGCCAGTTGGGTGAGTTTCTTTCAGTGGCTTAAAAACAGAGGATTGGACGGCGTGAAACTCATTGTTGGGGACAAGTGTCTGGGAATGCTGGAAGCCGTGGGAGAAGTGTTTCCTGACGCCAAATACCAGCGATGCACGGTCCATTTTTACCGTAATGTTGTTTTCCGTTGTTCCTCGCTCCAAAGTAAAATTGGTGGCCAAGATGCTTAAAGCGATCCACGCCCAGGAAAGCAAGAAGGCCGCCCGTGAAAAGGCTAAAGCTGTGGTGGCTCAACTGAGGGAAATGAAGCTGAAAGAGGCCGCCAAGAAGGTAGAGGACAGTGTTGAGGAGACGCTGACTTACTGTGATTTTCCCTATGAGCACTGGACCCGGATTCGCACCAACAATGTGATTGAGCGGATGAACCGGGAGATCCGCCGCAGGACCCGTGTGGTGGGGACTTTCCCCGATGGAAACTCTGCCCTCATGCTGGTCTGCGCCCGACTGCGCCATGTGGCCGGCACCCAGTGGGGCAACAAAAAATACATGAATATGAAGCACTTAGAGGCGGCTCTGGAAGACGTCTCTATTGCTGGCTGACTTCATTCAGCCAGAATCTGCAAACAAATTTGCGCATAACTCTGGACCTGTTGACAAAGATAAAATATAGGCTGAGAAATCATATTCTCAGCCCACATTTTATCCATATATATTGCAGAAAAGATGGCCTTAGCCATTCTCTTGAGGTTTAATGCCATGGCAGACATGAGGCATTCCTCAGTTGCCGCGAGAATGCCTCGTTTTCTAATTTTCAAAAGGTTATGCTCTCTTTTCATAGCCGCAAAGCTGCCTTCGGCCCATATTTTCCGTTTTCTCATCATACACAGGTATTCCGGAGTATTGACCCTTAAATGCCCTCTGTAAAACGCGGGATAGCAGCTGCTGGCCAAAATTCTTCTGCGCACCCCAGTCGTATCAAAACAAGTCTTACGGGAAGTGCATTTCTGGCAGACATCGCCCTGTATCTGGTAACAACGAAGATATTTCCCTGTGGACTTATTGCAGTTCAGACGGTGATATACAAGAGATTGTCCCATTGGGCAAATAAATGTATCCTGTTGCGGATCATATAAAAATCCATATTTACTTGGGTCATTGGGAAAACGGATGGCGGGAATATAACCGGTAATTCCCAATAGTTCCAATCCCCTGTGAACAGCACCAGTGTCATACCCTCTGTCCAAAGCAACTTTCTCCATAGACAGGCCCAACTGCTTTTTCTGCCGTTCCAGATGCCGCAAAACCAAGAGGCTTTCTTTTTCATTTGCCGGGAATACATCGACTGCTGTAACAATCCCATGTTTGCAATCTACGGTCGCTTCCATGAGGTATCCCACACCTCGTTTGCTCCCGTGGTGGATATAGCCGCACTCAGAATCTGTTGTGCTTGTTGTAATCTTCTTTGTGACCATGCGGGTTGGGGGCTTCTTGAACCCTGGCTGTGATGCAAGTTCTTGATCCAAATCGTCAAGATAGCTCAGCATACTCTGCTCGACTTCTACCTCTACGTCAATCCAGCTGTTGCGGGAGACTTCAGCGGGGATATAGCTGCCATCCGAGGCCATTTCTTTGCCATCTATCAGCTTCTGCTCTATGCAGCGGCGAACAATTTCAAGGAAAGCCTTCTGGAAAAAGCCGCTTTCATTCCATTTACGAACTCTTGTTT
>PPYE01627668.1_pt1 | contig 14399 bp, 14 predicted proteins | sample 1559881 | NCBI WGS metagenome assembly PPYE01 (sample SAMN08240022, study PRJNA423297) | Human gut metagenome, whole genome shotgun sequencing project.
GTTTCAAAGTGGTGTACTAATACATCGCAACCGCCATTAGAATCTATAATTAGCATATCGAAATTATTAAATGTTGACATTAAAGAATTAATAAATAATTATGAGTAGTAAAAGTAACGACCAAGGTCGTGCATACGAATACATTTGCTTGCATTCTTTGCAGGATGCAATAAGTGCTATCCGTAATTCACAAATAATTCATAACAGTAGCTATGAAGCTGCTGAGCACGCCTGAAATACATTGAGTGTTGCTGAAAAAGCGTTATATACATTGAGTGCGAAGTCAACTATTGATACAATATTTGCATTAGAACCAAATATCGTAGAAGTAGGTGATGACACTCTGAATTTGTATATACAAAGCGATGAACATGGTGAAGAAGCTGACGTTCGTGACATTATCATTGACCGTAAAGATATTGTTTGGGAGATTGGACTAAGCATAAAGCACAATCACATGGCTGTAAAGCATAGTCGTTTAGCAAAGAGTTTAGATTTTGGCAAGAAATGGTATGGCGTAAACTGTTCTGAAGAATATTGGAATGCAGTAAAGCCAACATTTGATTTTCTTGAAACAGAGAAAGCAAATGGCACTTACTTTAGAGATTTAAACTCTAAGGAAGACGATGTTTATGTGCCATTGTTGAAAGCTTTTATGCAAGAAGTAAAGACACAAGTAGAGAAGAACACAGAAATTCCTCGTAAACTTGTTGAATATTTACTCAGCAAATATGACTTCTATAAGGTCATTAGTATAGATAATAAAAGAATTACCACAATACAATCATTCAATATGTATGGAACTTTAAACCAAGCAAGTAAGGCGCAGAAGCCGTCTTTAGAAGTTCCTGCAATGGAGTTGCCTACGACTTTACTTTATATGGATTTCAAGCCTAAAAGTAAAACAACGGTAATTATGAGTTTCGATAATGGGTGGCAATTCTCGTTCAGAATACACAACGCAAAAGATACGGTAGAACCATCTTTGAAGTTTGATGTTCAGATTGTAGGTATGCCTCCTGCTGTAAATATAAAGTTTAACTGTAAGTGGTAAATATGAATTTAATAAGTCTTTTTTCTGGCGCAGGTGGTCTTGACAAAGGATTCCACAATGCAGGATTTCATACTGTGGTAGCCAATGAATTTGATAAGAAGATATGTCCAACATTTAAAGCTAATTTTCCCGACACTAAATTGATAGAAGGAGATATTAGAAATATACCGTCTGATGCTTTTCCCGACCATGTGACAGGTATAATTGGTGGTCCTCCATGTCAGTCATGGAGTGAGGCTGGTTCTTTAAAGGGCATTGAAGATGCTCGTGGACAGTTATTCTATGAGTATATTAGAATATTGCGTGATACTAAACCTTTGTTCTTTGTTGCAGAGAATGTATCGGGTATGCTTGCCAAACGACATGCAACTGCCGTTAGTGGATTTATGAAGTTATTTGACGAAGCTGGGTATGATGTAAATCTGAAAATGCTTAATGCCAATGACTATGATGTTCCAGAAGACCGAGACCGTGTTTTCTATATTGGCTTTCGCAAGGATTTGCACATAGATGATTACAAATACCCAAAGCCACAAGAGCATAAACCTACTTTGCGTGAAGCTATTTGGGATTTGCAAGGCACTGCGATACCTGCAAGAGAAAAGAATCATACAAACGGAGATGCTTGCGTAGTGCCAAACAATGAATATTTTACAGGAGCTTTCTCACCAATATTCATGTCACGCAACCGAGTAAGGTCATGGGACGAGCCTGGATTCACGGTTCAAGCAAGCGGAAGACAATGCCAACTTCATCCACAGGCACCTAAAATGATAAAGGTTGAAAAGAACTTGCAAAAGTTTGTTGAGGGGAAAGAGCATCTATATAGAAGAATGACTGTCAGAGAGGTTGCTCGTGTACAAAGTTTCCCTGATGATTTCAAATTCATATATGATGAAGTGAATTATGGATATAAGATGATAGGTAATGCCGTTCCTGTCAATCTTGCGTATCATGTGGCATTAAGTATAATCGAAACATTGAAACGACATAATATCAATATAGATAATTGATGAATATTATATCACTATTTGCAGGATGTGGAGGTCTTGACCTTGGGTTTGAAAGAGCTGGCTTCAATGTGATTTGGGCAAATGAATGCGATTCCTCAATATTTGAAACATATAGAAAGAATCACCCCAATACCATATTGAATACAACTGATGTGCGCTTACTCAAAGACCAAGACATTCCTTCTTGCGATGGTGTTATAGGTGGACCACCATGCCAAGCATGGAGCGAAGGAGGCAAACAACTTGGATTTGAAGACCCAAGAGGTCAATTATTTCTGGAGTATGTCAGAATTGTAAACTTGAAAAAGCCAAAGTTCTTTGTCATTGAAAATGTACAGGGAATTCTTGAAGACAAACACAAGCAATCGCTGGCTTTTATAATTAGCAGTTTACAGTCTATTGGTTATTCCATCAAATATGAACTTCTAAATGCGGTAGATTATAAAATACCACAAGATAGGTTTCGAGTGTTCTTTGTAGGAATACGAAATGACCTACAAAATACATTTGTTTTCCCGAATGCAATGCCTGGCAAGAAAGTGACTTTAAGAGAAGCTATTGGAGATATTATTGAGAAGCCAAGGTTTTTCAATGAAGAAAGAGTCATGTCGGAACATTCTACAAGAAAGAATCATGATGTCTATACAGGAAGCTATGATGCAAAGTATATGGCACGCAATCGTGTTCGTTCATGGAATGAGCAATCTTTTACAATTCAAGCACAGGCAAGAAATGAACCACAACATCCACAGGCACCAAAGATGACTTATGTTAACCCTAACGTGAGAATTTTCGCAAAGGGATATGAGCATCTTTATCGTCGGTTGAGCGTTAGAGAATGCGCAAGGATACAAACCTTTCCAGATAGTTTTGTATTCTTCTATACTGACATAAAAGACGGATATAAAATGGTGGGTAATGCAGTGCCGCCACGCTTAGCTTATGCACTTGCTGTTCAAGTACGAAAAGCTCTGCTTTAATAAGTTTTCAATTATACAAGTTTACGAACTATCAAATTCTTTTTAAATAAGATATTTCTATCAGATTTTAACATATAAGCATATGGAAAGTTTACATTCTAAAGGAGCTGAAATGGCATTTTTCAAATTATCTCAGAATTTAGATGAATACATTTGTTCAGCTGAAACAAATGATGAGCAAACATACCGTGATTTATTTATTCACAAGGAATGTCCGATTGCCTTTGTCCAACATCAGCCTTTAGGTGGAGATTTTAATGTCTATCGGTCAAGAATGGGAAACTCTATAGGAGTAAATGAAGATATAACAAATCCTTCTACCTTTTCTTATGTACCCGAAAATAAATGTTCGTCTTCATTTCCACCATTACAGAGATGTAATTTCTCTGGGCAGAGCGTTTTCTATGCTTCAATGTCTGTTAAGACAAACTTCAGGGAAATAGATAAGGAAAGTAGTGTAGGAAAAGAGGTGTACATCTCGAAATGGCACATTGATGAAGATGCAAATGCCAATATGTTTCGCATTATTCCTCCTGAGGGAATAGATATAAATGAAGGCTATAAAGGTTATCTAAAATTTGATACAGAAAGGAAATCTCCTCAATATACAATTGAGTATCTTCGAAAAATTGGAAACATATTTATGAATGATAGTGGAAATAAATATGATAAAAAGAAATATCTGCCATGTGCTCTAATATCTAATTTTATATATAATTTCTGCTACACAGGAGAGCCTATATTCCCTGGTCAGTCTTCAAAGTATGACGGTATTATTTATCCAAGTGTCAAGGATAAAGATAGATGTTTGCTGAATGTTGCATTCACACCGAAATTTATAGATACGCATGTTAAATTGAAGCAAGTTGCCAAAGGTATAATAGGTGAAGACCTTATGTCTGTAAAAATACAAGAGATTGGATTTTATAATGGAAATAAAATTATTTGGTATTATCCGACAATACGTAAAGATTCAATCAGAATCACCAAGTATTTGTACTATGATGATAGTGGTCGTATGTGCGATGTTATTAAAGGGAAATTGTATGATAAGAATCACAAAGAGATAAAAAATCTTTATTTTGCATTTTGTGCGAATATAGATAGCTGGTTTGAACAAATGCTGAAAACCATTCCAAGTGTTATGGGGAATTTTGATGATATAGAAGATGCTTCAGCTTTTCCTAAAACAATAGATGATAGGGTCGTCTTCAGAGAGTTGGATGGTTGGACTTTAGAAACTGAAAATGTAATCATAAATATAGCCAAAGTTCTATATGAATTTGACTACCAAGTAACACTTGAGAAGATTGAGCATGACAGAAAATGATAGTATAGAGTATTGTAAGATTGCATTCAATGTAACATTCTATAAGAATGAAAAAGTGATTTTAGCTTCATTTTTTTACGACTTCGGAGTAAAAATTTCCAATCATAGTATTTACAACCTTGCTATTCGTTTCCGATATTCCACTTTTGTTTTGGTCTATCTCATATGTACTGCAAAGGTATTGATTTTTGTTTGATATTGCTCCTTGCTTGCTCCTTGTCGTAGATTAATTTTCACACAGGAATTTTTGTTCTCTTTCTATAGGGGCTTGAAACAATCCATTTATTGGAAACAATTAAAGACGGAGCTGGTTTGCCCCAGTGCTTTTTAAGAAACAGGGCAATTATTTTATCTCCACAAAGGCTCTTGTTCCCAATTATGAGGAAAGCCTAATAAACGAGTTCTTACTGATGGGTATTTCGATAAAAGCTGCTTGAAATCTGCAACAAAAGTGTTGCCCATAGAAATGGAGTTAAGCCAATACACCACATAGCAGAGTTGCGGATAAAGTGTTTGTTCACGGAACGAGAAATCCGTAATCCATGTGTTTGGCATACGCATAGGCATCATTGGCTTGACAGGAAAGACCCGATTTGACAGTCTTGAATGATGGGCGCAGCAATTACGAAGTACGGGTCTGGGTACGGATTAAAAGGCTAAGTGATTATTTCCAGTCATTTAGCCTTTTTAATTATCTAATTTTTCCCCACATTTTCCCCACAGCTGTCTATTTATATATTTTAGAAACATATTTTTCCGTAAAGTTATGTACCTTTGTCGGCAAATAAAGATATTCTCGTCAAACAAATATAAATAATATAAACATGGAAAAAAACAGAAAAAAACAAATCGTAGTTTTGAGTATAGCTTTAGTTTGCATTTTCATCTTGGTATTTTCATTGTTCCATAAATCAGCGACAAAAGATAGCGCAAATCCTCCTTTAACAAATGTTTTGACTGATAGCATTTCTCAAATTGTCTCAGCTTGTCCTGGCGAAATTGGTGTGGCGGTTATTGTTAATAACAGAGATACGGTTAAGGTCAATAATAAGAGTGTTTATCCTATGATGAGTGTGTTTAAGGTTCATCAGGCATTAGCTCTTTGTAATGACTTTGACAATAAAGGAATTTCACTTGATACCTTAGTAAATATAAATAGGGATAAACTTGACCCAAAGACTTGGAGTCCTATGCTGAAAGATTATTCAGGGCCAGTCATATCATTGACAGTGAGAGATTTGCTGCGTTATACTCTTACTCAGAGTGACAACAATGCAAGCAACCTTATGTTTAAGGATATGGTTAATGTCGCTCAAACAGATAGTTTTATAGCCACACTCATTCCTCGTTCAAGTTTTCAGATAGCTTATACGGAAGAGGAAATGTCGGCTGACCATAACAAGGCTTACTCTAACTATACATCTCCTCTTGGTGCTGCAATGTTGATGAATCGTTTGTTTACTGAAGGTCTTATCGATGATGAGAAACAAAGTTTCATTAAGAATACGTTAAAAGAATGCAAAACAGGTGTAGATAGGATAGCAGCTCCACTTCTTGATAAAGAAGGGGTTGTTATAGCGCATAAGACAGGTTCAGGTGATGTTAATGAAAATGGTGTTCTTGCAGCTCACAATGATGTTGCCTATATATGTCTGCCTAATAATATCAGTTATACCTTAGCGGTATTTGTTAAGGATTTCAAGGGAAATGAATCACAAGCGTCACAATATGTTGCGCATATATCAGCTGTAGTATATTCTTTATTAATGCAAACTTCAGTAAAATCTTAAACTGCACTTGCTTTGATAATTAATGATAAACAATCTAAAAGCACTCTAATCGTTATCGGAGTGCTTTTAGATTACTAATCAAATTGCTTCTATTATAATTTGAATCCTCTACTTTTTCTTTCTTCCTGTTGCGGCACTCTTGCTCCATATCTAAGCCTGTGCCATTGCTCCCTGAACCAGTCGGCAATCGGCTTCCTGTTTATTGTCAGGTTCAGCCTGCTTTCATCGTCAGGGTCATTTTCCACCCTTAAAATATCATCCTTTATATCAAAGTTCCGCCTGTGTTGCTCGGAATAGATTTTACCGCTACATTTCAGGGCTTCTTTTTTGACTATAAGACTTTCAGTCATTTCTTTAGAGAATCCCAGCATGGCACAAAACTTTTCCATGCGCAGCATTTCCCTGAACATCGGAAACCACCTGAAAGCCTTGTCTATGATTCTGGCGAGCCGTGACAGTTCTTTTTCTTTCATGTCAAGTTCCTGCCTGTGCATTTCTCTGAGATTGTGGATTTGCGTATCATGCTGTTTCTGCATCTGCTGTACTTGGCTCTGCAATTTTTCAATATTGGTGTTCCGTTTTGAAACCTCGTCTTGCAGTTTTTCGTTGGCACGTTCCAGTTCTTTCAGTTTTCCACTCCCGAAAAGAGAAGCAACTCCACTAGTTATGGCTGTCGCTGCCGTGGTGGCTGTCTTCTTTAACTTGTCAGTGCGTATTTCTGATTTCACCTGTTTCAGTTCCTGCTCGGCAAGATTTATCTGTTCTTCTTTGTGCCGTTTGGCTGCATCCATGCGTTGCAGTTCAGCTTTCTGCTTCTCAATGATAAAGTCGTTCCGTTCCAGATGCTCCTTACCAGTGACAGCCTTTGACTGCCCGCGTTCCATCAGCAGGATGTCGGATGCAAGGGTCTGCATCTGCATCATGTCATCGTCATTGAGCTTTCGGCTCTTTCCTGTTTCGTGGTTCATCCAGTCGAAAACGATATGGGCATGATAGTTCGGCTTGAACCATCTGTCCCCGACTTTGAAGCTTTCCCTGTCTTCCGCTTCCGGCTGACCGTTCAGCCAATGCCCTTCATCCTTGTGCAGGAAGATTTGCAGCGGTGTGATTCCCCAGCGTCTTTGACACTCCTCACCGAATTTACGCACGTCTGCCAGTGTGGTGTCCGACCTGACAAGCAGCACTCCTTCACGTATGGGGGAGCATCCCGCAATCTTGACTATTTTACCGTTCTTGCCTTTGCGTTCACGCTCCTTTTCCTGCATGGCACGTCCGGTCTTTTCCTTTACCATCTGTCTGATATTGTCATAATGCATCCGCAAATCCGGACTGCCGAAGTCGGGATTTATCCACTGTTCGTTATCGGTGGATAGTTCAGGAACGACATAGATTCTGGACTCTCCGATGTGGCGCATGTATTCGGCAGTCCTCCTGTTGTGAGCCTCGCTCGATGCGATGTTGCAGGGCTTGATATGTATGCTTGATTTTGTTGCCATAGATACTTGTTTTTTGGTTTGTACTTTATTGTTTGCTTTTCCGCTGTCCGTAAACGCATGGGGTTCTTAGGGGTGCAACCCATAAGCGGAGATTGCAAAGAGAGGGTCACTCTTTGCTCTGGGTTCTCAGGGGAGAAACGCCCTGAGTGGGTCATTAGGGTAAAACCCTAATCCCCTCGGGAGAGCCCACAACTACGTAAGCGGAGCGTGTAGTTATAGTGGGCTATATCAATGGCAAGCCATTGTCTGCAAACTCCAGCCTACGGCTTCCGCTCTCCTCCGTCAGGGAGGTTTTTCATCATCGTTGCCGATTGGAGATGCACCGACCAGCACAAGGTCTAAATCGTCTATCAGTTTTTGCAGGACGGGATTCTTCTCTATCATCCGCTGGAGGATTCTCTCAGCCTCGACCAAGTGGTTGGCTGTACTCATCACCTTGCCCTCCCGTATCTGAAAGATAATCCAATCGGCTATGTCGATATGGGCTTCTTTTTGTTTCGGGGTGGCATTCCTTTCGATGATGTCCGAAACCACCACCTTACAAAAGTACATGCTCTCGGCTCGCTGTTTCCACTCGGCATAAGCATCGGCATCGGGAAAGAGAAGCACGGTTCGCCCTGACAGTACACGGAGTTTCTCTTCTCTCATCTGACTCTTACCACCCGTAGCCAGCCATACATAATCGGGGAAGATAGCAGAACCGATAACGGCACTCTTCTCGGATTCCACCAAGACCACCACCTTGTCGGGATGCGTTTTCAACAAGTGTTCCCCGAAAAGGCATTGGGATAGTTGCCAATCCTCTGCCAACACACGCTGCTTTTTCAATATGCTGTGTATCCAGTTCACTGCCGATGTCTGTCCTCCCTTGATACGGTGTCCGTCTTCGGGATTGTACTGCATCACCTTTCCCGTGCGTACCTTGCCCGTCCTGTCTATCTGCCAAAAGATAACAGAGCCGTCACGGGTAGCCCCCAAACGGTATTCCTCCAACAACCGCTTCAACACCTCTTTCGCCTTGTCGCCATAGTAGGAAGTAAGGAGTGTGAAGAGGAAACGGAAGAAATTGCTACGCTCGCTTTGCGACTTCTCCACATAGTGAGGGGGAATATAGCCGATGGCTGTCGGCTTACTTTGCTGCTTCACTTTCTTCTGCTCTGCTCTTTGCCTGTCAAAAGAGAAATCATTGGTAGTTCTGTGTTCAGGATGCTCTTGAAAATACTCTTTCGGAGTGTAGTGATACCCACAACCGCTTTCGTGGTTACATCTGCCGACCGATGGATGCAACGGCACATTATTTTCGTCCACGTAATAGACGAAAGAATGCCTGTCTCCGCATTTGGGGCAGGTATGCCGTGTTGCCGTTCCTTTATACTTCTGTAATGAATAATTGCCCATAGCTTAGTCCGTTTTTGATGGTTGATTGTCGGCTGTCCCATCCTGTCCCATTGTCCCACACTCTAAGGGTTGGGACAGTGGGACACTTGGGACACCTGCGTTTTTACTCTCTTTGCTGCGCTGGATGATACGGTTTACGGTGGACTTGCCACAATTCACCTGTGAGGCTATCTCCCTGACGGACTTGCCCGATTGGGAGAGTTGCAGAATTTGGCAATCCCTTTGGCTTGATTCATTGTCGCCCAATTTTTTCAAGTGTTCCTTTTCCGTGGAATAGCCCCTGAACACGAACTGCAAGAAAGCATCCACCTTGTCAATCTCGTAAACGATTACATTATCCGCATCATGAGAGAACGTGCCATAGCGCACTTTAAGCTGCTTCACATAGCGAAGCCCTCCGTCTTGGGCACTTTTTCCAATGGTGAACACGCTGTCAAAGAAATTGTAGAGCCGTTTGCTTCCGGCAAGGTCGTTGGATGTGATGGGACAATCCAAAGAGCGTTTGGGCGTATGTGCTAGGACAAGGATAGAGAGCGCATATCTCTTTTTGAGATTGTTCAGCTGAATCATCAGCCGTCCTGCGGCATCGCCTTTCTCCATGGCGCAACACAGGTAGGTAAGATTGTCAATGATGAAAATCTTGCAGTCGGTCTGCACAGCCATCTGTTCAATGCCGCCTATGATAGCTTCCTCAAAGTTGGCATCCAAAAGCTGGTTGCAGTCAATAGACACCCGATAGAGTTTGTCGGGAAAGGTGTAGAGCTCTCCATGCTCGTTGGTATAGCGGAGCTGGAACTGCTTTTCGGACAGTTCAAAGTCCAGATACAGCACATTGTCGGTTCGGGCGATGCGGTCGGCTATCTGCACGGCAAGGATGGACTTGCCCACGTTGGAATCGGCAAACAAGCAGGAGAGTTCCCCCTCGTACCAAAAGCTGTCCCACAGCGCACGGGGCGTAGGCAATAACGATGCTTCAAGAATGGTTTGGTTTGCCGTCTTGATATTCATCATGCCTACACTGTCGGGCATACCGTTATGCGCTTGGGATGCTTTTGTGAGGTCGCCACGTATCAGGTTGATATAGTTCTTATCCTCTTCCATATCATTCACCAGTTACGTGGGTTGGGCTTGCGACGGTGGGAAGAGGATAAGGACTTGTTCAGTTCCTCGTCTGACAACGGTATGGGATTCTTTCGGGCGGTTTCCAGCCACTTGTCCAGTTCGTCACGGTAAAGGCAATAGCGTTTGCCGGGCTTGGTGGCAGGGATTGTCCCTTCTGACAGTTTCATGTAGAGCGTACCCTTAGGGATACCTAAATACTCTGCTGCCTCGTCCACAGACATGGGCACGTGGGTGTCCACCGTTTTGGCATTGTTCACACTGCGCTGCTCGGCGAGCAGGCTTTTCAGGCTCATCACTTCGTCTCGAAGCTGAGCGACAACCTCGGGGAGGTCGTTGAAGGTAAGAATTGATTTTTCCATTCGCGTACTCGTCTCTTTTGTAAGACTTGGCGCAAAGGACTGAAATGATATATCCGTGAATATCTCCACGACACGTCATTGCAAAATAATTCCCGAATAATTAAGCCCAGCCATAAATGACGGGTAAAATTACTCGGGAAACGATGTAAAACAGGCGGTTATGAGTTACCGGATGGTTGTCGTTGGTGTCGTGATTATCCTAATTCCGCACATAATCCTCGGGATAGTGGAAATCAAGTTTGCCGTTTTCGGGTTCATCAATGGGAATTTCCGTCTTTAACGGCTCTACCTTGAAATTCTTGATGGTTGATAAGTCTGTATCAGCAAACGATTTCGGGAAAAGGGCTTTGATGAACTTGGCACGGTTATCCCCATTGTAGTATCTCTTGTACAGGAAACGCTCAGAGATATTCCATACGAAGTGACGGAGTGGAATGTTGTTGATGTCTTTGGTAAACGGTCTTTGTATGGGCTTCGGGGTATAAGTGTTAAGATTCATCCATTTGTCCACCTCAGTACAGATGTGGTTCACGGTTTCTTGGTCGGCAATGCGAGGCAGGTAATAATGGCAATACTCCATGACCATGCGGATGCGCTCTTCCTTTTCCCGTTGCTCTCTGCTTGCGTAATTGGCACGGTTCTTTTCGTGAAGATCCGGGGCGATAGTAAGCTCTATCGGTTGTGTTTGGATAAGTGTCTCTTCTTTTGTCGGGGATGATTCGGGTACAGGCTCAGGGACTGATGTAGGTCCAGGCACAGATGTGGCTTCTTCAAGTGTATTTTGTGACAGTTCTTCCTGCACCTCTATGGCTTCGGCAATCGTTTCTTTCTTGCCGAACTTGATTTTGTAGATTTCGTATGTATCAAAGATAAGTGTCTGAAAGGAGAGATAGAGCAACCATCCCAACAGGTTACAGCATACGAATACTATCCACCTGACAAAGTTGTCTTGGTTGAAGCTGTCCGCTATTACCAGCGTGGCAATGGAAGATATTAGGACGATGGCGAAGCCGACAAAGCCCAAGATGATGTATTTGTCCTTGATTGATGATTCCATATTTCGTTGAGAGATTGAATGTTCCTGTATTATTTTGTGCAAAGTTAATGCTATTTTTCCCAATTACTGCCCGTTATTTGCGGTTAGAACGGTCTTTTTCAATGTATTTCACGAAATGTCATCATATCATACTCTGTTTCATACTCTGAGGGGCTTATAAATGGTGGCATCAAGCCAAAAACATAGAGGGGCGATTATAGCCTTGTAGCCATAACCGCCCCTCTGAATACCTGTCAATGTGAGACATTTATGCCTCCTTGCGCTTCAAGGTTATCTTGTCCACCACCTGACACATCTGCTGCGCTGCTATCTTGGAATAGATTTGTGTGGTGGTAATGTTCTTATGTCCGAGATAGGCTTGGATGACAGCCATGTCCGTTCCCATTTCCACGTGCAGGCTTCCGAAGCTGTGGCGGGTACAGTGAAAGGTGATTTTCTTGGTTATCCCTGCTGCCGTGAGCCACCGTTGGAGTGGTCCTTGCAGCATCTTGTCCTTGAAATCCTCAAAGATAAGTCCCTCGCCCCGTTCTCCCAGCAGTCCATAGGCTTCATCACTGATGGGGTTATGCACTATTTCTTTGGTTTTCTGCATACGGGTGGTAACGAACATCCTGCCGTTGGTGTATGGTTGTATCTGCTGCCACGTGAGCTGTCTGATGTCGCTCTTTCTCAGTCCCGTAAGACAGGCGAAAAGAAAAGCTTTTTTCAAGACCTCCTCCTCACAGGGTGTTTCGGCAAGCCGTATCAGTTCCTCTTGGCTCAAATGCTCCCTGATGGTGGGAATGCACTCGATGCGGTCTAAGAAGCCGTTTGGGTTCTCCTTTATCTTCCTGTCACGGTAAGCGGTGTGCAGCACGGCACGGAAAGTTGACCAATAGCCTGCTGCGGAGTTGATGTGCAGCTTTTGGTTGGTGTGGATGGATTGGGGTGCATCAAGCAGGTATTCCATGAACTTGCGGCACAAATCCACATCCACCTCCTCAAAGGTGCATTTGCCGTTCACGAACCGCTGGAAATGCTTGTATACGTGCTGCCACTTGATATTCTTGCGGTCAGCCAGTCCTTTGAAATAGGCAAGGAAATCGCCCTTCATCTTGGTCTTGTCAAAAAAGCCGTTGTTTTCATTGAAAATGGCTTCGTAGCGCTGGTTGCGCAGGATGACCGCTTTCTTCATCATGCGTGCGTTGAAGTCCCGTTCCTGCTGGTTTGCAGGTTTGGCGAAGATGTAAATTCCTAAGGCTTCACGTGTAATCACTCTCATGGTGACATTGTCACGGTAGCCGGGATAGTAGTCAAGGCATAGTGAATACTGTGTCCCGTTCTTAATCTTGCGCTTACGCAAGGTAACTGTTTTGCATTTACTCATAATAATTATGTTTTAATTGGTTGTATACATTTTGGAGTTGTATCCATGTTTCCGATGGCAAAGGAACAACGTGAAATATCCGTGAATACCTCCACGATACATCATTTTGAAATAATTTTCGATAATCCCGATTTTTCACGGTTATTTGTTCCTTTCAGCCATGACACGCTCCACATCTGAGCGCAAAAGCAGGTTTTTCACACCCACCTTTATCTTTTCGATGTGCTTCACCTTGACGATATGGCAGATGTTGGCTGACGAAAGACCATAGATTTGCTGCACCTGCTCAACGGTATAGTAGCGTTCATCGTTCACAAGGTCAGTTCTGCGGAGTTCGTTCAAATGTGATTTGGAGTAATAGGTACGCCCGTACTCTCTTTTAGTGGGTATCTTATGGCGATAGGTGTAGGCACGGAGTGCGGTCGGCTTCATGCCGAACAGTTCCTCCACCTCCTCGGTCAGTAGCCAGTCGGTAATTTCGCTAATATCAACTGCCACACCGAAAAACTCGTCAATATGCTTCTTGCTGTAATAGTTCTTTCCTGCGATACGGCAGATGGGGATATGGTTACGCTTGGCGGAAGTGTAAAGCCATGACTGCTTTACCTTAAAAAGGGACATCACCTCCTCGCCCGAATAGAAGTCCAACACTTCTTCGCTTTCCTTTTCCCTTTTTTCTCTTTTGGCAGGTAAGGAAGATGAAGATGATTTCCTTGGTGTGGAGGTGTTGCCGGGCAGGATGCGGTGATAGGGATTGCCCTCCAACATCTGCTCGATGTCGGCTCTGCGGATGAATGCCATGCGGTTGCTGATGCGTGAGGCTTTCAGCTTGCCGATGGCTACAAGTTTGTAAATGTACTGTCGGGAACAGCCCATGAGGATGGCTGCTTTGGAAAAGGTGAGATACTCCTGATGCTGTATCTCCATCAAGGGTTGGGCGACTTTGAAGAGGTTGTTCTTCTGCATCACTCTGGCTCGTTTGGCTTCTGCCTGACAAGCCTCACTGCAATATCTTTGCATACCGCTTCGGGTTACAAAGGACTTGCCGCAAAAACTGCATTTTCTGGTTGCTTTCATACCGTTTTATCGTTTAATGGTTCATTTCTTCAATCCTATATCTCTGAAATGGTAAACGGATGTGAACGGAAGTCAACCATTGTCGCTTTTCTACACAGTGTGACTGTTTCCGCATATCGGGGCGGTTATTGTCGCTTGTCGTAAACGGTTGTAAACCCTTGTCAACTGTCTGCACGGTGTGACAAAAAACAAGCCCCGCAAATTCTCCACGTCAGAAATACGTCTCAAAAATATGTGGAAATTTGGGAAGCGACAAATGGCAACCGAAAAGTGTTAAATTTTAGAATATGCTGGTAATTAAAGATTTACACTCGGATATTTCTGATTAGTTTTGGTTGTTCTATGGTTATAAATACA
>PPYE01502065.1_pt1 | contig 14395 bp, 20 predicted proteins | sample 1559881 | NCBI WGS metagenome assembly PPYE01 (sample SAMN08240022, study PRJNA423297) | Human gut metagenome, whole genome shotgun sequencing project.
ACTCATAATAGACACCTCCTTTTTATATTATTAACAATATTATAGAATAAAATTCTAATTTTATCAAGAAAAATAATAAAAATATAGAATCAAATGCTTGACTAGAATTAAAATCTAGATTATAATAAAGTCATCAATAATGAAAGGCGGTGATTTTAATGAAAATTTCGTTAAAAGCGGCTCGGGTTAATGCAGGATTAACCATTAAACAAGCAGCGCCATTAATTGGAGTCGGGAAAGACACACTAATGAAATGGGAAAAATACCCGTGGAAAGTTAATTCGCTTTACCAAAAACAAATATCTAAAGTTTATCGAATGCCAATTGATAATATTATTTTTTTGCCTATAAACTAGAATTAAAATCTATATTTAAATAACAAAAAGGAGGTAAATAACAATGGAAATTAAAATGCAAAGAACAAAAATTGGAATGATTCAAACAACTACTTATAACGATGAGGTTTATTACTGTTTGGAACAGGTGCTAGAACGAACTAAAAGAATAAAGGGTATCAATTTTACAAAACCATCTGAACCAATACATATAAATGGAAAGATAATTTACAACCTTAAGTGGGAAGGACATTCTTTGATTTATTCAGCTTTTATTGAAGAAGAAGGATTCCAAAAATTAATAAAGGGGCAGTGCAAATAATAGGAGGTGCAACAAAATGGAGAAACAATTTGCATTAAAACGAATTGCTTTGCTGCAAAACTTTAAAAACAAAGTTCTAAGAAAGCAAAGAAAAATGCCTTTTCCGGCGGAGTATGCTCGACTAGAAAAGACACTTTCAGAGTTAATTGATTTTGAAGTTAAGTCATATTTAAAAGAAAAACAGCCCCACAAGAATGAGACTGTTTTTGCAAATATTCGTATTAACAATTTAGAAGCAATTTCTAAAAATATGGACATTATCCGAACTTGCCTAGAGAACACGCTTGAACAGCATTGTAAGAAACGAATAGATAAGGACAATTGGTAGGATTACTTCCCTGTCGAATAGATACATTCCTCAGCAAAAAGAAATGGCCATTACCACACAAATTATGTTTTTTAGATTGAGGTTCATCTAATTTCCCGAAACACGCCCTTAAAAGAGTTCTGGGAATGTCAGTTTCTTTTGTTAAATCATCATCGCTAAAAACAGGTGTACCAGAAATTATACCAGTGGATGTTAACAAAATGAGGCTATTCCCTTTAAGTAGATCTAATTCAGTAATAGCCAACGCCTGAGCTTTTACTAATTCTCTTATGTTCATAAAAAATCACCCCCTCTCTATATAAACAACCTATTAACAGTATAGCAGAGGGACCTTAAAGGAGAGTGAAAAATAATGAGAAAGTCAATAATCGAAAACCTCTACAACTTATACGTAAAGAATCAAAAAACAACAAAAGGGGGTGAAACAGAATGGAAAACGAAGCTCATAGACCAATCGAATTAACAATTAACGTTTCTTTAAAACAGATGATCGGGATTAATGAACGTGTTGTTGATTTAGTTAAATTAGCCACTGAAATACAAAAAGAGTACAACGTACATTGCACTCTTAATGTAGACGTTTAAGTTTTTAATTAATTTGTAGTGAGGAAGTGAAATCGATGTGCAACCTAGTAAGATGCTTAAAAGATTGGTGGAACTATAAACCAAAGGAACTTCAAGAAGAAATTAGTTTAGCGAAGGGATATGTGTTTTTTTCGATGATACTAACAATTATTAATATAATTCTTATCCTTTTAAGAGTTGCCAAATAGCCAAGAGAATCCCAATCAATGCTAAAAGCGTTGAAAATTTAGCCCATCTTAGCGTTTCAAGCGAAATCTTAGCTTGCTCTTCTTCCTTTTTTACTTCATATCTAAGGTCAGTACCTAATACAGATAGTTGAAATTTATCATCCGGTTTAAATTCATAACCGTCTCTGTAGTCCATCGGACAGTCTAACCAAAAGAGCATTGGGTTTGTGACTTGACCAGTTAAAAATCGTGTATCCATTAAATCTTTATTATTAAAAGAATCACCAATCCAATCGTACAAAAAGGCAGAAGAAGAAGTCGGAAATGTTTCCTTGACATTCTTATATAATACAATTCCATTTTCATCTGCAAGCAGAACTAGTTTTATACAATCTTCTCGTGAATATCCCATTATGTTCAACCCCTTTCTATTAATAGTATAACAGGGGACGTTAAAGGAGGATAAAACAATGACACAAATTGAACAAGTATATAACGCTTATAAAGAAAATCCTAATATTACCGATGAAGAAATTGCAAATATCATTGAGTGTCCTAAAAGGTCTATTAAATCATATAGACATAGATTAGTTAAACGAGGACTTATTGAATACAAATACGGCGAGCCGATAAAAATCATACATGAGTATAGTGATAAAGCTGTATGTGAAGAAAATTCATTTGCTCATGATTGTTTTATAGAAATGATTACCGTGTATATGGATGACTTCAGAACGGTTGCTAGCTTTAAAGACCGTATGTTAATCGGTAGAGAACTTAGGTTGTTACTTGAAAAAATTTAATTTTGAAAGGTGGTGAAAAATAATGAAGCGAAGGAGAACAATTAATTGGTTTAAAGTTTCGCAAGTAAGTGTATTACTGGGTTTATCTTTGTTTGTCGGCAGTTGTTTTATTCGTGATAGGCAGCATTTATCTGTTGAAAGTGATAGCGAAGTTATCAAATACACCTATCAGATTAATGCAGGTGACACGATATGGGATGTTGCAAGCAATGTGGCGACTCCCAACGAAGATGTACGAGAACTTGTATACAACATCATAGAGACGAATAAGATAGATAATCCTGCATGCTTACAAGAGGGACAAACGATTTACATTTTTTTAAAGAGAGCGAAATAGAGGGGGCGAATTCAATGAAAGTACCGTTATGTATAGCAGCTAGTCTAATGGATACGACTGTAGATTCTCTTCGGTGTGCTATGCAACGAAAGGAAGTAGATCTAGGCTGGGCTATTAAGCGCTCGTCCCGCTGGACGTACAATATCAGCCCTAAAAAATTATCAGATTATACAGGAGTAAGGCTAGCAGATATTCATAAAATGGTTGTTATTTATCGAAAAACAGGACAATTTAAAAGCCATGAAAAACGGCAATTTCTCATGGCATAAAAAAGAAACATCGAACAATGTTCTATTTGTATTTATTTTATCACGAAAGGTAAAAATATGGAAACTATTGAAGCAAATGCAGTAATCAATACCACAAGTATTGAACCAGTATCACCAAGTATTGAACCAGTATCACCACAAATTATTTCATCTGAAGTGGCAGTAACATGGAATTTCGAAAAAGTAAAAGCTTCTCTTGAAAAGACTGCAGAAAAATACAAGGGACTAGTCGTTACAGATAAGAACTTAAAAGATATGGAAAAGGTTCATCGGGAAATAGTTAAGATGCGTACCTCTTTGGTTAGCTTTAGAGGCAAAGGAAGAAAAGAGTTTAAGAAACCGATGGATGCATTTTCCTCGCAATGTGATAAATTACTGGACATTGTAGCTGAGGTTGAAGATCCATTGACTAAGCAACTGGATATTTACGAAGAAAAGCGTAGGAATAGTGTATTAGAAGAAATCAAACGTGAATATAACGCAAAAGCCGATGCAGCAGGTATCCGTGAAGAATTTAGAAGCTTAGATATTAAATCTTCTTGGACGAACAAGACTGCTAAGTGGAGTGAAACTTGTATTGCTATTGACCAATTAGTTAATGCGCATCAATTAGTGCAGAAGGCAGCAGATGATCAAGCAGAACTTATAGAAAATCGACGAGAAATCGCACTCATGCATATTGAGTTGATGAATGCTAAGTACAACTTAACTACTCCAATTGCTACAGATTTTGTTACTAAAGATAACCTTTCCACTCTTGCAAAAGATGGGATTAAGACACTTATCGAGGATGAAGCAATTCGACGTCATGCATTAGAAACTGCAGCTAGACAGCAAGTTGAACAGGCTACTGTTCCAACTCCTGCAGTGATTCCGCCACCACCTGCTATCAAGGAGCCGGTAACCCCTGTAGGGATGTGGCCGTTAAAAATGACTGTCACGTTCACGTTAGAAACAGAAGAACAGTACAAGCTTATTCAAGAATTGCTTTATGGAGTGCCGCCATACATTAAGTACGACAGTTTATTAGGAGATGACTAATTATGGGGTTATTTACAACTGCACAACGAAAAAAGGCTAAGTTACGTTTGGCGATTTCCGGACCGTCGGGTTCAGGTAAAACTTATTCAGCGTTACTTATTGCTAAAGGCATTGTTCCTTTAAATAAAGTGGCTGTAATTGACACGGAATCCGGTTCAGCTGATTTGTATGCTAATCTCGGAAATTATTCGACACTTACGCTGTTGCCACCTTATGAACCACATAAATATATTGATGCAATAAAGGCGGCAGAGCAAGAAGGATTTGAGTTAGTAATCATCGACAGCTTATCCCATGCTTGGAATGGGGAAGGTGGGCTACTTGATCAACAGGGAAAGGCTACAGCAAGTAAATATAGAGGAAACAGCTGGGCAGCATGGCGAGAAGTAACCCCTCTTTATAACCAGCTCGTTGAAACTATTTTGCATTCAAATATTCATGTCATTGCTACTATGCGTAGTAAAACGGAGTACGTTCAGTCTAATGAAAATGGACGAAAGAAAATAGAAAAAGTCGGAACTGCGCCAGTACAACGTGATGGTATTGAGTATGAATTTACAACCGTATTTGATTTATCGCAGGATCATATTGCGACTATCTCAAAGGATAGAACAAAGCTGTTTGATGGTAAATATTTTATCCCAACAGAAGAGTGCGGACGTGCCTTGCTGAGCTGGCTTAATGGTGGTGAAGCACAACCTGAACCGGTCCCACAACCTATTCCGGTTCAAGCGGTTAGTTCACAGCAACCTATTCAGCAGCCTACAGCACAGCCACCGCAAAGCGTGCCTGTAGCAGCTACTACGCAATCGGAACAACCGGATATACCGCCGACACAATATTATTTGAACCGAATGAAGCGAATCTATAAAGAAACCGGATGGGATAAAACGTCCAGCTTTGAATCCTATTTCTTGCAACGGTTAAAACAAAAATACGGACCAAATATAACAATGCAGAATGCAACACTAGATGATTATGCTGCTATTGATCAAGAGATGACTAATTACCTTCAGTCTGCAAATATGGGAAAGATAGCAGAAGTTAGACCTGGCGAATTGCCATTTTAATAAAAAGGAGAATACAACTTATGATTAGCGCAACTATTTACGGAAGATTAACACATGATCCAGTACTCGCAACACCACAGAATGGCGGAGAAGCTTACACACGCTTTTCTGTCGCTTGTGACACAGGGAGAAAGGATAGCAATAATAACCGAACAGCAACATTTGTAAACATTACCGCATTTGGTAAACAGGGAGATGTAATTCGAAATCATTTTAAGAAGGGGAATCGTATAGTTTGCCATATTCGAAATATGGAAGTGTCTGCTTACCTTAATCAGAACACTAACCAACCACAAGCTAACCTTAATGCAGTGCTTAATGGCGTTGAATTTGTAGAGACACTAGCTGAATCTCAGCAACAACCTGTTCAACCACAGACTTCGGCACAACCTACTGCACAGCCGTATGGACAGGCTCCTGCTCCGGCTGTAGCACAGTCGACACAAGCTCAACAGCAACCTCAACAGCAAACCTTTGCTGGTATGGCACCTGTAACACCACCTTGGGGGGCGTAATGGATGTATTCTCTCCGCCCTTATCAAACTAAGCTAATTAATCGGATTGGTAATGAGTTTGTAAACGGTAATAAATCAGTGTGTGCTGTAGCTCCTTGCGGAGCTGGTAAAACGGTAATGGTTGGGTGGATGGCTGGTAAAACGGCACTAGTTGGGAAACGTGTACTATTTTTAGTTCATCGCAAAGAATTACTCGACCAATCCGACAGAACGTTTTCTAACATGAATTTACGCCATGGAATTATCGGGGCGGGAATATCTCCCGCCTATGATATTCCTATACAGATTGGATCTACTCAAACCGTGGCTAAAAAGCTAAACAAAATAGAAAAGCCGGATTTTATCATCATTGATGAAGCACACCATGCTACTGCAGGTACATGGAGAAAAATTATTAATTACTACCCTAATGCATTAATTCTTGGGGTAACTGCTACACCGTCTAGACTTGACGGAACAGGACTTGGAGATATATTTAACTCTTTAGTATTAGGACCTACGGTTAATGAACTTATTACACTAGGCAACCTTACTAAATTTGATTATTATGCGCCACCTTGTAAGGCGGATTTTAAATCCGTACGTATTAAGTTTGGTGATTATGTTAAGAAAGATATTTCTCGTATTGTTGATGACAACGCTTTAGTTGGCGATGTAGTAACAAAATATCAAGAGTTAGCTAACAGAAGTCAAACCGTGTGTTATTGCGCAAGCCGTGAACATTCTAAGCACGTTGTTGAAAAGTTTAAGCAAGCAGGAGTTCCTGCTGCATTTGTAGACGGTGAGACTCCTTCCGGTGACCGTTCTCGCATAATTGAAGATTTTAGAACAAAGAAAGTAAAACTTCTTTGTAATGTTGATTTATTAGGCGAGGGTTTCGATGTACCTAGTATGGATGCAGTAATTCTAGCAAGACCTACGGCATCGCTTACTTTGTTTATTCAGCAGTCAATGCGACCACTTCGTCCAGACCCAGACAATCCAAACAAGAAAGCAATCATTATTGATCATGTGGGGAACTGCTTTAGACACGGTTTACCAAACTCTCCGCAAGAATGGTCATTAAATGCTAAAAGCAAGGGTAGAAGGCAAGATAGAGAAATCCCTATTCATCAATGTGCTAAATGTTTTCAAGTTTGGGGTACACCGAGCCGTACATGTCCGTTCTGTGGATACACGAGACCGGTTGTACAACGTGAGATAAAAATCGAAGATGGAGCATTGGCCAAGATTGATTCACTTGAATTGATTCGCAAAAAGAAAATGCGCCAAGAAGTGGGACGAGCGCGGTCTAGGGGTGACCTTGAGACTATAGCTATAAAGCGTGGTTATAAATTTAATTGGGTTAATAAAATGATGCAAATTAAACATATAGGAGGTTAACTATGGAGCGTGAGCATGAATTGCAAAATGCCATAAGAATTTATGTTTCTAAGTTTAAATTAGGCACGTTGTTTCGTGCCAACGTTGGCAGTGGCTGGACTGGAAAGGTAAGACGAGAAGGCAATAAAGTAATTATAGAAAACCCTAGACGACTTAACACAGGACTTCCGTCCGGATTTCCTGATTTGTTTGGATTTAGAACTATAACCATAACCCCTGATATGGTTGGCCAACGTATAGCTGTTTTTTGCGGACTAGAAATTAAAACGAAACTTGGTCGTGTTCGCGACGATCAAATGGCTATGCTTAAGTATCTGCAAGAATGTAATTGCCGAGCAGGAATAGCACGGTCAACATCGGATGCAGAAGAAATTCTAAGTGGCAAACATGGAAGAATTTAACTTTTTCAAAGAGATATTTAAATCGTGTATCGGTTGGATGTATATATGGACACTACAAGAGAAGAAGTCTTATTCAGTAAAGATTGATGAACATCTTTCTGAAAATATAAAGAATTTAGCTCGCAGGCTCTCAGGGGAGCAAAAGGACGTATATTATTCAGTCGGTACAGTTCCAGCGCCTATACAGCCTAATAAGCGTGCATTAGAAGATGATATGACATCTATAGGGTGTGTTTGGGTAGATATTGATAGTGGGACAGCTCATAAAGCGAAAAACCTACCTAAAACCATTCAAGAGGCAATGGAAATACTTCCTCCAGAATTTCCGCCATCTATTATTGTTCATTCCGGACATGGACTTCATGTATATTGGCTTCTTAAAAATCCGATATATATTACAAATCCGGAAATTAGAGGTAAAACAATAACGATGGTTCGGAAAGTGCAACAGCTTATTAGAAATAATGCTAGTAAAAGAGGGTGGAAGATTGACCCTACTGCTGATCTTGCTAGAGTGCTTCGTGTGCCGAACACATGGAATTATAAGGATAAATCTAATCCAGTACCTTGTGAAATTATAGAATCTTCAGATATTCGTTATGATCCAGAAGTCTTTGCAAATCTTCAAATTGAGCTTCCAACTAAACACAATAAGCCACAAGAAGGCAGAGTGTTTACTCGCAATAAGAATGATGGCGATTCATCAACAATGTTTGCTAACTGTAAGTTTCTTCAACATTGCCAGTTAGATGCGAAAAATATTACTTACGACGAATGGATGGCTGCGTTCTCAAACCTTGCTAGAGCTAAAGATGGAGTTAAGGCATGTCATGAACTTTCAGCTATTGGCCACGAGCATTATGACAGGGAAAAAACGGAACATAAAATCAATGAAGTGCTGGAGAACATGTCACCTACAACGTGCGAGTATATTCAGCAGGTTCTTGGGTTTAAGCACTGCGATACATGTCCAGTGAAGTGTCCATCAGGTTGGGCTTTGGCTAATGTACCACGTGCCATTGCTACGATTCGTAAAATCACTAAACCGACAGCAGAAAATGTGTTCACCAAGGAAGTAATAGGCGCACTTGCGCTTTTGCAAGATAAAGCACCATTAGAATTCAACTTGGCTAAAGCTAAATTTAAGGGTCATATTAACTTAAATGATTTAAATCAGGTGATTGCAAAATCTAAGCAGAAGCAGTTCCGTGTTGTTAAATCTGACGGCAGTGGAAATGGAGTTAAAACTTCTAGGGCTATGATTAGTGACTGCCCAGTTGATGTGATTATCCCTGCAAGATTCTCTCTTGATGAAACCGGAGTTTACGAGCACAAAGAAACGCAAATGGGCGGAGTTATCGAGAATATGGCATCAGGCATGCCGGTTGTTATCACAAGAAAAATTTACAATCTCGATACCCACATGGAAAAGGTTGAGCTTAGCTTTAAGTACTTCAATAAATGGCGCAAAATCGCTGAACTTCGTTCTACAGTTTTCTCTAGTAGATCCATTGTAAAACTTGCCGATTATGGTCTAAACGTATCTTCTGAAACGGCTAAATATTTGGTTCGATATCTGCAGCAGATGGAACCACTGAATATAGAACGTATCCCGCACAATTACTCAGTATCTCGACTTGGTTGGCGTGATAATTTTAGTGAATTTGTGCTTCCTTGCGAAGAGAAATACTTGGTTGACCTAGATGATGACGGAGATATTACCGAATCTATGCAGGTCAGTGGAACGCTTCCAGATTGGCTGAACCTAGCTAACAAGATTAGAGCTTATCCGTTTGCAAGATTCTTATTGGCAGCAAGCTTTGCAGCACCACTATTGGGACTTCTTCGTCAGCGCAACTTTATGCTCTATTTCTGGGGGACTTCCGGCGGGGGTAAGACTGCAGCCATGAAAGCAGCGTTATCTGTCTGGGGTAATCCAGATAGACTGATGACCTCATTCTTGACTACCAAGGCAGGGCTTGAACGCAGGTTATCGTTGATGTCAGATTTCCCAGTGGCTATTAATGAACGACAGGTAGCCGGACAAGGAAAAGACAAGCAAGAGTACCTTGAGTATGTCGTTTATATGCTCGAAGGAGGAAAAGGTAAAGGACGTGCCAGCAAGACTGGATTACAAAAGACTGCATTCTGGCGTACTATCGGTATGGCCAACGGTGAAGAACCACTCACACGTGAGAACTCTATACGTGGGGTAAAGAATCGAATTCTTGAAATAAACACCTATCCAGTGCTTCCGGATGAATTAGCAAGAGAAGTGCATCAAACCGGACATTGGGGTATTGCAGGGCGTGAATATATTCATTTATTAACCAATAACAATGCAAAAGTTCACGATACTTGGCAAGAAATTAGGTTAAATCTCACTGGTAAATATGCTAATTATTCAACTATGCATGTGGATGCAGTTTCAGTAATTGCTGCAGCTGATGTATTAGTTAGCGAATGGTTGTATGGACTAGATCATGTTACGGCTGTTAATCAAGCGATTTATATGGCTGATGTGATCTTCAAATCGTTACCTACAGCGAGCGAACTATCTGACACGGCACGTTCTTGGTCATTTTTACAGAACTGGCTAGCAGCAAATTCTGCAAGGTTTGATAACGCTATAAATACGAAAGGTACACCGTCACCCTTATATGGGTTTGTTCGTGGAAATGAGACGTGTATATTTCCGCAGTACTTACGTAAAGCAATGGAAGAAGAAGGTATTAGTTATGAAAAGTCGCTACGTGAGTGGGGAGTTGAGGGCAGAATAAAGCAATCTATAAACAAAGATGGATATGTACGAAATTTATATATAAAGAAGTTTAATGGAAAAGTTTGTAGAGTTATTATTATAAATGATGAATTATAGGGTAACCCGAAAAATATTTACGTGTTACCTTTCGTGTTACCCTAAAAAAGTCAGTAAACATCGAAATAAAATGTATATAAATATACAAAGGTAACACGTAACACAAAACATACATATATCTATATTTTAGACCCCCACCTTTTATATAAGGGGTCTATAAGGGGGGTATAAAAAAAGATGTCACTATATTTGAATTTACGTGTTACCTTTTTTAGGGCAGCTTAAATCAACGATGGCGTCTATATAATTTCAGTTGTTTAGGGTAACACGTAAGATTTTTGATTTTGTGTTACCTCTCTGTGAGGAGGTAAAAAATCATGAAAGTAAATAGTGAGTGTGATATGGATGATTTCGAAAAAGCTAGGTGGATATTAATCAAGAATTGTGAAATGTGTGCAAAACGGACATTAAATCCAGAGCTTCAAAAAATGGCACAAAATGTAATTATAGATCCCTGGCCAGACCAAAAAGATTGGAAAGAATGGATAGAGCTGTTATCTAAGGCTATGCAAGTGGATATAGGACTATATAGTTATTTGTTCCTTGTTCGAGGTTGTGGAACTAATCTAGTAGAAAACACTCAATATGGATTAACCGGTCAAGGGTGGCCGTATACATTTAAACCTACTATCGCACCAGATTTATGGCCAACAATGGAGTTGTTTAACGACACAATGAAAGATCTGTTTACTAAATATGGCAATCAAGCACTTTATAAAATTTTAGTTGAAACTTGGAAATTTAGGAGGAATTTTAAAAAATGAATGATATGGTAAATCGTCCTAAGCACTATATGTTGGCTAATGGAATAGAATCTAAGGATGTAGTACGAGCTATCCTAACGGAGGAAGAATATAGAGGATGGTGTAAAGGTAATGCTTTAAAATATCAGTTCAGAGCTGGCAAAAAGGACCCATCCAAGATAAAAGAAGACTATCAAAAAGCGGTATGGTTTTTGAATGAAATGATTCGCATAATGGATAAGGAAGTATAGTACTATGACTATAACAGAAGCTAAAGAGGAACTTAGGTCAATCCGCAAGCTGGATAAAGAGTTGAAAGCTATTGAACGAGAACATGATCAGTTACGTGCAGAAGTCTATAATATTCATGCTACAGATTATAGAGCCGATAAGGTAGATGGCGGAAAGCCTAGAAGTTTCGTAGATAAGTTAGAAAGATTAGAGGACTGTCGGCATAGATGTAACGAACGATGGGATATGCTAATTGAAACCCGAACAGCCCTCAGGGCTAAGATAGATAAAGTGGACGAATACGTGTATAGAGCGATATTAATCGATTATTATATCTCTCAAAACACGTGGGAATCAGTGTGTGTGAACCTCGGATATTCGTGGAAGCAAATGCACCGATACCATAACAAAGCACTTATCGCATATGCTTTAGCAAACACAAAAGATGACATAGAATGACACACTCCATCTGTGATATAGTGTAGATGTGAAGATATACTCATTGAGGTGAACAAGTTTGAGGGTGATGTAATTTACTTATAAAACCTCGTGTTTGAGAGTGTTGTAATTCATTTTAAATACCTCTTGTAAAAAGCCGTCCAATAAAAGGGCGGCTTTTGTAATTATAGATTGTTAAACTGGTTGAATTCGACCAATTTAAAGTAAAAAAAGAAAGGAGCGTGCTGTAATGGCAAAAGGGAAATATGAAAAATGGTTAGAGCCTGATAACCTATTGTTATTACAAGCATGGGCAAGAGATGGATTAACTGATGAACAGATAGCACATAACATGGGTATTAGGAGAGCAACTTTATATGTTTGGAAGAAAAAGTATCCTTACATTTCTGACGCCCTAAAAAAGGGAAAAGAAGTAGTAGACGTAGAAGTTGAAAATGCTTTACTTAAACGTGCCTTAGGATATGATTATAACGAAATAACAGAAATTAGGGAAAATGGAGTAGTAACTCAACGTAAGATAGTTAAAAAATATATGGCGCCTGATGTTACAGCTCAAATCTTTTGGGTTAAGAATAGAAAGCCAGATATATGGCGAGATCTCAAGAAAATTGAATCAGACATTAAAGTAACTAATCCATTTGAAGGAGTATCTACTGAAGATATAAGGAAGTTGATTAATAGTGAATAAAGTTATTGTTAGGCAAGCAAAATTAGAACTCGCACGACGTGAGTTCTTTTATTTTTGCCATTTAAAAGCTCCTGACTTCTATAAGCCTAGTCGTAAGTATTTAGTGACGCTTTGTAACGAGCTACAGGCGTTTTATGAATCGGATAGAAAGGTTTTAATTCTTAATCTTCCTCCTAGACACGGGAAGAGTCGTACTGGTGGCTACTTTGTTGAATGGATTCTAGGAAATAATCCCAAAGAACACATTATGACGGGATCATATAACGAGACGCTTTCAACTACTTTTTCAAAAAATGTCAGAAATGACATTCAAGAACAAAAAGCATCCAAAGACCGACTAGTGTACAACGATATATTTCCGAATAATCACATAAAAAAAGGTGACGGATCTATGAACTTGTGGAGTCTTGACGGATCATATAGTTCTTATCTAGCAACTTCACCCACTGGTACGGCTACAGGCTTTGGTGCAAGCTTAATGATTATTGATGACGTCATTAAGAATGCAGAAGAAGCCAACAATGAATTAGTGAAAGAGAAGCATTGGAGTTGGTACACAAACACCATGTTATCTCGTTTGGAAGAGAATGCCAAAATAATCATTATTATGACTAGATGGGCAAGTGACGACCTTGCAGGAAGAGCGATAGACCACTATGGAGATAGAGCAAAAGTTATTACCATGAAGGCACTTCAAGATGACGGATCTATGTTATGTGATGAAATCCTATCTTATGAATCGTATCAAGAAAAAATAAGAGGTATGGGACGTGACATAGCAAGTGCTAACTATCAACAGATTCCTATTGACCTTGAAGGACGCTTGTATAACAAATTCAAAGAATATGACGATATCCCTCGTGATAGCAACGGAAATTCTTTGTTTAGTTCTATCAAAAACTATACGGATACTGCTGATACAGGTAGCGACTATTTAGCAAGCATTTGCTATGGAGTATATAAAAATGAAGCTTATATTTTAGATGTGCTTTACACACAAGAGCCTATGGAAGTTACAGAACCTGCAACAGCTAATATGCTAGAGGTTAATAACGTTAATATAGCCGACATAGAAAGCAATAATGGCGGTAGAGGATTCGCTCGCTCAGTTCAGAAGAAGCTTAAAACAAATCGATGTAAAGTCAAAACTTTTCATCAATCAAAGAATAAGGACGCTCGTATCCTATCTAATGCTACATGGGTTATGGATCATATTTATTTCCCTAAGAATTGGAAGGAACGTTTTCCTGAATTTTATGATGCGTTATACAAGTATCAACGAGCAGGGAAGAATAAACATGATGACGCTCCGGATGCATTAACTGGAGTGGCTGAACATACAATAAAGAGGAATTTAGTAGGATGGTGATAATGTGAGATTAAATAGTGTTTGGAACTGGATTATTAATAGCAATGCTGGGATTGATGAAAGGACATTTCTTTCTTATGAATTTGGTAGTTTTTTAACGTCAAAAAAGAGAATGTTGATGATTACTTCGAAAGAATATTATAGAGGTAATCAAGATATTGCCCATAAACAACGTACAATGGTAGACCAAAACAACATTGAGCATCTATTGCATAACGTTGCTAATAACATCATTTGTGATAACAAAGTAGATGATTTGGTTGACCAAAAAACTAACTACTTGTTGGGGAAACCGTTAGATGTACAGTGTGATGATGACGAATTAAAAGAGTTGCTTGATATGTCTTTCATGAACCAGCTAAAGAGTGTTGGACGTGAGGCTATAAAATGCGGTGTAGCTTATCTCGTTCCTTATTTTGATGAAAGAGGACAGCTTAAATTCAAGAAGCTTAAGTCAGAAAATGTATTACC
>PPYE01643957.1_pt1 | contig 14395 bp, 16 predicted proteins | sample 1559881 | NCBI WGS metagenome assembly PPYE01 (sample SAMN08240022, study PRJNA423297) | Human gut metagenome, whole genome shotgun sequencing project.
TCACAGCATAACTGTATATACACCCAGGGGGCGGAATGAAAGCGTTAACGACCAGGCAGCAAGAGGTGTTTGATCTCATCCGGGATCACATCAGCCAGACGGGCATGCCGCCGACGCGTGCGGAAATTGCTCAGCGCTTGGGGTTCCGTTCCCCAAACGCGGCTGAAGAGCACCTGAAAGCGCTGGCGCGTAAAGGTGTCATTGAGATTGTCTCCGGCGCTTCTCGCGGTATCCGCCTGCTGGTGGAAGAAGAAGAAGGTCTGCCGCTGGTAGGTCGCGTCGCGGCGGGCGAACCGCTGCTGGCCCAGCAGCATATCGAAGGCCATTACCAGGTTGATCCGTCGCTGTTCAAACCGAGCGCCGACTTCCTGCTGCGCGTTAGCGGCATGTCGATGAAAGATATCGGGATTATGGACGGCGATCTGCTCGCGGTGCATAAGACTCAGGATGTACGCAACGGCCAGGTCGTGGTCGCACGTATTGACGAAGAAGTGACGGTAAAACGCCTGAAAAAACAGGGTAACGTCGTCGAACTGCTGCCGGAAAATAGCGAATTTAAGCCGATCGTGGTCGATCTGCGTCAGCAGAATTTCTCCATTGAAGGGCTGGCCGTTGGCGTTATCCGCAACGGCGAATGGCTGTAAAAACGCCCCCTCTCTAATGGCTGCGATACATCCGCTATCGCAGCCTTTTTTCGTTCTGGTTGATACCCATGTCGCTACTCACTTCCGCTGATAAAGCGCTGTGGCGCCTTGCGCTACCGATGATCTTCTCCAACATTACCGTACCTCTTCTGGGTCTGGTCGATACCGCCGTGATCGGTCACCTGGACAGCCCCGTCTATCTGGGCGGCGTCGCCATCGGGGCGACGGCGACCAGCTTCCTGTTTATGCTGCTGCTGTTTTTACGCATGAGCACAACCGGCCTGACGGCGCAGGCCTTTGGCGCGAAGAACCCGCAGGCGCTGGCCCGCGCGCTGGTGCAACCGTTGATGCTGGCGCTGGGCGCCGGGCTGCTGATCATTGTGTTTAAAACCCCGCTGATTAATCTGGCGCTGTCTATCGTCGGCGGCAGCGGTGAGGTGTTAGAACAGGCGCGGCGCTTCCTCGCCATTCGCTGGCTCAGCGCGCCTGCTTCCCTGGCGAACCTGGTCCTGCTGGGTTGGCTACTGGGCGTGCAGTACGCGCGCGCGCCGGTAGTGCTGCTCGTGGTGGGGAATGTGCTGAACATTGTGCTCGACCTGTGGCTGGTGATGGGGCTGCACATGAACGTGCAGGGCGCGGCGCTCGCCACCGCGATTGCCGAATATGCGACCCTGCTGGTCGGGTTGGGGATGGTGCGCAAAGTGATGGCGATGCGCGGCATCTCCTGGGCGATGCTGAAAACCGCCTGGCGCGGCAACATCCGCCGCCTGCTGGCGCTCAACCGCGACATTATGCTGCGTTCCCTGCTGTTACAGCTGTGCTTCGGCGCGGTCACCGTCTTTGGCGCGCGGCTCGGTGGTGAAGTGGTGGCGGTGAACGCGGTGCTGATGACGATGCTCACTTTCACCGCCTATGCGCTGGACGGCTTCGCTTATGCGGTAGAGGCGCACTCCGGCCAGGCGTATGGCGCGCGCGATGGCAGTAAACTGCTTGAGGTCTGGCGCGCCGCGTGCCGTCAGGCGGGTGTCGTGGCGCTGGCTTTTGCGCTGGTATACGCCGTGTTTGGCGAAAATATCGTCGCGTTACTTACCTCGCTGCCCGAACTGCAGCAACTGGCCGATCGTTACGTGCTGTGGCAGGTGGTGCTGCCGGTGATTGGCGTCTGGTGTTATCTGCTGGACGGCATGTTTATCGGCGCCACGCGAGGCGCCGAGATGCGCAACAGCATGGCGGTTGCCGCCGCCGGTTTTGCGCTGACGCTGCTGGCACTGCCGGTACTCGGCAACCATGGGCTGTGGCTGGCGCTGGCCGTTTTCCTCGCGCTGCGCGGCCTGTCGTTGGCATATATCTGGCGACGCCACTGGCGAAATAACAGCTGGTTTTCCTGATGTGATGGTTAAAGATTCCGAATAGTGAATCATGCTCAGAATGACTGACTACAATTAACCTCACGCTTAGCGAAAAAGAGTTCACACTCTCTCGCTATTCATTCACTGACGATCGAGGATTCAATGATGAATAAAGACGAAGTCGGCGGTAACTGGAAGCAGCTTAAAGGTAAAGTGAAAGAGCAATGGGGCAAACTGACCGATGATGACATCACGGTGATCGAAGGTAAACGCGATCAGCTGGTCGGTAAAATCCAGGAACGTTATGGATACGCAAAAGATCAGGCGGAAAAAGAGGTGGATAGCTGGGATAAACGGCACAACCACCGCTGGTAACGCACTCCTCCTGCCCATGCGTACAGGGAGGTACGCTCCACATTAATCCCGCGTTAGCGGGATTTCTTTTTAGTATGAATCGTATGGTCGTGATGGCAGTGCTCATGCGCGCGACAGGCTTCAACTTCCACGCAGGCGGAACACAGCCCGTGCGCTTCAATGACGTTGTGGCGCAGCGCAAAGCCCATCTTCGCGGCCAGCGTATGCATGATGTCCTCTACCCCTTCCGCACACTCTTCTTTCACCACGCCGCAGCGATCGCAGATGAACATCGCGGAGGTATGAGTCGGCTGATCGAAAAGGTGGCACAGTACGTAGCTGTTGGCAGACTCGACCTTGTGCACAAAGCCCTGCTCGAGCAGAAACTCCAGCGCGCGGTAGACGGTTGGCGGCTTGGCCTGCGGCTCTTTCTCGCGCAGTAGATCCAGCAGGTCATAGGCGCTAATAGCCCCTTCCTGCAGACTCATCAGGCGCAACACTTCCAGACGTTGCGGAGTCAGGCGCACGCCGCGTTGCGCGCACAGCTTTTCAGCTTGCGCTAACAGTTCTTGCGTGGTGGTCTTATCCATTGGCGTCCTCAGGTCACGGGGAAATGAGCCTCTACTTTACCATGTTATGCCGGAAACGCCGAGTTTCCACAGGTGTGCTATAGCTGTGTTATAGCAGGTGTACTTCACACTCAGGATGAAAAATAATGAAAAGACCCGACTGTATTCGCCATTGGCACGACGTTGAAGGACCCGATGACTCAACCTATCCCGACAGCGATGAACGCTTCTCTATCGGCGCGCCGCTAGCCCGCGCGCTGGGGCTGAGACATCTTGGTATTCACCACGAACGCTTGCCGCCAGGCCGCCGCACGTCCTACCCGCACGCTGAAAGCGACGAAGAGGAGTTTATCTACGTGCTGGAAGGCTACCCACAGGCGTGGATCAACGGCTATTTATGGAAGCTGGAACCGGGCGATAGCGTAGGCTTTCCGGCCGGAACGGGCGTCTGCCATACCTTTATCAACAACACGTCAGAAGAGGTTCGTCTGCTGGTGGTGGGGGAGGCTAATAAGAAACATAACCGGATTTACTATCCGTTAAATGCGTCGTACGCCGTTACGCGCGACGATCGCTGGGTTGACCATCCGCCGCAGTTTTTTGGCCCGCACGATGGAAAACCTGGGCGAAATTAGTCTCTTCTTCTATAAAGATTAGAGTGCTTATTAAAAATAACGATAACCGAAGAAAATTTCAGTTAGGGGAACAAGACGCTTTTTCCCTCCCTATTCACAGCAACGGTTCGTCTCCATCCAGGCGATAACGGGTGGAGGGTTGTTTCATTACAGACAATAAGACGAGCAAACTGTGAATAAAAAAGACAAATTTTCGCTGATGGGGGTGGCTGTCTCCTTTTTTGTGGCGGGACAGGCAGGGGCTGCAAATGGTTGGTCGGAAGCACGTAACGACGCGATGGGCGGCACGGGCATGGCTTCGGCGAACTACGGCAGCGGCGTGTTAATTAACCCGGCGCTGCTGGCAAAGGCAAAACCGGACGACGATATCACGCTGATTGTGCCGTCAATTGGCGCGCAGATCTCCGATAAGGACGATCTGCGCAACAAAATCGACGACATCAGCGATGATGTCCAGCGCTATAGACGAGTGCTGAGCACCATTAATCTTGCCGATCTCGCCAATCCGAACAGCGCGGCATCCCGACAGGTGTCTGCTGCGGCGGGCGATCTTGCCAATCAACTCTCCGCCCTGAAAGGGAAGACCGCTAATGCCAAAGCCGGAGCAGGGCTGGCGGTCAGCATTCCAAACGACGTGCTGGCGGTCGCTTTTGTGGCAAAAGCGAATGCCCGGGCGAGGGTTAGCTCGTATATCGATCAGGGGGATATCGATCTCCTGCGCGGCGTCCAGTCGGTTCCGGCGACGGCGTTGGCGGTTAATCCACAAGATCTTAAGTCCAAAGGTTATGGTCGTGCGGCGATTGTCTCCGACTACGGCGTGGCGATTGCTCGCCAGTTTGATGTCGGCGGCGTACCGGTTTCGCTGGGCATTACGCCAAAACTGCAACAAACCTGGCTCTATAACTACACCGTCTCGATTTACAACTTCAGCAGCGACGACATCAACAGCAGCCGCTATCGCAACGATGATACCGGCTTTAACGTTGATGCCGGGATGGCCGCAGATTTTGGCGATAACTGGACGGTGGGATTGAGCGGGCAAAACCTCTTCTCGCGCGATATCGACACCAAAGAGGTGGCTGGCGTACGCGATACGTATCAGATTCGCCCGCTGGTGACCGCTGGCGTGGCCTGGCATACCGATTTCCTGACGTTAAGTGCCGATGGCGATTTGACGGAGACCAAGGGCTTTAAAAGTGAAGACACGTCGCAGTATGTGGGTGTTGGCGCAGAAGTGCGCCCGCTGGACTGGCTGGCGGTGCGCGCCGGTTACCGCGCTGACGTGAAAAACAACGACAGCAACGTCTTTACCGGCGGCGTTGGCTTTGCGCCGTTTAACCGGGTGCACGTCGACCTGATGGGCCTTTATGGTGAGGATCAAACCTGGGGCGCAGGCGCCCAGTTGAGCGTCACGTTCTAACCACCGACCTTGTAGGCCGGATAAGGCGTTTACGCCGCCATCAGGCAATCTGCTCTGGATTGCCTGATGGCGCTGCGCTTATCTGGCCTACACCGGCTAACCGTGGGCCGCTCTGGAAAGCGTATCGTTAATCCACTGATTGACGCTCTTGCCAGAAACTTCTGCGGCGATATTGATGGCCGAATGCACTTCGGGAGAGATGCGCAGGCTGATTTTGCCACTGGCCGGACGAAGGGGTTCACGCCCTTGCTCTTTGCAGTAAGCAATATAATCATCCACCGCCTCTTCGAAGGCTTTACGCAGGTCTGTTACGTTATCGGCGTGGAAACCAATAACATCTCTGATCCCCGCAACGCGACCGATAAAGCACATGTCTTCGTCACTGTAATCGATTTTTGCGGCATAGCCTTTATACGTCATGGTATTCATCATGGAGTCACTCCTACTGCGATAAGAAATGCCATTGCATCGCGAACCTGATAAACCTTGGCTTCCTTGTCAGGATGAGGGCGATGGAATGAGGCCACCACCTGATTGATTTCGAATCGTACCCGGGATCCCTGTCCTTCTGAAACTTTTGCACCTAAAGCAATAAATAATGCTTCAATTTTTCGCCATTCCAGCGTGGCTGGCGTGGGCATTGAGAAGATCAACCGTAACGTTTTTTGGTGCCTGGCGTTGAGTGATTTCATGCCAATTAATCCTTTGTCATGTTGGCCACCGGACAAGATGATGATATCACTTTTTGATATCACAGCAAGGTGGATCGTATCCCCTCTTTGTCTGTGCTATAGTGGCCGCCCTTTTTTCGAATGCTTAAATAATCGCCATGCTGTCAGAATCTTCGACTCCCGCTTTTGCTGCTCACCGTTTCTCCATCGCGCCGATGCTCGACTGGACAGACAGACACTGCCGCTATTTCCTGCGACTGCTGTCTCAGCACACGCTGCTGTACACCGAAATGGTCACAACCGGGGCGATTATTCACGGCAAGGGCGACTATCTGGCGTATAGCGAAGAAGAGCATCCGGTGGCATTGCAGCTGGGTGGCAGCGACCCGACGGCGCTGGCACATTGTGCCGCGCTTGCGCAGGAACGCGGCTATGACGAAATCAACCTGAACGTGGGTTGCCCGTCCGATCGCGTGCAGAACGGCATGTTTGGCGCATGCCTGATGGGCAATGCCCAACTGGTCGCTGACTGCGTGAAGGCGATGCGCGACGTCGTCTCTATCCCGGTCACGGTCAAAACCCGTATCGGCATTGACGACCAGGACAGCTACGAATTCCTTTGCGATTTCATCAACACGGTTTCCGGCCGCGGCGAGTGCGATATGTTTATTATCCACGCGCGCAAGGCCTGGCTTTCCGGCCTGAGCCCGAAAGAGAACCGCGAAATTCCACCGCTGGATTACCCGCGCGTTTATCAGCTTAAAAAAGACTTCCCGCATCTGACGATGTCCATCAACGGCGGTATTAAATCGCTGGAAGAGGCGAAGGGGCATCTGGAACACATGGATGGCGTTATGGTCGGCCGCGAAGCCTACCAGAACCCGGGCATTCTGGCCTCCGTTGACCGCGAGATTTTCGGCGCCACCGATGTTGATGCCGACCCGGTGGCAGTGGTGCGGGCAATGTACCCGTACATTGAGCGTGAGCTGAGCAACGGCACCTGGCTGGGCCATATCACCCGTCATATGCTGGGGCTGTTCCAGGGTATTCCGGGCGCGCGCCAGTGGCGCCGCTATCTGAGCGAAAATGCCCATAAAGCGGGGGCCGATATCAACGTGCTGGAACATGCGCTCAAGCTGGTGGCCGATAAGCGCTAATTATTTCGCTAAAACCTGGTCAAATTCACCACGCCTCGCCTGTTTATGCGGGGCGTTTTTGTTGATAATCAATAAGTTATTTTTGGCACGTTTCTTGTAATAGTCAGCTCAGAGAAAAGAGTGATTTCCGGGAGAGCGACCATGCTGGAACTGTTATTTGTGATTGGGTTTTTCGTGATGCTATTAGTGACGGGGATTTCCCTGCTCGGCATTATCGCCGCGCTGGTGGTGGCGACGGTATTGATGTTCGTCGGTGGCCTGTTTGCTATTATGATTAAGCTACTGCCCTGGCTTATCCTGGCGGTGGCAGCGGTGTGGATCATTCGGGCGGTCAATGCCCCAAAAAATCAGTCGTACCGCGGCAATTACCGGAGGTATTGAGGGGTATGTCACAACCTCAATAATTTTGCATAAATCTCCGTAGGATTCGCGTAATAAATCTGTCACTATTGCCGCCGATAACGAATTCATCGAGCTGTACCCTACATACAGCCGAACTAAAAAAAGAAAGGGCTTCCTACGGGAAGCCCTAGTCTTTTGTGCGACCGCAACGTTATGGAATCAGCAGGCTTGAACCCTGCGTGGCCCGGCTCTCCAGAATCTCATGCGCGCGACGCGCCTCCTTCAGCGGATACTTCTGACTCTCCGCGACGTCCACCTTGATAATGCCGCTGGCGATCAGCGAGAACAGCTCGTGACTGGCCTCCTTCAGCTCGTCGTAGGTGGTGATGTAGCCGTAGAGGGAAGGGCGCGTGACGAACAACGATCCTTTCTGGTTGAGGATGCCCAAATTCACGCCGGTCACCGGGCCAGACGAGTTACCGAAGCTGACCATCAGCCCGCGGCGTTGCAGGCAGTCCAGCGACGCTTCCCAGGTATCTTTGCCAACCGAGTCGTATACCACCGGTAGCTTTTTCCCGCCGGTAATCTCTTTCACCCGTTCGGCGATGTTCTCTTCGCGATAGTTAATCACCTGCCATGCGCCTGCCTGTAGGGCACGCTGCGCTTTTTCCGCGCTGCCGACGGTACCAATGAGCTTCGCACCCAGCGCCTTGGCCCACTGGCAGGCAATCAGCCCTACGCCGCCCGCTGCCGCGTGGAACAGAAACGGTTCGCCGGGTTTGATTTCGTAGGTTTTGCGCAGCAGGTAGTAGACGGTTAGCCCTTTGAGGAAGGAGGCGGCTGCCTGCTCAAAGGAGATAGCCGCCGGGAGCAGGGCCACTTTATCCGCCGCGACGTTGTGCACCGAGCTGTAAGCACCCAGGCCGGACTGCGCATACACCACGCGATCGCCGGCTTTAACGTGTTTAACGTTGCCGCCTACCTGGCTGACCACGCCCGCGGCTTCGGTGCCCAGGCCGCTTGGCAGCGACGGCGGTGGGTAGAGTCCGCTGCGGATATAGGTATCGATGTAGTTGATGCCAATCGCTTTGTTTTCCACCTGCACTTCGTTCTCGGCAGGGGCATTGGGGGGGAATTCGACGGCGTTCAGCACTTCCGGGCCGCCATGTTTGCTAAACTCAATACGGGTTGCCATGCTTCCTCCTGAACAATTATGTGGTAATCTTTCGACCCACTCTTTATCTCGGTAATACCATTCACTATGGCAGCAAATAAACCCTTCAACAAACCGCAAGCCGAACCTCGCGTCCGCGATTTTCAGGTAGACGGGCTGAAAGTACCGCCGCACTCGATTGAAGCGGAACAATCGGTGTTGGGCGGTTTGATGCTGGATAACGAGCGCTGGGACGATGTCGCCGAGCGTGTTGTCGCAGAAGATTTTTATACTCGTCCGCACCGCCATATCTTCACGGAGATGGGGCGTTTGCAGGAGGGCGGCAGCCCGATTGACCTGATCACGCTCGCGGAATCGCTGGAGCGGCAGGGGCAACTGGACAGCGTTGGCGGCTTCGCCTATCTGGCAGAACTGTCAAAAAATACGCCAAGTGCGGCGAACATCAGCGCTTATGCCGATATCGTGCGCGAACGTGCCGTTGTCCGCGAAATGATCGCCGTGGCCAACGAAATCGCCGAGGCCGGTTTCGACCCGCAGGGGCGTACCAGTGAAGACCTGCTGGATCTCGCGGAGTCCCGCGTCTTTAAAATCGCTGAAAGCCGCGCGAATAAAGACGAAGGCCCGAAAAACATTACTGAAGTGCTCGACGCCACCGTAGCGCGTATCGAGCAGCTGTTCCAGCAGCCGCACGACGGTGTGACCGGCGTGAACACCGGCTATGACGATCTCAACAAGAAAACCGCCGGTCTCCAGCCGTCGGACCTGATCATCGTCGCCGCGCGTCCATCAATGGGTAAAACGACATTTGCGATGAACCTCGTCGAAAATGCGGCGATGTTGCAGGATAAACCGGTCCTCATTTTCAGCCTCGAGATGCCCTCAGAGCAGATTATGATGCGTTCCCTGGCGTCGCTGTCGCGCGTTGACCAGACCCGCATCCGTACCGGCCAGCTCGACGACGAGGACTGGGCGCGCATCTCCGGTACCATGGGGATTCTGCTGGAAAAACGAAACATCTACATTGATGACTCCTCCGGCCTGACGCCGACGGAAGTGCGCTCCCGTGCGCGCCGTATTGCCCGTGAACACGGCGGTATTGGCCTTATCATGATCGACTACCTCCAGTTGATGCGTGTGCCGTCGCTCTCTGACAACCGTACGCTGGAAATTGCCGAAATCTCACGTTCTCTCAAAGCGTTAGCCAAAGAACTGCACGTGCCGGTGGTGGCGCTGTCGCAGCTTAACCGTTCTCTGGAACAGCGTGCGGATAAACGCCCGGTCAACTCCGACCTGCGTGAATCCGGCTCCATCGAGCAGGATGCCGACTTAATCATGTTCATCTACCGTGATGAGGTTTATCACGAAAACAGTGACTTAAAAGGCATCGCCGAAATCATTATCGGTAAACAGCGTAACGGCCCAATCGGCACGGTGCGCCTGACGTTTAACGGTCAATGGTCGCGCTTCGATAATTACGCGGGCCCGCAGTACGACGACGAATAACAACGCTGAATCAGGTTACTCAAGCAAACACATATCAAGGAACACAAATGCAAGCGGCAACTGTAGTCATTAACCGCCGCGCTCTGCGACACAACCTGCAACGTCTGCGTGAACTGGCGCCTGCCAGCAAGCTGGTTGCGGTGGTGAAAGCGAACGCTTACGGACACGGCCTCCTCGAGACCGCGCGAACGCTCCCCGACGCCGATGCTTTTGGCGTTGCCCGTCTTGAAGAGGCCCTGCGCCTGCGTGAGGGCGGCATTACTCAGCCGATCCTGCTGCTGGAAGGCTTCTTCAACGCGACCGATCTGCCGACGATTGCCGAGCAGCACCTGCATACCGCCGTGCATAACATCGAACAGCTTGAAGCGCTGGAAACCACCGCGTTGAGCGAGCCGGTGACCGTCTGGATGAAGCTTGATACCGGCATGCACCGCCTGGGCGTGCGCCCGGAACAGGCGGAAGCCTTCTATCAGCGCCTGAGCGCCTGCAAAAACGTCCGCCAGCCGGTGAACATTGTCAGCCACTTTGCCCGCGCCGATGAGCCGGACTGTGGCGCCACCGAGCGACAGCTGGATATTTTTACCACCTTTACCGAAGGCAAGCCGGGGTTGCGCTCTATCGCAGCGTCGGGCGGCATTCTGCTGTGGCCGCAGTCGCATTTCGACTGGGCGCGCCCCGGCATTATCCTCTACGGCGTATCGCCGCTGGAGCAGAAGCCGTGGGGGCCGGATTTCGGCATGCAGCCGGTAATGTCGCTCACTTCCAGCCTGATTGCCGTGCGCGAACACAAAGCGGGTGAGCCGGTTGGCTACGGCGGCACCTGGGTCAGCGAACGCGATACCCGGCTGGGCGTGGTGGCGATGGGCTACGGTGACGGCTACCCGCGTGCCGCGCCGTCCGGTACGCCGGTGCTGGTGAATGGCCGCGAAGTGCCGATTGTTGGCCGCGTGGCGATGGACATGATCTGCGTCGATTTAGGCCCGCAGGCGCAGGACAAAACCGGTGATACGGTCATTCTGTGGGGCGAAGGTCTGCCGGTTGAACGCATCGCGGAAATGACGAAAGTGAGTGCTTACGAACTTATTACGCGCCTGACCTCGCGGGTGGCGATGAAGTATATCGATTAAGCCTGTAGCGTGCCGGATGGCGCTTGCGCTTATCCGGCCTACATCACTATATCGCGCATTGTCCGTAGGCCGGATAAGGCGTTTACGCCGCCATCCGGCAATCTTTTCACCAACCGCAACAACCGCTCGACCTTCCTTCCCATCCGGTTTATTGTGTTATTTCCTGCCTTCTGTAAACCCGGAGAACCATCGCGTGTTTCAAAAAGTTGACGCCTATGCGGGCGACCCCATTCTTTCATTAATGGAACGTTTCAAAGAAGATCCGCGCAGCGACAAAGTAAACCTCAGCATCGGTCTGTTTTATGACGAAAATGGTATTGTTCCACAGCTGAAATCGGTCGCTGAAGCGGAAGCGCGCTTTAACGCGCAGCCGCACGGCGCGTCGTTGTACCTGCCGATGGAAGGGCTGAACAGCTACCGTCATACCGTGGCGCCGCTGCTGTTTGGCGCAGATCACCCGGTTCTCCAGCAGCAGCGCGTGGCCACCATTCAAACGCTTGGCGGCTCCGGCGCGTTGAAAGTGGGCGCGGATTTCCTGAAGCGCTACTTCCCGGATTCCGGCGTCTGGGTCAGCGACCCGACCTGGGAAAACCATATCGCGATCTTTGAAGGCGCAGGTTTTACCGTCGACACCTATCCATGGTTTGATAGCGAAACCAACGGCGTGCGTTACGCAGCGCTGCTGGAGAAACTGAACACGCTGCCGGCGCGTAGCATCGTGCTGTTGCATCCGTGCTGTCATAACCCAACGGGTGCCGATCTGACCAATGACCAGTGGGACGGCGTGGTTGAGGTGCTGAAAGCGCGCGAGCTGATTCCGTTCCTCGATATCGCCTACCAGGGCTTTGGCGCGGGTATGGAAGAAGACGCCTATGCGATCCGCGCGATTGCCGACGCTGGCCTGCCCGCGCTGGTCAGCAACTCATTCTCTAAAATCTTCTCGCTGTACGGCGAACGCGTCGGCGGACTGTCGATTATCTGTGAAGATAATGAAACCGCGCTGCGCGTGCTGGGCCAACTGAAGGCGACGGTACGCCGTAACTACTCCAGCCCGCCAAACTTTGGCGCGCAGATTGTGGCGGCCGTCCTCGGCGATGCGGAGCTGAAGGCGATGTGGCTGGCCGAAGTGGAAGGGATGCGTACGCGAATTCTGGAGATGCGTCATGCGCTGGTGAATGTGCTGAAAGAAGAGATGCCAGACGGTAATTTCGATTATCTGCTCAAGCAGCGCGGGATGTTTAGCTACACCGGCCTGAGCGCAGCACAGGTTGATCGCCTGCGCGACGAGTTTGGCGTTTACCTGATTGCCAGCGGTCGTATGTGTGCGGCAGGGCTGAACAGTCGCAATGTTCAGCGTGTGGCAAAAGCCTTTGCTGCCATAATGTAAGCAAGTACTTACTCTGGTCTGGAGGCCGATTCCGGGCCAGAGTCACTCCTTGAAAGCAAAATGTGATCCCCCAGGTTTTTTCAGGATTAATCTTAGAAATCCCTTTCATTCGTACCCCTCAGACGGTAAGGTCGCCAGTGGCTTTCTTTGAAGTACCGCCCACTTTATTACAATAACGATTCGACGAATTAAGGGAAAATATGCGCAAGATCACGCAAGCTCTCAGTGCCGTCTGCTTGTTATTTGCACTGAATTCTACGGTGACGGCCCATGCGTCGTCGCCATCTCCGCTTTACCCCGGAACCGATGTTGCGAAGCTGGCCGAACAGGCGCCGATTCACTGGGTTTCCGTGGCGCAGATTGAAAACAGCCTGATGGGCCATCCGCCGATGGCGGTAGGTTTTGATATCGATGACACCGTGCTGTTCTCAAGCCCTGGCTTCTGGCGCGGGCAAAGAACCTACTCCCCGGATAGCCAGGATTACCTGAAAAACCCAGAGTTCTGGGAAAAAATGAACAACGGCTGGGACGCATTCAGCATCCCGAAAGAGGTCGCCCGTTCGCTGATTGCCATGCACGTCAAGCGCGGCGATAGCATTTACTTCGTGACCGGCCGCAGCCAGACTAAAACCGAGACCGTATCGAAAACGCTGCAGGATGATTTCCTGATCCCGGGCGTTAACATGAATCCGGTGATTTTTGCCGGCGATCAGCCGGGCCAGAACACCAAGACCCAGTGGCTAAAAGAGAAGAACATCAGGGTGTTCTACGGTGATTCCGATAACGATATCACCGCCGCGCGTGAAGTGGGTGCCCGTGGTATCCGCGTCCTGCGCGCCTCCAACTCGACTTATCGCCCGCTACCGCAGGCCGGTGCGTTTAACGAAGAAGTGATCGTTAACTCCGAGTACTAACCCCAAACCACTGTAGGCCGGATAAGGCGTTTACGCCGCCCTCCGGCAATCTGCTCTGTGCTGCCGGATGGCGCTTCGCTTATCCGGCCTACAGTATGCGACGTACACCCTACCAATAAATGATGCTTTTTTAGTCAAAATCAGGCGCTGAAAGGTTTATCCTTTCGGCGTCTTGTTGCACACTGAGATGATGCTTTTCTGCACAAGGTGGCTCGCGAGACTAAGGGGTATAACAATGACCAGTTCGGATCTTCTGCTGTACTGCATGGCTAAACGTGGCGTGGAACAGAGCGTGCACAGTGACTGGAAAGCGACGCAGATTAAAGTCGCTGATGTGCTTTTTGCAATGGTAAAGGATGTGGAAGACCGCCCGGCGGTGTCGCTGAAAACCAGCCCCGAACTGGCAGAACTGCTGCGCCAGCAGCATAAAGACGTGCGCCCAAGTCGTCATCTCAACAAAGCGCACTGGAGCACCGTTTATCTCGACGGCTCGTTGCCGAATTCGCAAATTTACTATCTGGTGGACGCGTCCTATCAGCTGGCGGTGGATCTGCTGCCGGAAGCCGTCCGGCAGCAGATGTACTCGTAATTACTGCAACAGCGGTTTCAGGAAGCGTGCGGTATGCGAGGCTTCGCAGTTCGCCACCGTTTCCGGCGTGCCTGACACGAGGATTTCACCGCCGCCGCTGCCGCCTTCCGGACCCAGATCGACAATCCAGTCCGCGGTCTTAATGACGTCCAGGTTGTGTTCAATCACCACGATGGTGTTGCCCTGGTCGCGCAGCTGATGCAGCACTTCCAGCAGCTGCTGGATGTCGGCAAAGTGCAGGCCGGTGGTCGGCTCGTCGAGAATATAGAGCGTCTGACCGGTACCACGTTTTGATAGCTCGCGCGCCAGCTTCACGCGCTGGGCCTCACCGCCGGAGAGGGTGGTCGCCGACTGGCCGAGACGAATGTAGGTCAGGCCCACGTCCATCAGGGTTTGCAGCTTACGCGCCAGCGCCGGCACGGCATCGAAGAACTCACGTGCCTCTTCAATGGTCATATCCAGCACTTCGTGGATGGTCTTGCCCTTGTACTTAATCTCCAGCGTTTCGCGGTTATAGCGTTTGCCTTTGCACTGGTCGCACGGCACGTAGATATCCGGCA
>PPYE01512157.1_pt1 | contig 14392 bp, 10 predicted proteins | sample 1559881 | NCBI WGS metagenome assembly PPYE01 (sample SAMN08240022, study PRJNA423297) | Human gut metagenome, whole genome shotgun sequencing project.
AAATAAAATGCGTGTGCCTCTTTTGTCGTCTGCTTATAGAAAGACTTGCTCTGATGACCGTATTAAAAAATAGGAGAAATGATGCAAAGCGGAACGAAAGAACACGAACTTTTAAAAGGCGGCGGTTTTCGTCATCGTCTTGTGCAAAACTTTTTCTGAGGATATGTGGAAAACCGATTTTCAACTTAAATGAGTGAAAGAATATTCAGCGGTTTCGAACGTATGTATCTCCGGTTGTGGACATATTTCGACAGATATACGCAGTTGTGTCCACGATACAAGAACAAACAACCATACAGCCGCAAAACGAAGCTGTGTATAAATATACATAATTCTGCAAAATTATGGTGTGGAAAACTCGGTGGAAAGTGTGGAAAAGCACACGGTATAGTGGAGAAAGCAAAGCGTTTCACAAGGTATCGGCTATATATGGAAAGGCAATATACTTTACGCATTCATTTTTACGACATGTTGCGTGCGGGTACGCTAAAAAGCAGCGTAAAATGGATTGGAAACGTCATTTCGGCATATACAATAAAAGGCGTGTGTTTTCAGACAAAACAAAAGGCCCGCCGAAGCGAGCCTTTAAGAGCACAGAGTATTTGAAGATCATGCCGCAGCCGTTTCTTTTTTATTGCGGTGGAAGAGAAAGCTTGCGGCGAAAATCGCAACGGAAACGAGGAATACGCAGGCTGTTACGCCGTAGAACGCTTTGCCGCCGATGGTGTCAAACAGAACGCCGCCGAGCAGGTTGCCGAGAATGCCGGAGATTTGCGCCACGGAAATGAACAGGCTGTGCGCCGTGGCACGCAGCTCCACGGGTGCAAGCTCATAGATATAGTTCGTGCCCGTGCCGAGAAATGCACCGTTGCCAAGGCCGTAAAACGCGGCAAATACCAACATAGTCGGCAGTGAATTCACAAGGAAGCAGAAGCACAGACACTCCGTCGCCATCAAAATTGCAGAAAGCATGATGAGGTATTTCATCTTGATATAGCGGCGCAGGTGGCCGATGAAGAACAGAAACGGGATCTCCATCATGGCGCGCACGGAGAGGATAAGACCAAGATTGACAGTATCAATCTGAATATCCGCCATGTAATACGTCAGAAAGTTCCCTTCAAACGCCGCGGCCATCTGGAAGAAGAATGCAAAAATGAGAAACGCCATGTATGCGTAGTTTTTCAACAGTACGCCGGCACCCGCTGCGCTCTTTTTCACACGCTTGCCGCTCTGCGGCTCAAAGCAGAAATACGTCAGTACAATGGCGGGAATCATCACAATGCCCATCACCCAGAACGTCGAAGGCACACCCGCCGCCGGAATGAGCGCGTTTACCGTGATAACACCGGCAATGGCAAATAAAAGCGAGCCGCTGCTGCGTATCATGCCGTAATTCAGTCGATGCTCCGCACAGTTGCGCACCGTAAGGTTATCGACAAACGGCGACATCGGTACGCGGAAAAAGTTGATGATCGGAATCAAGATTAGAAATAATAGCGTCGAGTAGGATTGCCCCGTCGGAATGAGTGGCACAAAAATGAAAAGGCCGCAGCCGAGCGTCAGCGTTAAAATGACAATTTTGCGCACGCTGCCGATACGGTCGCTCACCGTGCCCCAAAACGTCATGGCAAAAATAGCGACGGCACAGGCAATGGCGTTTAATAAGCCGAAATCCGTAGCGGGAAAGCCGATGCTTTGCAGGTAGACTGTTTGATAATTGCCTACCGCCATGGCCGCCCAAAAAATGCCCTGCACGCCGGCAAGGCGCAGCGTTTCCGCCATCTCCGGGGAGAGGGAGCGCAATCTGCGAAGCTTGTTCATGAAAAACCATCCTTTTAGCCCAATAGGGCCGAGTGTAATAGGGGAAGCGCGAAAAATGTGCCGTGCGCCGAATATGTCGGGTACGGGAGATATGCTTTTGATATAGTAGTTTTAGGGTATATCAAACGGAGCGGAGTGTCAAGATATTTTGTAATTTCTGTATGAAGTTTTTTACAAATGGAGTGCTTTTTAGAAGTTCAGTCCGTCAAAATCCTGCAAAAATCGCCCCGAAACCCGGAAGTTAGCCGCATGAAACCGCTTTTTGTGGTTTTTCCCTAAAAAGCGCATAGAACGCTCAGCGGGTATCTCTGTTTTTTCGAGGACAAAACAGTTGAAAATGTACCGCGAAAGTGGTACAATCTAATATCAAATAATATATTTTCTCCGGCTTGCCGGGGAATTTTTCCTATGCGGTATGCGGAAATTACCGCATAAAGACAACAAAACACGGTGCACAAGGCGAAAGGATGGTTGACGGTATGCTGAACACAGAATTCACCTCTAAGTTTGTCAAAGAGGGGCTCACCTTTGACGACGTTCTTCTGATCCCGGCAGAATCACACGTACTGCCCAGTCAGGTAGACATTTCCACTCATCTCACAAAGAAGATTAAGCTGAACACCCCCATTATGACGGCGGCTATGGATACCGTCACGGAAGCGGATATGGCCATTGCCATTGCGCGTGAGGGCGGCATCGGCATCATTCACAAGAACATGTCCATTGAGCGTCAGGCCGATCAGGTCGATATGGTCAAGCGCTCCGAGAACGGCGTTATCGTTGATCCGTTCTTCCTTGCGCCGGAGAACACCGTGCGCGAGGCGGATAACCTCATGGGCCGCTACAAGATCTCCGGCGCTCAAGGATGCACAGGAGATCCTGCGCCACCACAGAATCGAAAAGCTTCCGATTGTCGATGAAAAGGGCTATCTGAAGGGTCTCATCACGATTAAAGATATTGAAAAAGCTGTGCAGTACCCGAACTCTGCAAGAGACGAAGGCGGCCGTCTGCTCTGCGGCGCGGCTATCGGCGCTACGGCTGACGTTCTGGACCGCGTTGCTGCCCTTGTGGAAGCACAGGTCGACGTTGTCGTGCTCGATTCCGCACACGGCCACAACAGCGGCATCATCGAAGCGGTGAAAAAGGTCAAGAAAGCATACCCGGACCTTCAACTCATTGCGGGTAACGTTGCAACGGCAGAGGGCACCCGTGCGCTTATCGAAGCCGGCGCAGACTGCGTAAAGATCGGCATCGGCCCGGGCTCCATCTGCACCACCCGTGTGGTTGCCGGTATCGGTGTGCCGCAGGTCACGGCTGTGTATGACGCAGCATGCGCGGCGGCAGAATACGGCGTTCCGGTTATCGCAGACGGCGGCATCAAGTACAGCGGTGATATCGTCAAGGCGCTCGCAGCAGGTGCAAGCGTTGTTATGCTCGGCTCCCTTGTTGCAGGCTGCAAGGAGACCCCCGGCGAGTACGAGCTCTATCAGGGCAGACAGTTCAAGGTCTACCGCGGCATGGGCTCTCTGGGTGCTATGGGTAAGGGCTCCAGCGACCGCTACTTCCAGGCAAACAACAAGAAGTACGTTCCGGAAGGCGTCGAGGGCCGTGTGCCTTATAAGGGACCGCTCGCAGATACCATCTATCAGATGGTCGGCGGTCTGCGCTCCGGCATGGGTTATGTGGGCTGCGCAAATATCCCGGAAATGCACGAGAAGGCACAGTTCGTGCGTATTACGGGTGCGGGTTTGAAGGAAAGCCATCCGCACGACATTCAGATTACGAAGGAAGCCCCGAACTACTCCATCCACGGCTGATTTTAAATTTGCATTACGGAAACTCTTCGTCTGCACGGCGAAGGGGTTCTGTTTTGTTTTCAGCAGTTGCACAAAAACCGGTAAGCATGCATAGTGAAGGACATCTGATGCAAACTAAAGCAAAAATCCGTATTCTATATCGATATTGGAATATCACATACTATTATATATAGGATGGCTTTGCAGCAAAAAACGCATAGAAAACAGCGCACATAGGGGAGAGGCAGGTGGACAAAACTTCGAAAATGTCCAACATATTTTCCGGGTAAACTGCATTTTTGCGCGTTCTCTTTCAAAAACAGGAGGAAAATTGCCGGATTTCGCCGTAAAATGCAGGAATTCGGTTTCTATCCGTCGTTCGTGCACAATACACGGAAACTTGTATTTTTGTCGAGGACACGCCCCTGACGCGGCTTTTTTTGGCGGATTTTGGGCGGATTTAATTACAAAATTGCAATACTATCATGAAAAACTGCACGGTGTGTATATGCCTCAAGGTCATAATTCACAAAAATACACGAAAATTAGGACATGATTTCCATAGTTTTGCCACTTGCGATTTAGCGCTTTATGCTGTATTATGTATGCAATATGAATTTTCTTTGAACGAAAATTTCATAATTCTATCACCTATCACATTAGGAGGAACAAGAAATGAAACTGAAGAAGGTTTTAGCTCTGGTTCTGTCCGCGGCGTTGGTTGTGTCCGCATTCGCAGGGTGCGGCGGCAACAGCTCCAGCTCCACGACATCTACCGAGAGCATCGCAGCTTCTGAAAGCAGCGCAGAATCCACCGAGTCCACCGCCTCCGGAGATTCCACCCCGGCTGCATCCGGTGACGCTACGGCAATCTTCACCCCGAAGACCGTAGACGCTGCAAAGACCATCAGCCTGAACGCAGGTATGGAGCCGACAGGCCTGAACACCCTGACCTCCACATACTCCATTGAGTTCGCCTTGTTCAAGCACATGTATGAAAACCTCGTCACCCTCGACGATGACGACAACACAGCCCCGGGCGCAGCTGAGAGCTGGGACTACGATGAGGATACCCTCACCTACACCTTCCACCTCCGTAAGGACGGCGTTTGGACAAACGGCGACCCGGTTACGGCGAAGGACTTCGAGTTTGCTTGGAGTCAGGCTTTGAACCCGGATGTTGCTTCTGATTACGCTTACTTCCTCTACTTCATCAAGAACGCTGAAAAGTACTTCAACGGTGAAGTTACTTGGGACGAAGTTGGTGTAAAGGTTGTCGATGATTATACCCTCGAGGTTACCCTGGAGCAGCCGACTCCGTACGCACTGTTCCTGTTCTCCTTCGGCACCCTTGCTCCGATCAACCAGAGATTCTATGAGGCTGTAGGCGCAGACCTCTACTCCACCGAAGCGCAGTACTTCTGCACGAACGGCCCGTTCGCTCTTACCGAGTGGAGCCACAACGATAAGATCGTTATGCAGAAAAACGATGCATGGCACGGCGCAGCAGACGTAGAAGTTGAAGAGATCGATTGGAAGATCATCACCGATGCCAACGCAGCTCTCTCCTCCTTCCTCGCAGGCGACCTGGATATGGTCGGTCTCGACACCGGCGAACTCATCAAGCAGGCTACAGCAGCAGGTGCTACGATTCAGTCTTATACGGATGGTTCCGCATTCTACATTTACTTCAACAACAATGACCAGTATCTCTCCAATGTAAATCTCCGTCGTGCACTGTTCAATGCAATTGACGCGCAGAAGGAAATTGATACGGTTTGGCAGAACGATAACGAGCCGATGACTTCCTTCACGGCGCCCGGTGTTTCCGCTGCTGACGGCACCTCCTTTGCAGGTAAGGTCGGCGAGCTGTATGCGCCGTCCCGTGACCAGGAAAAAGCTAAGGAATACCTTGCAACGGCTCTCTCCGAGCTCGGCTGCACGGTAGATGATCTCTCCGCTCACCTCTCCATCGACTGCGGCGACTCCCCGACGTCTATTGCAGAAGCTTCCTTCTATCAGGAGCAGTGGAGACAGGTTCTCGGCATCGAGGTTGCCGTTAACTCCATGATCACCAAGCAGGGTTCTCAGAACCGTAAGACCGGCAACTATGTCATGTCCATCACCGGTTGGGGCCCGGACTACAACGACCCGAACACCTTCCTTGACATGTGGGTCACCGATGGCGGCAACAACCAGACCGGCTTCTCCAACGAGAGATACGATGAGCTCATCGACCTCGCAGCCAAGGAGACAGACCTTGAAAAGCGTGAGTCTTACTTCATCGAGTGCGAGCAGATCATTGCGGATCAGCTCCCGATCGGCCCGTCCTTCTGGAGAGCTCCGTCCTATGCTTGCTCCGATAAGATCAAGGGCGGTATGCACAGATCTACGTTCCAGGATATCAACGCTGTTTACGTAAAGCTTTCCTAATCGAAAACCTTACGGGCGCTGACCCGGATACTTAAAAGAAATTCAAATACGGTTACGGCTTGCGGTGCATCTTAAAAGGGTGCGCCGCACCGAACTGTATTTATTCTTTTAATCTTTTACTTCAACACTTTTAGGTGATATACGCATCACTGTGTTGGGTGAGTAAAGCCTTGTTTCCCCGAAATTTTGGGGATTTCCGCGAACGGCAATACAAGCTGCATTCGCTAAGTTCACAAAATTGATGTGCCAAAGGCGGCAGAATAATTTCCGAGCTTTTGCGCACATTTTTTGTTATATTGTCATATTGTCGTTTATCGGACAAGGCCGCGGACGCTTTGGCGGCATCGTTCCCAAAAACGTCGGCGGCTTTGTCCGCATAACCTTTAATCATTCTATTAAACTATCAAAGAGAGGTGGATTGCACATGACTAAGTACATCTTAAAGCGCGTGGGCTATTCCATTGTTACCCTGTTCCTGTTGGTCGCGATCACATTCTTCATGATGCAGTTTCTTCCGGGCGACCCGTTCACCGGTGAAAAGCAGCTTCCCGCGGCACAGATGGAAGCGCTTTATGCGAAATACGGTCTTGATAAGCCCGTATGGCAGCAGTTCTTCATTTATATCGGTAATGTTGTGCAGGGCGACCTTGGCGTTTCCCTTACCTATAACCGTGCGGTCACATTGATGATCACCGAAGCATTTGCCATTTCGTTTGACGTCGGTATCCGTTCCATTTGCTTCGCCTTCATCGGCGGCGTACTCCTCGGCACACTCGCAGCCATTAAGCGCGGCAAGGCAGCCGACACAGTTGCCATGATTATTGCACTGCTCGGTGTTTCCGTTCCGTCGTTCGTTGTGGCCTCTGTTTTGCAGTATTTCCTCGGCCTCAAGCTGTATATGGCAACGGGCATGCGTATTTTCGCTATTACCGGCTGGGAAGGCTTCAACAGCCACATTCTCCCGGTTGTCGCACTCGGCTTCGGTTCTCTCGCGACGATCTCCCGTCTGATGCGTACCAGCATGCTGGACGTTCTCGGTCAGGATTACATCAAGACCGCTAAGGCAAAAGGCCTTTCCCAGAGCGGCATCATCTTTAAGCATGCAATGCGCAACGCCATCATGCCGGTCGTCACGGTCCTCGGCCCGATCACGGCAGGCATCCTCACCGGCGGCTTCGTTGTAGAAAGCGTTTTCGGTATCCCGGGCCTCGGCAAGTATTTCGTGCAGAGCATTCAGGGTCTCGATTACACCATGATCTGCGGCACCACGGTTTTCTACGGCGCGTTCCTTATTATTGCGAACCTCGTAGTCGATATTGCGTATGGTCTCATTGATCCGCGCGTGAAATTGGAGGGCTGAGTATGACACAGATAGATAAAAGCCGTTTTGAGTGGATCGGTTCCGACTCCGCTCGCCGCGAGGGCATTTCCCGCCCGAGCACGACCTTCTGGAAAGACGCCATCGGCAGACTGATGAAAAACAAAGTTGCCGTTGTGTGCTTCTTCATCATCGTGCTTCTCATCCTTTCCTGCATCATCGTGCCGTTCTTCTCTCCGTTTGAGAGCCGTGAACAGCACCTTGGCGAAGTCAACAAGGGCTTCATGACAGTTTGTACAGACTCCCGCTATGAGGGACAGCACCATGTACACTATTTCGGCACCGATAACCTCGGCCGTGACCTTTTCCTGCGCGCCTTTGAAGGCGGCCGCGTCTCTCTGATGATCGCGTTCGCAGCCGTGTTCGTCAACCTCATCGTCGGCCTGATCTACGGCGGTATTTCCGGTTACATCGGCGGCGCGGTTGATACCATCATGATGCGTATCGTGGAAATCGTCAACGGTATTCCGTACCTTATCGTTGTTATTCTTTTGATGATGGTGCTCCCGAAGGGCATCTTCACCATGGTCGTCGCCTACGGCATCACCGGCTGGACCGGCATGGCACGTCTTGTGCGTGGTCAGGTGCTCCAGCTCAAGAGTCAGGAGTATATCGTGGCGGCAGAAGCCATGGGCGCAAAGAGCTCCAGAATCATTGCAAAGCACCTCATTCCGAATGCGCTTTCCGTTATCATCATCAACGTCACCCTCGCAATTCCGAGCGCGATCTTCACCGAGGCATTCCTTTCCTACATCGGTCTCGGTGTTCCGGTTCCGCAGCCGTCTTGGGGCGTTCTGGCAAAGGGCGGTCAAGATGTGTTCATGACGTATCCGTACCAGCTTGTTGTGCCGGCAGTTGCCATCAGCCTTACAATGCTTTCCTTCAACCTGTTGGGCGACGGCCTGCGCGATGCATTTGACCCGCGCTTGAGGAGGTAATTCAACATGAATAAAGTATTAGATGTGCAGAACCTGCACGTTTCCTTCGATACCTACGCCGGTGAGGTCAAGGCTGTCCGCGGCGTCACATTCTCGCTGAGCGAGGGCGAAGTGCTCGCCATCGTCGGTGAGTCCGGCTGCGGCAAGAGCGTCACGGCGCAGACCATCATGAAGCTGAACCCCATGCCGCCCGCAAGAATTAAAGAGGGCAGCGTGCAGCTCGGCGAGCACGACATCGTAGCCGCGAACGAAAAAGAAATGCAGAAGATTCGCGGCAAGGAAGTTTCCATGATCTTCCAGGACCCGATGACCTGCCTGAACCCGACAAAGCCCGTCGGCAAGCAGATTGTCGAGGCCATTCAGCACCACCGTCATCTTTCCAAGGCAGAGGCGAAGGCGGAAGCTATTAAATACCTCTCTCTTGTTAACATTCCGAACCCGGAAGAGCGTGCAAAGCAGTATCCGCACGAATTCTCCGGCGGCATGCGTCAGCGTGCCATGATCGCAATGGCACTTTCCTGCAACCCGAAGCTCCTCATTGCCGATGAGCCGACCACCGCACTGGACGTGACCATTCAGGCGCAGATTATGGACCTGCTCGCCGAGATCAAAGAGAAGACCAGCACCGCGATTATCCTCATCACGCACGACCTCGGCGTCGTGGCGTCCATGGCAGACCGCGTGGCGGTCATGTATGCAGGTAAGGTTGTAGAGACCGGCACCTGCGAGGATATTTTCTACCGCAATGCGCACCCGTACACGCAGGCATTGTTAAAGAGCCTGCCGTCCGTGGATATGAACAAGACCCAGCGCCTTGTTTCCATCCCCGGCACACCGCCGGATTTGCTGAACCCGCCGAAGGGCTGCGGTTTCGGTGCCCGCTGCACGCACTGCATGAAGATTTGTCATGAGGAGCAGCCGCCGGTATTCAAGGTGGGCGAGGGTCATGAGGCAGCATGCTGGCTGCTCCATCCCGATTGCCCGAGCGCAGCAGAAAGGGGTGAGCCGGATGAGCAGTAATGAAAAACTGATCGTTCTGGACGACGTATGCAAGCACTTTAAGGTTTCCGGCGGTATGCTGAAGGCCGTCGACCACATTTCTCTCGATATTTATAAGGGCGAAACGCTCGGCCTTGTCGGCGAGTCCGGCTGCGGCAAGTCCACGCTCGGCCGTGTGGCCATGGGCATTTATCCCGCAACATCCGGCAAGCTCTACTATGCCGGCGAAGAGCTGAATCTGAAAAACGCCGCAACGCGTTTCAAGTATGCGAAAAAAGCGCAGATCATTTTCCAGGATCCGTACGCTTCTCTGGATCCGCGTATGACCGTTTCCTCCATCATTGAAGAGGGTATGGTCATCCACGGCATGTACGACGCAAAGCGCCGTCAGGAGCGCGTATACGAGCTCCTCGAGCTGGTCGGTCTGAACAAAGAGCACGCCAACCGCTTCCCGCATGAGTTCTCCGGCGGTCAGCGCCAGCGTATCGGCATTGCCCGTGCGCTCGCTATCGAGCCGGAATTCATCGTGTGCGATGAGCCGATCTCAGCACTGGACGTTTCCATCCAGTCCCAGATCATCAACCTGCTGCACGACCTGCAGCAGCAGCTCGGACTGACGTTCCTTTTCATTGCGCATGACCTCAACATCGTCAAGTACATCAGCGACCGTATCGCCGTTATGTACCTCGGCAATGTCGTTGAGCTCGCTTCTTCCGACGATCTGTATGCGCACACGCTGCATCCGTACTCCAAGGCTCTGCTTTCCGCAGTGCCGATTCCGGACCCGAGTGCAGAAGCGCAGAAGCACCGCCAGATTCTTTCCGGCGACGTGCCGAGCCCGATCAACACGCCGAAGGGCTGCAACTTTGCCGGCCGTTGCCCGGTCGCCTGCGATAAGTGCAGAGAGTCGAAGCCGCAGCTGCGTGAAATTCGTCCGGGTCATTTCTGCGCCTGCCATCTGGTAGAGCCGGAAATCTGATCGGATCTGTAAGTGAAAATCAAAGCTCCCGTTCACAGGCTTTCGTGAACGGGAGCTTTTGCTATAGGGTAAAACCCGGGAAATAAAATGCCCGCCATGCAGGAACCAAAACGTTCTGCACGGCGGGCATTTTGGTAAAAATTTGAAATCAGCCGTCAAATGTGCGGTCAAGCTCCGGACAGGAGACTTTTTCGTTTTGGAGCAGCTTTTGCGCAGCCGGGAAAAGCGTTTTCGCAAGCTCCAGTGCTTTGCCGTACAGTTCGATAAGGTGCTCCGTGCACAGCTTGCAGCTCGGCACGTCCTGCGTGGTCATCATCATATCGGCAATGGCGTCGTGGTGGAACGTGATGTAAAGCCCGGTGTCAATGGCGCGGCGCAGCGCCTTGTTCGGCGTGAACAGCACACGGCCGTAGAATACCATGGAGGAGATGCTCTTTTCGGTCAGCGCCACAGTAGCTTCCGGCGTGTAGAAGGGCGTGATCACGGCGGCGTTGCGCGTGTTCACTTCAAAATGGCCGCACGGGTCAAAGTGCTGTGGGTCTTTGCCGTCTTTGAGTAACAAAGCGCGGTCGAAAGCGGTCTCCGTCGCCGCGTGCGTGACGTTGAATTCTTTCATCGCCGTGTGGATGTACGGGTGGCAGATAGAATCCAGCGTAAAGTGGCACAAAAGCCCGTAGAAATACGCGCGGGCAGCATCTTTGTCATGCGCAGACGCAATGACCTTCTGTGCGCGCTGTAAAAAGTAGCGCCCGGAGCGCTTGTGTGCCGCATAGCCGATGCGGTTCACCTTGTTCGGCAGAACGGGTCGATAGAAAAAGTAGATGTCCGGTCCGTGTAAGCCAATGTCAAAAAGCCCGCGGTGCGCGGTGCAAATGCTGCGGATGTCCTCCGGCAGCTGTTTTAAAACATCGCAGCCAAAGCGATAATGGGTATAAAAAGCAGGCATAACGGTAACTCCTTCCGTAAAGGGTTTCTATTTATATGTATCATAACCGTTTTTAAAGCGTTTTACAACGAAAATTTTCGTTCACGTGATTTTTTTACAGAAACTTAACTGCGCGGCTTGATAAAATCCACAAAATCGTTTATCATTATAACAAAGAGAATACACCGTAAACGGCATAGATCATGCAGAAAGGAAAAATAAAATGAGCAATCCGTATAAGATCGATTGGAACGAGTATGCCGCGCTGGCGCGTCAGGCCGTGGCGGAAGGCTGCGTGCTGCTGAAAAATGACGACAAGGCGCTGCCAATCCGAAAGGGTGAGCGCGTTTCCGTGTTCGGCAGAATTCAGTTCGATTATTATAAGAGCGGCACAGGCTCCGGCGGCGCAGTTAATACCCGCTACGTCACGAACATTCTGGACGCTTTAAAAGAAAACAAAGACATTTCCGTCAACGAGGAGCTGGAGCAGACCTACCGTGACTGGCTGAAGGACCATCCGTTTGAAAAGGGCATGGGCTGGGCACAGGAGCCGTGGTGCCAGGAGGAAATGCCCGTCACGAAAGAGCTCGCCGAGCAGGCTGCTGCAAAGTCCGATATCGCCGTTGTCATCATCGGCCGCACCGCAGGTGAAGATAAGGACAACAGCGCCGCAGAGGGCAGCTATCTCTTAACGACCGCCGAGCATCAGATGTTAAAAGAGGTTTGCGGCGCGTTCAAGCGTGTGGCGGTTCTGCTGAACGTAGGCAATATCATCGATATGAAGTGGGTGAAAGAATACGATCCCGCCGCTGTGCTGTACGTCTGGCAGGGCGGCCAGGAGGGCGGCGCAGGCGCTGCGGATATTCTCACAGGCACTGTCACGCCGTGCGGCAAGCTGAGCGACACCATCGCGCTTGACATCAGCGATTATCCGTCTACAGAGGGCTTCGGTGATCCCACACGGGTCATTTATAAAGAAGACATCTACGTCGGCTACCGCTACTTTGAGACGTTCGCAAAAGACTGTGTGCTGTATCCGTTCGGCTACGGTCTCAGCTACACGACCTTCACCCGCACGGTTGAAAGCTTCGATTTCGACGGCGAGACCGTTACAGAGAAAGTCACCGTGAAAAATACCGGCGACGTGCAGGGCAAAGAGGTCGTCACCGTCTTCGTTGAAGCACCGCAGGGCAAGCTCGGCAAGGCCGCAAGAAGCCTCGCCGCATTCGCAAAGACCGAAACCCTGCAGCCGGGTGAAAGCGAAACGCTTACGCTTACGTTCCCAATCGCAAATCTTGCGTCCTACGACGACAGCGGCGTTACGGGACACAGATTCTGCTATGTGCTTGAAAGCGGCGCGTATAACGTCTACACGGGCGGCTGCGTGCGCGGCGCAAAGCTCTCCGGCAGCTTTGAAGTGAAAGAAGATACCGTCACCCGCACATGCGTGCAGGCGTGCGCGCCGGTCACGAAGTTTGACCGCATGGTGAATCACAATAACACGATCGCATTCGAGCCCGCACCGCAGCGCGAATACGATATGGCGGCCCGCAGCGCGGCGGCATTAAAGCCTGCAAAGCCGTATACGGGCGACAAGGGCATCAAGCTCGGCGATGTATTCGACGGCAAAGCGGAGCTGGAAGACTTTGTAGCGCAGCTTTCCGACGAAGACCTCATCTGCCTTATGCGCGGCGAGGGCATGAACTCTCCGAAGGTCACGGCGGGCACCGCAGGCGCGTTCGGCGGCGTCACGGAAAACCTCGTCAACTTCGGTATTCCCACAGCCTGCTGTGCAGACGGCCCCTCCGGCATTCGTATGGACTGCGGCACCGTCGCGTTCAGCCTGCCGAACGGCACCTTGCTTGCCTGCACCTTTAACGAAAAGCTGAATGAAGAACTTTTCGCCATGCAGGGCAAGGAGCAGCGCAAAAACCACGTCGACACACTTCTCGGCCCGGGTCTCAATATCCACCGCAGCCCCTTAAACGGCAGAAACTTTGAGTATTTCTCGGAGGACCCGCTGCTCACCGGCAAGCTCGCCGCCGCACAGCTGCGCGGTATGCGCCGCTTCGGTGTCACCGGCACCATCAAGCACTTTGCCTGCAACAACCAAGAGTTTAAGAGAACCGAGATCGATTCCGTCCTTTCCGAGCGCGCACTGCGTGAGGTTTACCTGCGCGCGTTTGAAACGGCCGTAAAAGAGGGCGGCGCATACTCCGTCATGTCCACCTACGGTGGTCTGAACGGCGTTTGGACGGCCAGCAACTTCGACCTGCTCACGACCGTCTTGCGCGACGAGTGGGGCTTCACAGGTACCGTTATGACCGACTGGTGGGCAAAGGGCAACGATCGCGAGGGCGAAGAAGCCACCCGCGAGAACGTCGCCGCACAGGTGCGCGCGCAGAATGACCTCAACATGGTTAACGCGGACGCCGCCTCGAACAGCCAACACGATAATTTGGACGACGCCCTTGCAGACGGCAGACTGACGCGTGACGCGCTCGTGCGCTCTGCGATGAATATCTGCCGCACCGTGATGAACTCGCCTGTGATGGAGCGCAGCCTCGGCCGCATGAGCGATGAGGAGCGCGAAGCCGCAGAAGCGGAGAAGACGAGCGAAGATTACGTCGATTTCAGCGGCGAGTATCAGTTCATCGATGACGAAGCTCCGCTCGACATTTCCGCAGTCAATACGGAAAAAGGCGCTTCCACCGTTCTCGGCATCCGCTATAAGAAAAACGGCCTCTATAAGTTTGTCATGCGCGTAAAAGCAAACGCCAATGAAGTGGCGCAGATTCCGATGTCTATCTTCATCGACGGTAACCTGCGCGGCATGGTCATGATCAACGGCACGAACGGCGAGGTCGTTACCGCAGAGCAGGACATCGGCGTGCTGTTCGGCGGCACGAATTATCTCAAGCTCTACTTCGGCCAGACCGGTATGGAGATCGAAGAGATTAAATTCGTCTGCACACAGGCATTTTAAGTGAATTCATACGCAAAATTGCAGGATTATTCTCTAAAAGCGGGGAATGACCCTGCTTTTTGCATTTTTAAAGCCGTACACTTTCATTTTAGCGCAAAATTGCTTGCAATTTATTTTGTATACTATATAATAG
>PPYE01107556.1_pt1 | contig 14391 bp, 12 predicted proteins | sample 1559881 | NCBI WGS metagenome assembly PPYE01 (sample SAMN08240022, study PRJNA423297) | Human gut metagenome, whole genome shotgun sequencing project.
ACCTCGTAGAGTTTGCGCCCGCAGGCGCAAAGAAAGTCCAATCATTTTCTTCGGCGACATGTGCGGCGAAGAAAATACTTTTCGGCCTGCAAACGTGCGCGCCGTCCGCCTCCGGCGGACAGCGCGTGCGCTGCAGTCAGGCCGCAAACCCTTTTGTCAAAAAGTATTACTTTTTGACAGCCTCAACGGCGGCGCGCCCAAACGGGCGCGCCGCTGAGTCTGTCTGTATCCGGTTCCTGGCGCAGAGATGCGTGTCAACGCGGGACGGAAAATGACGGAATTTTTCGTGCAAAAAGACGGCGCGCAAAGCCGCCGGATTTGTTGACAGACCGGGCGATTATGTGATATTATATCAAAAATTTGCGATTCGGCAGAAATGAGGCGAGGAAAAATGGTTGCGGCCGCAGAGAATATGCAGGCATTTGGGTGGGATCTTTTTTCCGGCAACCGTGATTCTGTTTTTCTTGGCAGCGGCAGCATTGCCGGTGACGAACTTGATATTTCTTCTTTCGTGGTATTACCTGGTTTCGTAGATGTGCATGTACATCTTCGTGAGCCGGGTTTTTCTTATAAGGAGACCATTTCGTCCGGCACGCTTGCTGCGGCGCACGGCGGATACAGCCGCGTGTGCGCCATGCCCAATCTGGATCCGGCGCCGGACAGTTTGCAGACGCTTGCTCCCCAACTGGAGCGCATCCGCACGGATGCGGTCATCGACGTGACGCCCTACGGCGCGATCACCGCGCACCGCGGCGGCAGGGAGCTTGCGGACATGGAGCAGCTCGCGCCCTACGTCGCCGGCTTTTCCGACGACGGCAGCGGCGTGCAGGATGCGGATGTGATGCGCGCCGCGATGCGCAAGGCGGCAAGTCTCGGCAAGCTCATCGCCGCGCACTGCGAGGACAACACCCTCCTGCACGGCGGCTATATCCACGACGGCGCGTATGCCCGCGCCCACGGGCACAAGGGCATCAGCAGCGAGAGTGAGTGGCGGCAGCTGGAGCGCGATCTCGAGCTGGTGCGCGAGACGGGCTGCGCCTATCATATGTGCCACGTGTCCACCAAGGAGAGCGTGGCGCTTATCCGCCGGGCGAAGGCGCAGGGGCTGGACGTCACCTGCGAGACCGCACCGCACTACCTCGTGCTGACCGAGGACGACCTGCGCGAGGACGGCAGCTTCAAGATGAACCCGCCCCTGCGCACGCAGGCAGACCGGCAGGCGCTGCTCGAGGGCATCCTCGACGGCACGGTGGACATGATCGCGACCGACCACGCGCCGCACAGCGCGCAGGAAAAGGCCAAGGGCCTCGCCGGGAGCGCCATGGGCATTGTCGGTCTCGAGACGGCGTTCCCCATTCTCTACACCCACCTTGTGCGCACCGGCGTGCTGACGCTCGACAAGCTTGTGGAGCTCATGGCGGTCAACCCCAGAAAGCGCTTCGGCTTCCCGCTGCGCACGGACGATTATGCCGTCTGGGACCTGAACACGTGCTACCGCATCGACCCGGCGCAGTTTTGCTCCATGGGAAAGAGCACGCCCTTCGCCGGACAGACGGTCTACGGGCGGTGCGTGCGCAACGTCTGCGGCGGCGCCGTCGTCTGGCAGGACGCACAGGTCTGAGCGCCTTACACCTACATACAAAAATACATCACATACAGGACTTTTTACGTACTGAGGAGGAATTCACATGCCCAAGAGAACGGATCTGAAGAAAATTATGATCATCGGCTCCGGCCCGATCGTCATCGGTCAGGCCGCTGAGTTTGACTATGCCGGCACGCAGGCGTGCCTGTCGCTCAAGGAGGAGGGGTACGAGGTCATCCTCGTCAACTCCAACCCCGCCACGATCATGACGGATACCTCCGTCGCGGACAAGGTGTACATGGAGCCGCTGACGCTGGAGTATGTGGCGCGTATCCTGCGCAAGGAGCGCCCGGACGCGATCGTCCCGGGCATCGGCGGCCAGACCGGTCTGAATCTGGCGATGCAGCTCGAGCAGAAGGGCGTGCTCAAGGAGTGCCAGGTCGAGCTTCTCGGCACGGACAGCGACAGCATCCGCCGCGCCGAGGACCGCGAGCAGTTCAAGGAGCTCTGCCAGAGCATCGGCGAGCCGGTCATCCCGTCGCAGATCACCTACAACCTCGAGGAGGCCAAGGCCGCGGCCGCGGCCATCGGCTATCCGGTCGTGCTGCGCCCGGCGTTCACGCTCGGCGGCACGGGCGGCGGCTTTGCCGACGACGAGGCGCAGCTCGTCGAGCTGGGCATGCAGGCGTTCAAGCTCTCGCCCATCCATCAGGTGCTGATCGAAAAGAGCGTCAAGGGCTATAAGGAGATCGAGTTTGAGGTCATGCGCGATGCGTCCGACCGCGCCATCACCATCTGCGGCATGGAGAACATCGACCCCGTGGGCGTGCACACCGGCGACTCCGCCGTCGTCGCGCCGATCATGACGCTCAGCGACCATGACATGAAGATGCTCAACGACAGCGCGATCAAGATCATCCGCACGCTGAAGATCCAGGGCGGCTGCAATGTGCAGTTTGCGCTCAACCCCAAGACCTCGGAGTACTTCCTCATCGAGATCAACCCCCGCGTCTCCCGCTCGTCGGCGCTGGCGAGCAAGGCCAGCGGCTATCCCATCGCGCGCGTCACGGCCAAGGTCGCCGTCGGCATGAACCTCGACGAGATCGCCGTCGCCAACACGACGGCCGCGTTCGAGCCGTCGCTGGACTACGTGGTCGCAAAGCTGCCGCGCTTCCCGTTCGATAAGTTCTCGACCGCCGCCAACACGCTCGGCACGCAGATGAAGGCCACGGGCGAGGTCATGGGCATCGGCAGCACGCTCGAGGAGTGCCTGCTCAAGTCCGTCCGCTCGCTGGAGATCGGCGCGCAGCACCTCTGGCTGCCGAAGTTCCAGAACATGACCAAGGCGGAGCTGACCGAGTACCTGCGCCAGTTCCGCGATGACGGGCTCTTTGCCGTCGCGCAGCTGCTGCGTCTGGGCGCGAGCGTGGACGAGGTCGCTGCGCTGACGATGATCACGCCGTTCTTCCTCGAGACCATCCGCGGCATCGTGGACATGGAGCAGACGCTCTGCACGCACAAGGGCGACGGAGAGACGCTCAAGCAGGCCAAGCAGATGGGCTTCTGTGACCCCTACATCGCGCGGCTCTGGGGCGTGCGCGAGGAGGATGTGTATGCCCAGCGCGTGCAGCTGGGGCTCTACCCCGCCTACAAGATGGTGGACACCAGCCACACCGGCGCTTACATCCCCTATTTCTACTCCACCTATGCCCCCGGCGCAAAGAGCGAGGCGCGCCGCTCGGACAAGAAGAAGGTCGTCGTGCTCGGCGCGGGTCCGATCCGCATCGGTCAGGGCGTGGAGTTTGACTACTCCACCGTCCACGCGGTGCAGACCATCCGGCGCGCGGGCTACGAGGCCATCATCATCAACAACAACCCCGAGACGGTCTCCACCGATTACACGACCGCCGATAAGCTGTATTTCGAGCCCCTCACGCCCGAGGACGTCATGAACATCCTGCACGAGGAGCAGGCCGATCAGGTGATCGCCAGCCTCGGCGGCCAGACGGCCATTAATCTGGCACAGCCGCTCATGACGCGCGGCGTGCAGATCATCGGCACGGACTGCGCCGCAATCGAGCGCGCGGAAAACCGCGACTGCTTTGAAAAGCTGCTGCTCGAGCTGAACATCCCGCAGCCGATGGGCGCGGCGGTGACGAATCTGGACGACGGCCTCAAGGCTGCGCACACGGTGGGCTATCCGGTGCTGGTGCGCCCGTCGTTCGTGCTGGGCGGCCGCGCCATGGAGATCGTGGCCGACGACGAGATGCTGCGCCACTACCTGCAGAATGCCGTGCGCACCGGCGAGGGCAAGCCCGTGCTGGTCGACAAGTACATCTCCGGCCGCGAGGTCGAGGTCGACGCCATCTGCGACGGTAGAGACGTGTTCGTGCCCGGCATCATGGAGCTGGTCGAGCGCACCGGTGTCCACTCCGGCGACTCCATCAGCGTCTACCCGCCGTTTTCCATCTCCGACAAGGTCAAGGGCACGATTCTGACCTATGCCAAGAAGCTCGGTCTGGGCATCGGCATCGTCGGCCTGTATAACATCCAGTTCATCGTCGATAAGAGCGACCATGTCTACATCATCGAGGTCAACCCCCGCTCGTCGCGCACGGTGCCGTTTTTGTCGAAGGCCACGGGCTATCAGCTCGCGGACATCGCCACCAACGTCATCCTCGGCACGAGCCTCAAGGAGCAGGGCATCTTCGACCTGTATCCGCCGGAGAAAGAGCGCTGCTATGTCAAGGCGCCGGTGTTCTCCTTTGCCAAGCTCCACGGGCTGGACGCCTACCTCTCCCCGGAGATGAAGTCCACGGGCGAGGCCATCGGCTACGACAAGAAGCTCTCGCGCGCCATGTACAAGGCGCTGCAGGCCTCCGGCATGAACGTGCAGAACTACGGCACCGTGTTCGTGACGCTGGCCGATGAGGACAAGCCCGAGGGCCTGCCGCTCGTGCGCCGGTTCTATGAGATGGGCTTTAACATCGAGGCGACCGCCGGCACGGCTGCCTACCTCAAGTCCTTCGGCATCCGCACGCGCGTGCGCGGCAAGATCAGCGACGGCAGCCACGAGATCCTCGATTCCATCCGCAGCGGCTACGTCAGCTACATCATCAACACCCGCTCCATCCATTCGAGCGTCCACGCGCAGGACGGCGCCGCGATCCGGCGCTGCGCGGTGGAAAACGGCGTGACCGTCTTTACCTCGCTCGATACGGTGCGCGTGCTGCTCGACGTGCTCGAGGAGACGACGCTGGCCGTGTCCACGATCCACGCGGAGTAAGCCGTGCAGCAGAGAGTTTTCACCATTGCGGAAAACGCGCCCGTCGCCCGCGGGACGTATCGTCTGCGTCTCACGGGGGACACCGCCGCGATCACCGCGCCGGGGCAGTTTGTGGATATCCGGCTCGCCGGATATTTTCTGCGCCGCCCCGTGTCGGTGTGCAGCTGGAGTGACGGCGCGCTGACGCTGTATTATAAAGTGGCGGGCGCAGGCACGGCGCAGCTGAGCACGCTGGCGCCGGACACGGAGCTGGACCTGCTGGTCGGTCTCGGCAACGGCTTTGACACCGCACCCGCCGGTGCGCGGCCGCTGCTGGTCGGCGGCGGCGTGGGCGCGTCCCCGCTGTACGGTCTGGCGCAGCAGCTCGTGGCCGAGGGGCGCAGCCCGCTGGCCGTGCTCGGCTTTCGCACGGCGGCAGAGGTGCTGCTTGCCGATGCGTTTTGTGCGCTCGGCATCCCCGTCACGGTCGTGACCGAGGACGGCACCATGGGCGCGCGCGGCTTCGTGACCGACGCGCTGCCCGAGGACGGCACCTATGTGTATGCCTGCGGGCCGATGCCCATGCTGCAGGCGCTGTGCAGCGCGACGCCGCTCGACGGTCAGCTGAGCCTTGAGGCGCGCATGGGCTGCGGCTTTGGCGCGTGCATGGGCTGCACCTGCGAAACGACGCACGGCAGCAAGCGCGTCTGCAAGGACGGGCCCGTGTTCACAAAGGAGGAGATCGTATGGCCGCAACAGCCGTAACGCTCTGCGGGATCGAGCTCGAAAACCCCATCATCCCGGCCAGCGGCACGTTTGGCTACGGGCAGGAGTTTGCGCAGCTGTATGACATCAATATGCTCGGCACGTTCTCCTTCAAGGGGACGACGCGCGCGCCGCGCTTCGGCAACCCCACACCGCGCATCGCCGAGTATGCCGGCGGAATGCTCAACGCGGTGGGGCTGCAGAACCCCGGCGTGGACGCGGTCATCGCGCACGAGCTGCCGAAGCTGAAAAAGGTGTTTCACAAGCCGGTCATGGCGAATGTGAGCGGCTTCAGCGTGGAAGAATATGCTGAGGTCTGCGCCAGGCTTGACGCGCAGCCGCAGGTCGGCTGGCTGGAGGTCAACATCTCCTGTCCGAACGTCCACGGCGGCGGCGCTGCCTTCGGCGCGGAGCCGTCGGCGGCCGCCGAGGTGACGCGCGCGGTGCGCGCCGTGACGAAAAAGCCGATCATCCTCAAGCTCTCGCCGACGGCGGCGGACATCGCCGCCGTTGCCAGGGCCTGCGAGGACGCGGGCGCGGACGGCGTGAGCCTCATCAACACCCTGCCGGGTATGCGCATCGACCTTGCGCGCCGCCGCCCGCTGCTGGCAAACCGGACCGGCGGCATGTCCGGACCCGGTATGTTCCCGCTGGCCGTGCGCATGGTCTATCAGGTGTATGAGGCGGTGCGCATCCCCATCGTGGGCATGGGCGGCGTGACGAGCGCGCAGGACGTTCTGGAGCTGATGCTCGCGGGCGCGACGGCGGTCGGCGTGGGCGCGGCAAACCTGGTCGAGCCGTATGCCTGCAAGCACATCATTGAAACGCTGCCGGACGCGATGGCGCGCTTCGGCATCGACGATCTCAGAGACATCATAGGAGGAGCACATCATGGGTAAGGACGTTATCATCGCGCTGGATTTTGACAGCCGGGAAAAGACGCTCGCGTTTCTCGACCGTTTTCAGGACGAGAAGCCGTTTGTGAAGATCGGCATGGAGCTGTTTTATGCCGAAGGGCCGGACATCGTGCGCCAGATCCGCGCGCGCGGCCACAGGATCTTTCTCGACCTCAAGCTGCACGACATCCCGAACACGGTCAAAAAGGCGATGGCCGCGCTCTCGGCGCTGGATGTGGATATCATCAACCTCCACGCCGCCGGCACGAAGGCCATGATGAGCGCCGCGCTCGAGGGGCTGACCCGGCCGGACGGCACGCGCCCGCTGCTCATCGCCGTGACGCAGCTCACCTCCACGGATCAGGAGCGCATGGCCCGGGAGCTGCTCATCCACGCGCCCATCGACGAGGTCGTGCTGCACTATGCGCGCAATGCGCGCGATGCCGGTCTTGACGGCGTGGTCTGCTCCCCGCTGGAGGCGGGCAGCATCCACGCGCGCTGCGGCGCGGACTTTCTGACCGTGACGCCCGGCGTGCGCTTTGCCGACGGGGAGACCGGCGACCAGAAGCGCGTCACGACGCCGGAGCGCGCCCGGGAGATCGGCTCGGACTACATCGTCGTCGGCCGCCCGATCACGCAGGCGGACGATCCCGTCGCCGCCTATCGCCGGTGCGTGGCCGCGTTCGTCGGCTGAGCGCCGGATCAGAGACTTTTTCAACAGGAGGAACTGCTATGGATATCAAACACGAAGTTGCGCGCAGCCTGCTCTCGATCGAGGCGGTGTTCCTGCGCCCGCAGGAGCCGTTCACGTGGGCCAGCGGCATCAAGAGCCCCATCTACTGCGACAACCGCCTCATCCTGACCGCGCCCGAGGCGCGTGACCTGGTCGAGCGCGCCATCGCCGAGACGGTCAGACGCGAGTATCCGCAGGCGCAGGTGCTCATGGGCACGGCCACGGCCGGCATCGCCCACGCCGCCATCGCCGCGCATCTGCTCGGTCTGCCGATGGGCTATGTCCGCTCGAGCAGCAAGGATCACGGCCGCCAGAACCGCATCGAGGGCAAGCTCGTCCCAGGGCAGAAGGTCGTGGTCGTCGAGGATCTGATCTCCACCGGCGGCAGCGTGCTCGACGCGGTGGACGCGCTGCGTGAAGCCGGTGCGGAGGTGCTCGGCGTCGTGAGCATCTTCACCTACGGCATGAAAAAGGGCGTGGAGCGGCTCGCCGCAGCGCAGGTCAGAAACGTGAGCCTCACGGATCTGGACACCGTCGCCAGCACGGGTGCACAGGAGGGCTACATCACCGAGGCCGACGTCGCGCGGCTGCTGGCCTTCCGCGAAAACCCCTCCGACGAGAGCTGGATCCGGGCAGAAAGTCAGGTGTGATATGAAGCATCTGATCGACATTATGCAGTTGACCCCGCAGGAGATCATGGAGCTCATCGACACCGCCTGCGCGATCATGGAGCACCCCGAGCAATATGCTCACAAGTGCGACGGGAAGATCCTCGCCACGCTGTTTTTCGAGCCGTCCACGCGCACGCGCCTGAGCTTTGAGAGCGCGATGCTCTCGCTCGGCGGCAAGGTGCTCGGCGTCGCCTCGGCGGAGAGCTCGTCCGCCTCCAAGGGCGAGACCGTCGCGGACACCGTGCGCGTCGTCAGCTGCTACAGCGACATCATCGCCATGCGCCACCCCAAGGAGGGCGCGCCGCTGGTCGCGTCCATGCACGCGCAGGTTCCGGTCATCAACGCGGGCGACGGCGGCCACAATCACCCCACGCAGACGCTGACCGACCTCATGACCATCTACCGCGAAAAGGGTCGGCTGGACGACCTGACGATCGGCCTGTGCGGCGACCTGAAGTTCGGCCGCACGGTGCACTCGCTCGTCGCCGCCATGAGCCGCTGCACGGGCATCCGCTTCGTGCTCATCTCCCCGGAGGAGCTCAAGCTCCCGCGCTACGTGAAGGACGAGTATCTCAAAAAGCCCGGTGTCCCCTACACGCAGTCCACGTCGCTCGAGGCCGTGATGCCGGAGCTGGACGTGCTGTATATGACCCGCGTGCAGCGCGAGCGCTTTTTCAACGAGGAGGACTACCTGCGCCTGCGCGACAGCTATATCCTCACGCCGGATAAGCTCGAGACTGCCAAGCCCGACATGAGCATCCTGCACCCGCTGCCGCGCGTCAACGAGATCGCCGCCGCCGTGGACAACGATCCGCGCGCCTGCTATTTCAAGCAGGTGAAAAACGGCCGCTATATCCGCATGGCGCTCATGCTCAAGCTGCTGGGCATCGACTGACGGGAGGAGAAACGTTATGCTTATTGATTCGATTCAAAACGGGATCGTCATCGACCACATCACGGCCGGCAAGGCCATGGAGCTCTACCAGATCCTCGGTCTGGACAAGCTCGCCTGCACCGTTGCCATCCTCAAAAACGTCACCAGCGGCAAGCTCGGCCGCAAGGACATCATCAAGATCGACGGCGAGATGGAGCTCGACTGGGATCTGATCGGCTACGTCGATCCGAGCATCACGGTCAACATCATCCGCGGCGGCGAGCTGCAGGAAAAGCGCACGCTCAAGCTGCCCGAGCGCATCCGCGGCGTGCTGCGGTGCAAAAACCCGCGCTGCATCACCTCGACCGAGCGCGAGCTGCCGCAGGAGTTCGTGCTGACGGATCGGGAGCGGCGCGTCTACCGCTGCCTGTACTGCGAGACCGAGGCGGGAAAATGATCTCCCGGAAAATCTGAAAAACCAAGCGGCGCGTCCGAAACCGGACGCGCCGCTTGTGCTTGCCGTCAGGCAAGCAGCCGGATGCCTTTGGTCATCAGGCTCAGCCCGAGGGCGACGATGAGGATCGTGCTGGCCTTGAGCAGATATTTGTTGTACCGCTTCGGGATGAATACGCCCAGTAGACCGAACAGCAGCATGAAGACGCACGTGCCCGCGCCGAAGGCGAGCATGCTCACAGCGCCGCTTGCCCACGACCCGGACGAGGCGGCGAAGATCCACATCGACGACAGCGCGCCGCACGGCATCAGGCCGGTCAGCAGCCCGACGGCGAACGCCTTGCCCCGGAAGCGGCAGGGCCTGGTCAGCTCGGGGCTGATCCGGCGCAGAAACGGCACGCCCCACATCCTGAGCCCGATGAGCACCACGAGCAGCCCGCTGACGGTCAGGAGCATGCTCTTGACTTGCAGATCGTAGCTGATGTATTTTCCGAGCGCGCCGAAAACGGCGCCCATCAGCGTGTAGCTCAGCAGGCGGCCGCCGTTATAGAGCAGCGCATTGCCCTGTGCGAGCAGGATGCCGCCGCACATGCCGATGCAGTGCACGCCCGTGAGCAGGCCGATGACAAAGAGCGCGCCGAAGCCGACGCCGTGCTCCGCGCTCGGCGTGCGGACGAGGCCGGTCAAGGCGGGGACGGCGAAATACAGGCACGCGACGAGCACGAGCGCGATCGAATCGGCGCGCCGCCCGCTGCGGCCGTCGCCGACGGGGTAGCCGGTCTCGGCGAGGATGTGCCCGATGTCGTCCGCGGAGAGGATGTCCGGGTCAAAGTCCGCCGTGACGGTGCTCTTGCGGTAGCTGGCCGTGCAGGAGAGAATGCCGCGCGTGTGCAGCAGCCTGTGCGCGATCTCGTCCTCGCATTGCGGGCAGATCATACCGTCGACCCTCCGGTCAAATCGTTCGTGGCTCATATTTTTTCAACCTCAATGCGTTTAATAATACGCCGTTGGAGCTCAGCGCCATCGCGGCCGCGGCAATGGAGGGGTTGATGATGCCGGATGCCGCGAGCGGGATGCAGATGACGTTGTAGACGGCCGCCCAGATCAGATTCTGGCGCACGTTTTTCATGGTCGCGGCGGAAACGTCGAACACCGTCTGCACGCTTTGCATACTGCTGCTGACGATCATCACGTCCGCCGTCGAAATGGCGATGTCCGCGCCGCAGCCGAGCGCGACGCCGATGTCCGCGCACGCCAGCGCCGGGGAGTCGTTGATGCCGTCGCCGATGAAGCACACGTGCTTTCCGCGCGCCTGCAGCGCCTTGACCGCGTCCGATTTGTCGGCGGGCCTGACCTCGCAGAGCACGTTTTCGATGCCCAGCATCCCGGCGATCCGCTCGGCCTTCTCCCGCTTGTCGCCGCTGATCATCCACAGCTCCATGCCGCGGTCCCTGAGCGCGCGGACAGCCTCGGCAGCGCCCGGGCGCAGCTGCTCGGCGCCGTCGGTGAGGCCGAGCGTCAGTGTGCCGGTCTTGTCGAACACGACGGTGTCGGTCTTGCAGGCGGTCTCCAGCTGCTCGCCGCCGCGAAACAGTACGCCGAGCTCCGCCGCGCGGCCGGAGCCGGTCATGATCGAGGTCGGTGTGGCCAGCCCCAGCGCGCAGGGACAGGCGATCACGAGCGTGGAGCAGACGCAGTTGAGCGCCGAGCGCAGGTTTCCGGCGTCGAGCACGAAGTAGCGCAGGCAGAAGATGCCGGCCGCGACCAGAATGACCACGGGCACGAACACGGTCGCGATCTTATCGGCCAGCCGCGCGACGGGGGCTTTTTCCGACTGCGCGGCGCTGACGATGGCGATGATCTGCGCGAGCACGGTCTGCCCGGAGACGGCCGCGCACGAGAGCGTCACATCGCCCTCCCGGCAGAGCGTGCCGCAGTACATACGCGCGCCCGCACATTTCTGGATCAGCTCGCTCTCGCCAGTGAGCATGGATTCGTCGACCGTGCACGACCCGCTCAGCACGGCGCCGTCGATCGGCACGCGCTCACCGCTGCGGACCTGCACAATATCGTCGGGCGTCAGCGTGCGGACCTCAACGGTCTGCACCGTGCAGCCGCGCAGCACGTTCGCCGTCTCCGGCTGAAGGCGGATCAGCTTCCGGATCGCTTCCGAGGCCTCGTAGCGCGAGGTGCACTCCATATACTTGCCGAACAGGATCAGCGACAGCAGCACACCCTCGGAGAGGAAGTACAGCTTCACGTCGTGGTGCACGGTCAGCGCGACGCAGGCGCTGTGCAGATAGATCACGGTCGTCGACACGGCGACCAGAAAGTCCATGCCGAGCACGCCCTGCCGCAGCGCCTTGTACGCGCCCTTGTAGAAATATGCGCCCGGCCAGAACTGGAGCACGGACGCGATCGCAAGCTGAGCCAGCGGGTGCAGATTCCAAAACAGGGGCATCGTCAGAAGGACACTGATGCAGAGCGTCCTTAACAGCCGCAGCCGGCCGCCGATCTCGCTCTCGGCGTCGCCGCAGGCGGGACACGAGACGGAGATGTCACTTGGCTGCATCGTGTTTCAGCTTCAGATACTGCCGGAAGCACACCCACGAGCACGGCAGGCAGCACACCGGGATATGAAACAGCAGCACCCAGCTCAGCCAGTCCACGCCCTGATAGAACACGCCGTTGTATGTGACGCCCTTGATCAGCGCAAAGTACGAGTAGTTCCACACGCCCCAGTTGCCCGTGAACGAGCCGCAGAGGTGCAGGATGAGAAATGACGCCGTCGTGAACACACCGGCGACCGCGCCCACCAGCGTCGCGGACGGGCGGCCGCTCCTGGCCAGAAACAGCGTCACGACCGGCAGCACATACACCGTGAGATTCAGTACCCAGAGCGAGAGCGGGATGGAGTAGCCCCAGTTGAGCGCCTGACGGATGTGATCCCCGTCGTGGATCAGTACGGCGACGATCATGACGATCGCGCAGGTGGTGACGGTTTTGATGACGGCTGCGTCGAGCTTGCTGTCGAGCAGCTTCACCGTTTTTTCTTGAGCTTCCGACATAGTGATCCTCCTAAGCAAATATTACCGCGAGGCCAATATTGACCAGTTGGTAATTCTAAAGTAGCACGGGGAAAATGGAATGTCAAGGTTTTATCTACCGCTTGGTAAGAAAAATGCGAAGCCAAGCCGCCACCGGCAAAAGGCTGCGAGGTTCTTTGAAAAATTTCCCTGTCCCGGCGGACAAGCGTCCGCCGGGACAGGACATAGATGCACGGAAGCGGTTGCAGGGCATTCGCGTCGTATTGTGAAATGCGCTGTACAGGGCGAAAACCGCTCTGCATCCCGCCGGGATTTGAGCCGGACACCCGGCTTTTCCAGCGTCCCGAAAGCATCCGGCAGCTGGGAGACAGCCGAACGGATATCGAACAGCAAAGGCAGTATTGGGAACATACAGCGGAAAAAACTGGCAAAAGTTCCCTGCGGGACGGAATACAACCTGATTCGACCGGTCATTGAAAAATGGACGGTCTTTCTTTTTGTCAACGTTCACTTCCGTTGAGAACTTGGCTAAAAATATGTTCAACTTCTCAATTGAATGCTATATAGCCGCCGGCGATTCCCTCATCGGCGGTTATGCCTATCTCTACTACAGCTCCCAAATATCCTCGGCGCAGGCGATGGAGACAGGGAATGCTTCTTCCGAGGCCGGATGACTTTGGAAGCCGCTGGGAAAATATAACCGAGCAGGGCAAGATAACAGAACCGGATTTGAACCCGGTTTTCGACTAAAAAATACGCCGTTCTAACACGAAAACGGGCAATTCTAACGCCGTTCTAACGCAAGAATTGGGAAATTTAAGAATCCCGGCAAGAAGGAAAGTCCAGCAAACCCTTGAGTTTGCTGGACTCTTTTGGCGGATAGGGTGGGATTCGAACCCACGAGCCGCTTGCGCGACTACCTGATTTCGAGTCTTGTTCGCACTTGGCATTTCCGTGTCTGCTGTGGTCGGTGACGGCAGCTTTGGAAACGGCGAAAGCCCTTGTGCTGCAACGGATTTTGGACGCGCCGACCGGTATTGACCAGCTCCATATCAGAAAAAACCTGAGTTCAAATTGAAATGAGAAATGCCCCAAAACGACCAGCTTTTTGCACGCTGGCAAGAAAATACGCAAGAAGAAAGCCCTTGTCCGGTATGGCTTTGCGAGCGGCCTCCCGGATAAATGCAAGAAAAACCGGCTCAAAACAAATCACACGAAGCACCCTTTCGGACCGAAACACAGAAAGGAGTCTTCGTTATGAAATACGACGCCAAGGAATTCAAAAGATACCCAGAGATTATGAGCAAGGAGCAGATGCGGATCGCCTGTCACATCAGCAAACGGACGGCTCTCTATCTTCTCCAATTCAACCTGATTCCCCACACCTTCACCGGCAAGAAAACCCGCTGCTACGCCATCAAAAAGAGCGATGTGATCGCTTTTATGAACGACCGTGAGGTCAACCCGGAAAAATACATAGCGCCGAAGAACTGGTACAAATACGGAGGCGAAATAGTTCGGCCCTATAAAATTCGCATCCAACCGCCGTGCGCCAAGGACGAGAAGAAGCTCCGGCGCTACTATGAGAGCAAGCTGGCTGCGCTGCCGGATGTGATGGATGTGGCCGCCGCCGTGGACTTCACAGGCTATAACCGACGCACCGTCTGCCAATGGATTCGCGTGGGGAAGCTGAAGGCGCTGTCGCTGCTGCAGAAGTACATGATCCCCAAATGCTATCTCATCGACTGGCTCTGCTCAGACGATTACAACAACACAAACCGAAAATCCCGCCGGCATATCGATATGCTTTGGGAGGCGCAGAAATGGAGAGATTGATGCGGACATTTTCCCTTGTTTTCTCAAAAAGAGGCACAGGGGCATCATTCCCTTGGCGTCTGTTGAAAAAACGCCGATTCTGTGATACTATAATAACAATAAGCCGAGCGTTTGCTGAAGCCACCGAAAAGCCGGGAGGGAACAAAAATGAGCAGTAATTTCCTCAACGATGAAAACAAGGGCGATATCATCATTTACCAGTCTGAAAGCGGCGAGACAAAAATTGATGTCCGGTTTCAGGATGAAACTGTCTGGCTGACACAGGC
>PPYE01257338.1_pt1 | contig 14387 bp, 12 predicted proteins | sample 1559881 | NCBI WGS metagenome assembly PPYE01 (sample SAMN08240022, study PRJNA423297) | Human gut metagenome, whole genome shotgun sequencing project.
ATCTCTCTACTTTCTTATCTTTGTGCCTATTCTTGTTTTTCCCACCCACAAACGTTTCATCTATTTCTACTTCACCAGATAAAGTCTGCTCATTCTCCATTGCCATATACTGTCTAATCTTATGGAGCATATTCCACGCAGTCTTTTGAGTTATACCTAAATCTCTTGCTAATTGGCATGATGAAACACCTCTCTTATGTGATAAGAATAACATCATTGTATAGAACCAAGCCCTCATAGGTATTTTAGTATTGGCAAAGGCAGTTCCAGTCTTAACATCAAAGTACCGTCCAGTATTCTTGCACTTATACTTACCATTGGAACACTTGTACACCTTAGAAGCAGGGTCATACGGTGAAACGACTTTTCCATCCCATCGCATTTTCTCAAAATACTTGATGCAACTTTCTTCATCTGGAAAATTATCAGACATCGTTAATAGAGTAAATTCAGTCTTCATAATGTTCTCATTAAAGTTTGCCTAAATATAGTAATTTTCAACTATATAAGCAAGTAAAATGAAACATTTTTTCAACGGTAATTCTACAAGGATGCTAAAGAACATCCTTGTAGAACATACGCTATCCAATTACATCTATAAACTATAAACTGTACATTTGCCAGAAGTATTAATCATTAAAATCGACAAAAATATGAGCAAATTTATTAAGTTGACTTCTACAAACAATTATGGTGAGAAACATGAATTATTAGTAAACGTGGATAACATTCTATATGTGTATGTAGAAAATAATGAAACCTGCATAGTTTTCAATAAAGACAGCAAAAAGGTGGTAATTGAAAGTTTAAATGATATAGAGAATAAAATTCAGGATACCGAAGAATAAGCTTTTTCCAAGATATATTTTGCTCTCTCTGAGCATAAAGACATAAACTTTTCTTCATTAAGAAAATCAATATCATTAAAACTTATACAAACTTCTTTAGAAATTAGCAGCGCAATCAATTTATTTTGCGCTGCTACCTCATTCACTAACTTTTCCAATAATTCTTTAGTTTCCATAATTCTAATTTTTACTTATTATTATTACTTTTCGTTATGACCCGGATACTTGGTGTCGGGTCGTATATAAGTGCCTTATTTTATTATATGTTTAAAAATGATTCATTTGCCTGTTATAATTATGCCATTTCCCTTTTTCTTATCCATCATCTTTGTTGTTTTATGAAGCAAAGCATCTTTTTGTTTTTAAATGTTGTATCTATTATTTATAGGTAGTTGATAGACTACTAATAAGTATTTGTCCGACTAAGGCAGGTTGATTTTTTAGTGAATTTGGCATGGGTATACAAAAAAACGCAGAGTGTATTTCTCTGCGTTTCTTTGTTTTTATGAAATGTTATTTATAACTCAATCACCAATGATTCTCTTGGTCCCATTGTCAGTGATTCACCGAATGTAACTGTCTTTCCGCTGAGAATATCTTTTCCTTGTTTGGAATCTTTCAATATTTCTTTGTAGAATTTCAAAGGAACAGTAGTTTCGGCATCTGTACCATTCAACATTACGAATACGGTTTTACCTTCGTGCTGGCGGGCATAGGCATAAACACCATTCTGTACCATGAATTGCACCATGCTACCTTTGGCAATGACATCGTTTCCTTTACGCCAGTTCAATAAGGTCTTGTAGAAGTTATAACATTCGTTCTGTATCTTGCTGCGTCCTGCGGCTGTCAGTGCAGTTTCTGTATCGCCAGTCCATCCACCGGGGAAGTCTTTACGAACGTATCCGTCACTCTTGCTCTTTACACCGTTCATCATGATTTCCGTACCATAGTAGAGCTGCGGAATACGGCGGGTGGTAAGTAGCAGGGTAGAAGCCTGTTTTAGCATTGGCAGATTGTCGCCTTCACCCAGGAATCGGTCGGTATCATGGTTTTCGATAAATGCCAGTACGGAAGCAGGATTAGGGTAGAGGAAGTCGTATACGAAGTTGTTGTATACACGGTCCAGGCCTTTGAACCATGTCTCTGTTTGTTCGGTCTTGGCAATGTTTATCTTATCGAAGAAGCTGAAGTCCATAACGGTTTTCAGGTTACTGTTTTTCGGGGCAGAGAGTTTGGAATCCATTTGCCACCAGGCTGTATAAGCCGGTTCGGTAACCCAGGTTTCGCCTACGGTGTTGTAGTTGGGATATTCTTCGTTCAGCTCTTTCATCCAGTTGCTCATGGCGTCATAGTTGGCATACGGATAAGTGTCCATACGGATACCGTCGATATTGGCGTATTCAATCCACCAGAAGCTGTTCTGTACCAGGTAGCGATATACATGCGGGTTCTTTTGGTTAAGGTCCGGCATAGCGGTGACAAACCAACCGTCGTTCATCTGATCGAAATCGTATTGTGAAGTATAAGGATCAACGTGCGGAGTCAGTTTGAAAGAAGTCTGCACGAAGTTCTTTTCATGATCGGGATTGTTGAACCAGTCTTTAGATGGCATATCTTTAATCCATGGATGCTCTACACCGCAGTGGTTGAAGATCATATCCATTACAATCTTGATACCGCGGTCGTGGCATTTGGATATCAGTTGCTGATATTCTTCATTGGTACCGAAACGTGGATCAACTTTATAGTAATCGGTAGTAGCATAGCCGTGGTACGAACCACCAGTCATATTGTTTTCCAGTACCGGAGTGAACCAAAGGGCAGTTACACCCAGGTCGGAGAAGTAATCCAGATTTTGCTCGATACCTGCAAGGTCACCACCATGGCGGGCGTTTGGATCATTGCGGTCTACTTTGTATTCGGCCATGCCGGGGATTTGGTCATTGTCCGGATTGCCGTTTGCGAAACGGTCGGGCATCAACAGGTAGAGGGCGTCGGAAGCATCAAAACCTTTGTGCTCACAGCTTTTCTTGCTGCGTGCTTTCAGTTCATACTCTTTAAAGATTTTCTTTTTGCCTTGTGCAAAAGTGAGAGCTACTTTACCAGGTTTCACATCTTTCTCCAGTCTCAGGTAGACAATCAGGTAGTTCGGGCTTTCCAGCTTGACAGTGCTGCTCAAAGAAACGCCGGGATAGTTGACAGTAACGGAAGAATTACCGATGTCTTCACCGTAGACCATAAGTTGGAGTTCGGGATTTTGCATTCCGGTGTACCAAAACGGAGGGTCGATTTTGTTTATGTTCATAGCTGCATACGTACTAAGGGAAAGTAAAAACGTTCCCAGGATAAGGAATAATTTTTTCATGATATTAGCTTTTCGTTATTATATCCGTATTTTGGTGCTAATATAAGCAAATAGCGGAGAAAGCTGCCGCTACTCCGCTACTATATACTTTATAATGTTATGCAAACGTTTTCACTTCTTTACTGTGTCTCTGGAAGTTTCTGTCTTTTTCGTATTTGTTGGTACTGCCATCACTTTCCCCTGAAAGAAGTCATCCACTTTCTTTTTCTCGCGAAGATCTTTCAGCCAAGTTTCGGCCGCACCATAATAAGTACTTAATCCTAATATTACATTTCCTTTATCATCTGTTTCGGGTTGCTCACTGCTGTTTTTGGGACGCGTTTTAAGGAAAGCCTCCAGACAACGTTCTGTATTCTTTTTATCTTTCAACTGATATTGGTAAACATATGCCATGTCATACAAGAGCTTATGATTTTCTATATCATATTTATCATATCTGTCTTGCATCGTTTTGATTTGCTCTTTAGGCATTAGTGCCATTTTATAGCAGTCTGTGAGGCCGACATAGAGGCGTACCATAGCGCTATCGGGTGGGGTAGCATATGCCACAGCTTCTTCCAGATATGCAACTCCTTGATCCTTCCATGACGTTTTGGAACAGGAGCGTCCTAAATAATATAGCAGATTCACATTACGCTTATCATATTGGCGAGCTACTTCCAGTATATCATGTGCTTCATAAAACTTTTCTACTGCATAATAACTGACTCCTAAATAATAACAGGTGGTAAATGTACTGTCCCCTAGGCTTAGTAACTGTTCGTATCTCTGTATTGCGGTCTGATAATCTTTCATCAGGCAGTATGCCAATGCATTTTGTTGGTTTACAACAACGTTTGTACTGTCTATTTGGCGGTATTTTTCGGTAGCTTCGATAGCATAATTATAAAATGCTCCTTCGATGTGTAGTCTTGCTGCTTTGGCAGCAGCCAGAAAATCGTTGGGATATTTCTCCTGTATGTTTTCATAGCATCCTAATGCTGCTAAAATGTCATCTACCCCTTCAAAACTTTGAGCTTGTAGGTGTAACGCAACAGCCGAGCTATCTGTTTCTGTAAGTAGACTGCTCTCTCCCAATGCTTCATCGAATTTCCGCTGATTCAGTAATAGAGTAATGTATTGAATACGGGCATATTTATTATCCGGATTCAGGTCCACTGCCTTTTGGTAATATTTCAATGCTTGTTTGTTTTTTAATAATGACTTGCAGCACTCTGCTGCTTCAATATAAGCTCGTGGATTCAGAGAATCTTGCAATATGACTTCCTCGTATACTTGAAGTGCTTCCCTGTTATTACCAAGACTTTTTAGAGCCTTCCCTTTTTGATAGAGTAAGGGAATAGTCGGCGTTTCCTTATCTATAAGCGTCAATGCCGTCTCATAATCATAGTTTGCCATTGCTTCCTGAATAGGGTTGGTATTTTGTGCCATCAGCAATGAGGAGGCACTGAAAAAGAGTAGAATAAAGAGTTTCCGCATAGTCTTTTTATCTTTAAAGTATTGCTTAATTGGCTGCAAGTTACTAAAAAGATTTGCTTTACGAAATGTTCGTAGCTTCTTTTAGATAGATTAACGAATAAAAATAGCGCCCCTTCAGACGTAGGAGCGCTAAAATATAGCGGATGTTTTGAATGGTAAAGATACCATTCAACGCACTTGTCTTTTACATCAAGAATCCCAGCAAGATACCGGCAGCTACTGCTGAACCGATTACACCTGCAACGTTCGGACCCATGGCGTGCATCAGTAGGTAGTTAGTAGGATCATATTCCAGACCTACAACTTGGGATATACGTGCTGAGTCGGGTACAGCAGATACACCTGCGTTACCAATCAACGGATTGATCTTATTATCTTTCTTCAGGAAGAGGTTGAATATCTTCACAAAGATGACACCTGAAGCGGTAGCAATTACGAATGACAATGCACCCAGACCGAAGATCTTGATAGAGTCCAGCGTCAGGAATTCAGAAGCCTGAGTAGAAGCACCTACTGTCAAACCTAATAAGATAGTGATTGTATCAATCAGCGGACCACGTGCCGTTTCAGCCAAACGACGGGTTACACCACTTTCTTTCAACAGGTTACCGAAGAACAGCATACCCAACAAAGGCAGACCGGACGGAACGAGGAAACAAGTCAGCAACAAACCGATAATCGGGAAGATTACTTTCTCCGTGTGAGAAACTACGCGCGGTGGTTTCATACGGATCAGACGTTCGTGCTTGTTAGTCAACAGGCGCATGATAGGCGGCTGGATTACCGGTACCAACGCCATGTACGAATAGGCTGATACCGCAATCGCACCCATCAGGTTAGGAGCCAGCTTGGATGAAAGGAAGATAGCCGTCGGACCGTCAGCACCACCGATGATACCGATTGCACCGGCTTGCATAGGATCGAAACCTATTTCCAAAGCAATCATGTAAGCACCGAAGATACCAAACTGAGCAGCAGCACCAATCAGTAACAATTTAGGATTGGATATCAGAGACGAGAAGTCCGTCATAGCACCGATGCCCAAGAAGATGAGTGGCGGATACCAACCGGAGGTTACTCCTTGGTACAGGATGTTGAGCACAGAACCTTCCTCATAGATGCCGACTTTCAATCCGGCTTCCATGTTAAAGGGGATATTACCGATCAGCATACCGAATCCGATGGGAATCAGCAGCATCGGCTCAAATTCCTTGGCTACTGCCAAGTATATGAAGAACAAACCTATCAGGATCATAGTGACATGACCTGCCGTTGCATTGGCAAAGCCCGTGTACGTCCAGAAGTCGGCAAGGTTGTTTCCTAAAAATGTGATAAATTCTCCCATATTATTCAATAATTACAAGGTCATTACCTTCGAGAACGGAATCTCCTTTACTTACGTTGATTGCAGTGATTTTACCGTCTTTGTCGGCATTGATATTGTTCTCCATCTTCATAGCCTCAAGGATAATAATCGTTTGTCCTTTCTTCACTGTATCACCTACATTGACTTTGATGTCGAGGATAACACCGGGAAGCGGAGATTTTACACCTGATTTGCCTGTAGAAGGAGCAGCCGGTTTCACTACCGGGGTTGGAGCAGGAGCCGGAGTGGTAGGACGGGTTACCGGTTTAACAACCACTTTAGGTGCCTTTTCCATTTCTACCTTGTAGGGGGTACCGTTCACTTCTACATGAGCGATATTTTCATCGATATCTCCAATGGTAACTTTATATGTATTACCGTTGATTTTATATTTATATTCTTTCATCGTTTTATCAATTTATAGGTGGTTACTTTTTCAGAGGAGTTTCACGTAATGTGTAAATCTTCGAACTCCATGGTGAATAGCTGCGTTTTACACGGGTGATAGTAAGAACGGTGTCTTCCACATCGTGTACATCGCTTTGCATCTCGTGCATGGCCATGGCAATGGCAGCAAATATCTCTCCCGGAGCTTCGCCCAGTTTCTTTTCTTTGGCTTCCTGCTTGTCAGTAATACCTTTAGCCTTCATTGCATTACGCTTGCTGAGGCTTACAGATGCTTTGCCGACAATCTTGAAAGCAATGAAAAGAAGGATCAAACCGCAAAATACTACACTCATGGCAGAAATAGACATACCGATACCATTGCTGTCATGCTCTTCGAATTTCTCCATCTTGGCATTGCTGTCGATGGTTTTGTTGTTAGTACTCGGAGTTACGTATTTCTCTGCACTACCGTCTTTAACTTCCCATTGAGAAGCAGCATCGCTTACACGTCCGTAAGATTGATTGGTCTTCAATACTCCGGCAGGGATAGTAACTTGATCAATCAAATTACGGCCAGAATCAAATAAGCCGATCCAGTTCTCTTTTTCTGGGTCCAATGTGAAGTTTGTATGGAATGTACCACGTCTTGGTTCTCCGTCTGCCCAGAATAATGAGTGCTGACGTGGTTTTACCAATGTCAATACATCACCTTTGGGGATGAAGTAAGTAGTAGTGTCACCGGGTTGGCTGCTTGCCCTTAATAAGCATGCTGCGAGGTCGGCACTACCATACGATCTATTGAATATTTCAATCCATGCGCTGTGCAAACCGTAGTCGTCCTGATAATTACCTTCGTTGGTAATCAGTACTTCATTCAGCAGCAGCTTATTGTTCGATCTTTTCTCTCCGCAGGAAGAGCATACACCTAACACCAGCAGCAAGGTAAAGAATATTCCGATTTTTGTTTTGTTCATAATCGTTCTTGTTTTTAGTGTTAAAAGCCTGATTACAAAGGAATATTACCATGCTTCTTAGCCGGATTAGTCAATTTCTTAGTCTGCAACTGTTGCAAGGCGCGGATAATGCGGAAACGTGTGTTACGCGGTTCAATCACATCATCGATGTAACCATACTTAGCTGCATTGTAAGGATTAGCAAACAACTTGGTGTATTCAGCTTCTTTTTCTGCCAGGAATTGAGCAGGATTTTCCTGTTCCTTAGCTTCGCGGGCATACAATACCTCAACGGCACCGGCACCACCCATTACAGCGATTTCAGCCGTAGGCCATGCGTAGTTCATGTCACCACGGAGTTGCTTACAGCTCATTACGATGTGTGAACCACCGTAAGACTTACGCAATGTTACTGTTACCTTAGGTACAGTAGCCTCACCGTAAGCATACAGCAATTTAGCACCATGCAGAATTACACCATTGTATTCCTGACCTGTTCCCGGAAGGAATCCCGGAACGTCTACTAATGAAACGATAGGAATATTGAAAGCATCGCAGAAACGAACGAAGCGGCCACCCTTACGGGATGCGTTGCTATCGAGCACACCTGCCAGATACTTCGGCTGGTTGGCAACGATACCTACGGACTGTCCGTTGAAACGCGCGAAACCGATAATGATATTCTTTGAGTAATCTTTCTGAACTTCGAGGAACTCACCGTTGTCAACGATAGCAGCAATTACTTCGTACATGTCGTACGGCTTGTTCGGGCTATCGGGGATGATTTCATTCAGAGAATCTTCCAGACGGTCGATAGGATCGGTGCAATCTACGTAAGGAGCTTCCTCTAGGTTGTTCTGAGGAATGTAGCTCAACAGTTTACGCAACAAAGCCAAACCTTCTTCTTCAGTCTTGGCAGTGAAGTGAGTTACACCTGATTTAGTAGAGTGAACACTTGCGCCACCCAGATTTTCCTGAGTTACGTCTTCACCCGTTACAGTCTTAACTACCTTCGGACCGGTAAGGAACATATAAGAAGTACCTTCCATCATCAACGTGAAGTCTGTCAGTGCAGGAGAGTAAACAGCACCACCGGCACAAGGACCGAAGATACCTGAAATCTGCGGGATAACACCTGATGCCAGGATATTGCGCTGGAAGATTTCAGCATAACCAGCCAAAGCGTTGATACCTTCCTGGATACGTGCACCACCCGAGTCGTTGATACCGATACAAGGAGCACCCATTTTCATAGCCTGATCCATAATTTTACAGATCTTCAGAGACATCGTTTCAGACAAAGAACCGGCAGAAACTGTAAAGTCCTGTGCGAACAGATAAACCAAACGACCATCGATAGTACCACAACCAGTCACAACACCATCACCGGGATAGTGTTTCTTTTCCATACCGAAGTTGGTACATCTGTGCTCTACAAACATATCCATTTCTTCGAAACTACCTTCGTCGAGAAGCATGGCTATGCGCTCACGAGCTGTATATTTACCTTTCTCATGCTGTTTGGCAATCGCTTTTTCACCACCACCCAGACGTGCAGCTGCGCGGCGATCTATAAGCTCTTTAATCTTTTCAAGTTGATTACTCATTTTATTAAATATAATGGGTTAATACTATTTTTTTATTGTGAATTATGAATTACAAATGACGAACTGCCTGTAAAATAAGTAATTCGTCATTCCTAAATTCGTAATTAATGCATATTATTCCGGCTTTTCGCAAAGTTCTGTCAATACGCCCAGTGTTGATTTCGGGTGTAAGAAAGCAATGTTCAGACCTTCAGCACCTTTGCGCGGAGCCTTGTCGATTAAGCGAACGCCTGCAGCTTCTACTTCAGCTAATGCGTTTGCTACACCGTCTTCAATAGCAAATGCCACGTGATGAACGCCTGCACCTTTGTTTTCGATGAACTTAGCAATAGTACTTTCGGGAGAGGTCGGTTCGAGTAGTTCGATTTTAGTGTCACCAACTTTCAGAAAAGCGGTTTTAACTTTCTGGTCTTCTACAGTTTCGATGTTGTAGCATTTCAGACCCAATACGTTCTCGTAATACGGCAGGGCTTCTTCAATGCTCTTTACGGCAATGCCCAGATGCTCAATGTGTGAAATCTTCATAACTATATTTATTAATGTTGGTATAATGTCTTAATTAAAGGCATAAAACAGCACAAAGAAAGAGATTTCTTGCTTAATAAAGAAATTTTTCGTCAATTAATTATTGGATATTTGAAGTTTAGAAAGTTTTTTTTAGACTTCTGTTCAGAAGTCGAGCAACAGTCGGACATTAATCTGACGGGATGTCAGGTAATTGGGTACTGCAAACTGGTTATTTCGGGTGTCTGTTACCCAATAATATGAGTTGACGTTGCTGATATTTAGCAAATTGAAAATATCAACCCCCAACCAAAGGCTGCGGATGCCGCGCTTATTTTCGCGTTCGCTACGGTCGATGATACAGCGGGACATACCTATATCCACACGTCGGTAAGGGGATGTACGGAATACGGCAGCCTCGCGTCCGCTATGTGGAGGACCGAAGGGAAGACCTCCTGCAAGTGTACCTTTCAGGTTCATTTTCCATTTGCGGCTACCGGGAAAATAGTCTGTAAAATAGAGCGAAAGACGGTAGCGCTGGTCGGTAGGGCGGGGGAGCCATTGTCCGTTTATTTTTTCTTCAGTTTTCATCAAGGAGAAGCTCAGCCAGGAATCTGTTCCGGGAACAAATTCACCGAATAGTTTCATGTCGATACCAGTGGCGTAACCTTTGGAAAGGTTGCGTCCGTAATAACTGATCCGTACATTATCTATATTGTAAGGGATGAGATTGCCCAACGCTTTGTAATACACTTCCATAGAGAAGCGGAACGGGCGCTCCATGGCACGGAAATTATAGTCGCCGCCTGCAACGAAGTGCAGGGAGCGCTGCGAACGGATGTCACGGTTCAGGGATACGGTAGCTATCCCGTCAACTTGGGTAGTATCCCGGAATTCTTTATAAAACGGTGCCTGGTAATAGACTCCGGCGGCTACTCTCAGGGTGAATTTCTCATTGAATGCCGGAATCAGAGCCAGGGACGCACGCGGGCTGAAGATGAATTCTTTGTTCCAGTTCCAGTAACTGCCTCGTATGCCGGCGGTCAGGGTGAATAGTCCGGCGGTGGAGCGGAAGCGGTATGTATCTTGCAGGTAAAATCCGTATCGTTTGCTGTCCGTTTCATTGCGTGAGCGGAGGGTGTAGAATAGTTTCGGTCCTTCGGAAGTCTGCGGCATGGAGTATCCGGCAGAGTCGCGCATTTCCCATTCGCGCATCCGGTCTTTGATGCGCTCCCGTTTGAACTCCGCACCCCATTGCAGGGAGTGGCTTTTCAGTCGGTGGCGGCCTGTGATGGAATAACTTTGCACTTCTGCGGTAAGGTAATTGCGGGCATGTTCCATGTAAGTTCCCACACCGATGGTTTCGGAAGTTTCCTCTTCGTTGGTAGTGCCGTCTACTTGCGTTCCACTGTCCAGGGAGTTCAGCCAGTATTGCCCGGTGATGTCGTACGTTTCCTGTTCTTTCGTGTGGAAGGCAGAGACTTGCAGGGTCAGGCTGTTTTGTTCGTTCAGCCGGTAGGTGGCGTAGGCGGTTCCGAACAGGGTGCGGAATAAATCTTTCTCCTGTCCTTCAAAATAAACTTTAAACTCACGTACATTGCTGAGAGTACCGAAGCGGGTGTAGCGGTCTTCCGGCTGGAAGTTATAGCGGTTTTCTGAAATATTGCCGATGACGCCTATTTCCCAACGCTTCGAAGGTGTCCAGTCCAGATAAGTTTGATAGTCGATATAACGTGGGTCGTATTCTCCTTTTGTATCCAGCGTGCCGAGCAAATATTGGTTGGTTTTATAACGGACGCCGTTTGTCCAGGTTAGCTTTTTGGTGGCAATTCCTACGTATGCCGAAGCTCCCAACAGGCTGACGGAGGCACTTCCTTCCAATCGTTCGGGTTTCTTGTAAGTGATGTCCAGCACGGATGACATCTTGTCCCCGTACTTGGCCTCATAGCCTCCCGTGGAGAAGCCGACGGATTGCACCATATCGGGATTGATGAAACTCAATCCTTCCTGTTGCCCGGAACGGATCAGCAAGGGGCGGTATATTTCAATGCCATTGACGTACACCATGTTCTCGTCGAAACTACCGCCGCGCACGTTGTATTGCGAACTGAGTTCGTTGTTGCTACTCACTCCGGCCTGTGTGGCTATCACGGCTTCTATGCTTCCGCCCGAAGCGTCGGGGGCGAGGCGGTTTTGTTTGGTTTCTATCTGTTGGATGGTTCCGGTTTGCCGACGGCGCTCTGTTACGCTCACTTCGCCCAATTCAAAATTCATCGGGGGCAAGGTTATGTTCAGACTGATATTTCCCTGCGGACGTACTAACTTTCGTTTCCGAGTCTGGTATCCCAGCATGGAGAAGATGACCGTTACACTGTCCCGGCTTTCGAATTTCAGCGAATATCTCCCTTTCAGGTTGCTGACTGTGCCTATAGCTGTCCCTTCCAATCGTATTGTTGCCAATTCAATCGGATTACCATTTTCATCCGTAACCGTTCCGCCTATCTTGACCGCTTTCTGGGCAAGGGCGGGAGTGGAGAATAGTATTATAAGAGATGTCAGTAACCAAAAATGTCTCATACCTTTTCTATAAACGGAGAAACTTCCCGAAACGTATATCGGGAGGTAAAAAAGAGCTTTTAACTTTGCTTCTTTATTTTTTATAGGTTCGTGTCACATATGTTACAACTTCAATCCGTGCTCTGTGCTATCTTTGCAGAAAAAATAGATTATGGAACAGTTACATGCTCATGAAGTCCTTCACATGATGGAAGGCAACAGTTATTCGGAATCATCATTAAAAGAGGCAATCATCCGGAAATTCGGTGAGCATCAGCATTTCTATACTTGCTCGGCAGAAGATATGGATGCGGATAAATTGATAGAGTTTCTGAAAGCAAAAGGAAAATTCATGCCTGCTGCTGACGGATTTACGGTGGATATAACGAAGGTTTGCAGCCATTGATGCTGATACATTCGTCTTCTCCGTATCAAGTCCGTACCAAGTCCGTGTCAAGCCCAAGTAAAGGTACCTTTATACGGACCAGATACGGACTTGGTACGGACTTGACAGGGTTAAGATAGGGCTTTGGGACTGAAAAATGAAGCAGAGGAATCTGCTCTTCAAGATGAATTTCTCTAAATAGATGTGCGGAGCAAAAAAAATCTGAATACATGTTTGCAATAAAACAATTTGTACCTTTGTAGCCGAATACAATATTGAAACTATGGGAATTGTAATAGGAATAGACGTTGGTGGAAGTACTACAAAAATTGTAGGAATCAACGGAGAACAGATACAGTCACCGATGTTTATCACTGCGACTGATCCGGTTACTTCTTTGTTCGGGGCTTTCGGGAAGTATATTTATGATAACGGCATTCAGCTTTCGGATATAGAGCAAGTGATGCTGACAGGTGTGGGCAGTGCATTTGTAGATAGTCCATTGTATGGTTTACCCACGGATAAGGTCGATGAGTTTATAGCCAATGGGTTGGGTGCACGTCATGCCACAGATATTGACCAGTTGATTGTGGTAAGCATGGGAACGGGCACTTCTTTCGTAAGAATCAGCGGGGAGAAGATAGAACATATCGGTGGTATGGCTATTGGCGGAGGCACTTTGCAGGGGCTTTCCTGCTTGTTGCTGAAGACGCATGATTTCAGGCAGATTGCAGCCATTGCCGAGAAAGGCGACGTTACCCGCGTAAACTTACAGATCGGAGATATTTGCAATCGTCCTTTGCCGGATCTTCCGGTGCATGCCACTGCTTCTTTGTTCGGAAAGGCGGATAGCAACGCTTCGCAGGAAGATATTGCAAAAGGGATTATTTATATGGTACTGCAAACGATAGGTGGTGCAGCTGTGTTGTCTGCGCTGAATGGTCCTGTCAAAGATTTCGTCTTGATCGGTAATCTTACTAAATTTCCGCAATGCCATGAGGTTTTTCCAAATATGGAAAAGATATATGGGGTGCGTTTCCATATTCCACAGTATGCGGAATACAGGACGGCGATAGGGGCGGCGCTGGCGTATATCAGGAAGAATGCTTGAAATGTCTTATCTTTTGCAAATGACTCTCATGCTTTCCCTATTGTATCTTTTTCAGCGACTACTTCCCTTTCAAAAAAAACACCTGAATACTTGACTTCGGCTTTTCAATGTCGTATATTTGTATTCGTAATCTTAATTCAGATTCAACTTTAAATTAGCATAAGAGGAGGAACATTGTTTCTCCTCTATTTGTATCCTCCCTTTTCATTTCATTTGAAATGCCACATCTTAGCTTCCCGAATGCCACAACTCAATAAGTAAAATGCCATAGCTCAGCAGGTGAAACATGTGGCATTTGGGGGATTGACGTGTGGCATTTACTTCATTAACGTGTGGGATTTAGACCGTTTGTTTGTGGCAAACGCACCACCTACAGAACGTTTTTGCCTTGTTTCGTTCTCTATACAAAATAACTCGGTCGGAGTTCCCACTATTTTTATACGAGCCGGATGTAAAAATACCGAGAAATAACAGATGGAACTTTTTGCTCTTCAAGAAAATACTACTATCTTTGCGCCCGAATTTATGAGCTAATATAATGTCTCACTCAATTAATTATTAAACAACTTATTTTATTTAATGGAAAACTTAAAAAATGTAGCGCCTGTTGAAGACTTCAACTGGGATGCTTATGAAAATGGCGAAACCTTCGGTGGTGCCAGCCACGAAGAGTTGGAAAAGGCTTACGACAGTACGCTTAACAAAGTTAACGACCGTGAGGTAGTTGACGGAACTGTAATCGCGATGAACAAACGTGAAGTTGTTGTGAACATCGGTTACAAATCAGACGGTATCATTCCTTTGAATGAATTCCGCTACAATC
>PPYE01293894.1_pt1 | contig 14387 bp, 13 predicted proteins | sample 1559881 | NCBI WGS metagenome assembly PPYE01 (sample SAMN08240022, study PRJNA423297) | Human gut metagenome, whole genome shotgun sequencing project.
TCTTGTGTACTTCACATCCAGTTTAGGATACTGTGCATTAAAGTTATCTACATCTGTTTGAGATAATTTTGTCCGTTGCAGTGTATAAACTGTCACCGCCGCATTTTCTTTCTTTTTGGACAAAATATTTATCCTAGATTATTCACGGCACAGTCGTGAAAGTGGCTGAAAACCACATAGTTTCTATATTTTAACTGAATATTGCTTTTCACCTATCAGATGAATACTTTCCACAACAAATACAGAAAACAGGAACCCCCTCCTGCACAAACCGTTTTCCCGCCAAGAATCATACCTTCCGTCTGGGATACCGTCTTCGGAAGCATCAGATACAGCTTAAATTCTGCCACAGCCTGATCCACCTTTTCTTTCCAGAACCCAAAGTCAGACCACCTTGACGGAATCCATCCCTCCGGCCAGGTCAGATGTGTAAAAAGAAGCCAGACCACCGTCCCTGCCATTACACTGTACAGCAGGTTGCAGAACCAGTACTCTGCATCTTTCACTGTATAGTTCTTTTTTTCTCTGCTTATTTCCGTCCACAGACTGCCAGAAAGAACCGCCGGAAGCAGCAGTAATGCCGCCAGTCCTGCATTTTTCGGTAAAGTCGAGGATACCACAGTTCCCTGAAGTCCGTATTTCATCAGAAATCCGTTCACTGTACTTTCTTCGGTTTCTCCATTTCTCCTTCTGATAAACAAACGATTATAAAAAAGTTCCGTCTCGGTATCATCCGCAGAAGCCGCCCCGAAAGCCAAAATTTTCTGCCCCCAGTCCGCAACTTTCCTGACAGTATAAGTACGTCCCTGAAACAGAATCTGACCACCCGGAACCTTATTGCCAAAGAGCTCCCAGGCAGTTGTACCATCAATCACGCAACCATCCGGATCACCTTCTGTCAGAGCTGCTGCCTGCCAGTCATACCCTGCGGGATTTCCCTTAAGATACACAGTCATCGCCTGTGCCTGCCGGTTTCCTTCTTTCGCAGAAATCTCCCTCAACCCTGCATCTGCATAAAAACATACATCATATGGCTTCTCACTTTTTCTTTCCTGCTTCAGGATATTTTCTGCTCCTTTCCTGTCAGGATAAGCTGCGGACAGAAACACCGATACTGCTGTATCATTTCTGATCTGCACATAATTATAGACTCCCAGAAAATAAATACAGAAAATAATCAGCCACACAGTCAGAGTACCGGCTTTCCTTAAAAAGGCACTCTGACTTCTGACACTCATTCCTCCAGCAGCCTGATCCGGCTGCCGCTGCTGATCTCTCTGTCACTGGAAGTCACGATTTTCTGGTCACTTGATAAATCCCCGTTCTCCAGCGCAGCAGTGGAAGAATTTTTATCTTTCACATTCACATACGTTTTTCGCGCTACCAGTACCTCACCCAGGACGGTGTTCTGTGTATCTGTCACATAAACATAGTATCTGCCATTTTCCTCATACAATGCGCTCAGCGGAACACAGACATTAAAAGGACCTGCATCCTGAGAAATTGTAAATTCCGCAGTATCTCCTATGGAAAGAGTTCCCTCCGGTACCTGTACAGAAAGAATGTACTGATTTTCATTACTGCTGTCCTCTTTCACAGACTCCACTTTCGCTCCTGTAATCTCTTTTTCATCCGCACCTTTTAAAATTACCTCTCCGCCACTCTTTATGTATTTCAGATCATCTTTGCTGACCTCTGCCTGAAACCGAAAGGTTCCTTTGGATTCATAAAGGACAACCGCAGCTTCCGCTCCTGTCTGGCTTCCTGTCACTGCACTCAGACTCTTTATCACACCATCACAGGGTGCTTTCACTTTTCCCTTTCGTGCCAGCACTTTCTGCAACGTTTCCAGATCTTTCTGCGCAGTCTCAAGTTCCGCCTGCGTATTCTCCAGCGTGGAATCCGAAGCATCACCGATCTGCGTATCCCGGATTGCCTGCTCTGCTGACTGAAGTTCTCTTCTGCGGCTGAGCATGGCTTCATTGACCGCCTCCTCTTTCGCCCGGATATCATCAATCAATGCCTGCTCCTGAGAATTGTCCTGCGCATTCGAATTGTCGCCGTTTCCTGATGTATTTTTATTCCCTTCGCCATCTGTGCGATCCGTATTTCCAGAATCATCGGAGTTCTCCGGATCATCTGTATTCCCGAAATCGTCTGTATTTCCCGGATCATCAAACTCGCTGGAATCACTGAACTTCTCCTCATCCGGTATCTTATCCTGTACGTCATTCTGCGCCGCATCCCGCTGTGCGTAATAATCCTGAAGCTTCTGTCTGGCTATGGCTGCCTCATTCTGTGCCGCCTGCACACTGTAATTTCCGCTGGAAACCGCACTGTTATAATTTTCCTGTGCATCTGAAAACTCATTATTTCTCTTCTGCTGATTCACAGACTCTGCACTGATCAGATCATTGATCTTCCCCTGCAGAACATCTATGGCATCCTGTTTTTCCTTTATGGTTTTTTTTAGATATTTTACAGAAAACTTCAGCAGCGCATCCCCTTTTTTCACATTCTGTCCTTCCTGCACATAAACCTGCTCCACCTTCTGTCCCTCCTGGGTAAAAACTGCCCGTTCTCTGGTTCCCATCACTTTACCTGTGCCGGTCACCTCATGCGTGATTACCTGATTCTGAGCTGTTTTTGTCTCTACCTGTGCTACATTCACCGAATCTGCCGCCCTGGACAGAAAAGTAAACAAAAGCATCAGGGCAAAAAATCCTGCCAGAATTTTTATCAGTTTTATTTTCTTCATAGATAAATCCTCTCGTTTCTGTCGCTCTATTCCTTGATTGCCGTGGATATGATCCCTTGTTCCAGATAATCCTGCCCTGCCAGAAAAACGATCACTGCCGGGATCAGAACCAGAACAGATACCGCAAATGCCTTTCCTGTCTGGGAGATATCGATCTGTGGAAGGTACAGAGACAGCGGCCACAGACTTTTGGTCTTCAGAAATGCCATTGGCTGTTCAATCAGATTCCAGTATTCCAGAAATCCCAGAACCAGTGCCGAAATGATACCCGCAGAACCCAGAGGGATTCCGATTCTGATAAAAATAAGCAGCTCACCCGCCCCGTCCAGCCGCGCAGATTCCATCAGTGCCTCCGGAATACTCTCAAAGAAACGATACATGATAAAAACCGGAAACGTGGAAAAGGCCGCCGGAAGAATAATCCCCCACAGATGATCCAGAAGTTTCATCTGATCCAGAACCAGATAATTACTGAGCATCATTACCTGAAAGGGCATCATCATCAATGCCACATAGATCATAAACAGCAGATTTTTTCCCGGAAAACGATATCTGGCAAATCCCCACGCTGCCGGTACTCCCACCAGGATCTGCCCTGCCAGAACTCCGACAGTAATCTTTACGGAATTCCAGAACATCACAAAAAACTCCGGAGAATCCAGCAGGACTTTCACATAGGATCTCAGCGTCGGATAAAGCGGAAGTACTCTCCAGAATACATAACTGACTGCCTGACCGGAAGCAGATCCACTGTCTGCTGTCAGTACCGCCCCCAGAAGATCATTTAATTCCTTCTGCCCCATCAGTGATCCTGTAACTGAAAAAAATACCGGAAATATTGCCACCAGTGCAAGAAGTACAAGGAGCAGGCTTCCTATCTTCCTGATACGGAATATCTGCATAACTTTTCTCATTCTGCCCCGCCTTTCCCCCAGGCTTTCCACAATCCCAGGATCAGCAGAAAAATCACCAGTCCGGTCACCACTGCCGCAGCCGACATCTTATCCAGCGACAGGTCCCTGTACCAGTTGTTAAACAGATGCTGAAGCAGATACATTTTTTCCTGCGGATAATCACCGGCCACCAGATATGCCTCACGGAAAACCTTAAATGCATTGAGTACAGAAAGTACCACGATCGTAAAAAGGGACGGGAGCAGATTCGGGAGTGTGATCTTCGTAAAACATTTCCACTCCCCTGCCCCGTCCACTTTTGCTGCCTCGTAAAGTGCCGCCGGAATGGCAGACAATCCTGCCATCCAGAGCACTACATCATATCCAAGATTTCTCCATATATAACTGATCACCAGTACATAAAAAGAAGCACCTGTATTCATCCAGTCAGTCGTCTGAACAGATAACATATGAAGCAGGTGATTCAATAAGCCCTGATCGTCAAAAAGCAGTCTCCACAGAAGTACCACTGATGCTACAGGGATTGCCATTGGCAGAAGAAAGAAACTTTTCAGAATCTGCGTAAATCTTTTCTGCCCTGCAAGCAGGACTGCTATGATCAGAGACAATACCACCAGCAGCGGCACACACACTCCGAAGAACCGAAGTGTGTTGCCTGCTGCCAGACGAAACGCTTTGTTTGCAAATATCGTCCTGTAGTTCTCTATCCCCACAAATTCTCCATTCACTGCCCCGCAAAAAGATCTGCGGATCACATCCACATACGGGATCAGCCAGAAAATGCAGACACCTGCAAAACTCGGAAGAATAAAAGCCAGACCTTTTTCTGTATTTCTGAAAGCTGCACATCTTCTGCGATTTCGTTTCCGACTAAACAGCAAATCTGATTTTGCGTTCCGTTTCTCTGTTAAAGATAAGTGTTCTTTTAAATTAATCTTCATTCTCTTAAACTCCCTTACCTTGCAGTGTTGGGTAAGCAGCAGACAGCCGCTTATTCAGATAAATACAGATTTACTTCCTGCATGATCTCTTTCACAGCATCATCCAGCCCCGTTTCTCCATTGAGGTATTTCTCACCGGATTCCGTTACTGCACTTCGGATGATCTGATTACTCTTTGCAGGTACAGTAAGTGTTTTTCCCAGATCCATAATGTTCTGTATTGCTTCATCTTCCGGAATGATCTCGTCCATCACAAACTGTTTGATATTACCATCTCCCGTATCATAAGAGGTTCCGATCGAGCCAATGGTATCTCCACTGGATTTTCCCATTTTCCAGTAAGCCATATCTTCATAAACCTTGCTGTTTACAGCCAGTCCTTCATCATTGCTTGCTCTCTGGGATTCCTCTTCAAACAGGAACTTTACGAACTTCTCTGCCGCTTCTTTTTCAGATGCCTTTGCACTGATTCCCACAATGCTCCTTGGATAGAAACAATTCTCGCTTTGTCCGTTCAGAAGTCTGTAATCCAGATCCGGATCTACTTTTTTTGCAGAATCCAGATACACCAGACCCTCCGGTGAAAGCAGACCGCCTGCCGCCACTGTATTGACTTTTACAAGCAGATCCGTTATCGATCCTGCAATATTTGTATATCCGGAACGATCTGAATTCGCCCAGTCATCACCCATCTGGTAAGCTTTCTTTGTCTCTTCTATCGCATCCTTCTGAGTCTGCCAGATCCTGTTTACCTGCTCCAGATATTCTTTCAGTGCATCTTCTTTGAGGGTTCCGTCCTCGTTCATCCATGCCGATGTACTATTGTCTATGGTTCCCTGTATCATCCCGGACGGTGATATGGAAAAAGAGCTGAAAAATTTCAGTTTTCCATAGCTGTCTTTCTGGCTTTCCGCTGCATCAGCCTCTGTTGTCAGATCCGTAATTCCGGCGATGATATCCTTATTTCCCTCTATCATCGGAATGCCGAACTTGACAGGCATGGTATAAATGCTTCCATCCTCTTTTGTATATGCATCTTTGATATTTGGCAGGATATCTTCGTCTTTTAATACCCCGCTTAAATTCTCCAGCATTCCTCTCTCTATATAGGTATCCTCTGAAATTCCATCCAGCAGCAGAACATCCGGTCCTGTTCCGGCCATGATCTCTGTATTGAGCACTTTCAGCGCATCCGTATCTGTGACGGAATCATCTCCTGACATTCCCGCCTCAATATTCACATAAATATCCGGATATTTTTTCTGGAAAAGCACTGCTGCCTGTTTTATGAAGTTACTGTCTTTCAGGGAATAAACTGTCAGCTCTGTATCCGGTGTCGTTGGGGTATCTTTGGAATATACATAGGAATAAATTCTGATATCCTCGCCTGCATTACAGCCCACATAGAAATTTCCATCGCTGTCCTGTCCCCATGCTACAGTTCCTGTATCCGGTGAACTGAGCGAATTCAAGGAACCATCGATTATCTGTTCCACTGTGCTGCCTCCCAGAACATATCTGTAAACACCGGTATGATCAATATAAAAAAGGCTGTTATCCTCATCTCCCTTTAAGAACATAAGCGGAAAACTGCTGGTTGTTGTCCAGTTGACATCCTGCTCATCAGACTGGATCTGCTCTGTAAGCGCGCTGATATTGTCCAGTGGTTTTCCAGTATCCAGATCATATCCGTGAAGAGTCTGATCCTGAATGGTAAACAACATTTTTCCTGCTGTTCCGATAAAATCAACACTGATTCCTTCCTCATATCTTCTCACCAGACTTCCATCTGAAGGATTGATCTCTGCTACGCCATTGCCGGGATCTACGATAAGAACTGTCCCATTCTCTGTGAAACATGCCTGAAATGTATAGGAAGACTGAATCGTATCTCCGGTATCAACTTTCTGTACATTTCCATCAGGGGAAAGATAGAAAAATTCCATTTTCAGGTTGTCATACGCAGAATCCTCTTCCCCACTGTCGGCTGTTATCTGTGCATTTTCATTGTCCCTGTCAGGAGACAGATCTGCCCCGACAAATATACTTCCATCCGCTGCTGCAGAGACAACGCTGATATATTCTCCCAGATTCTCCTTAAGCCCCAACAGTTCTTCCAGACTTTTTCCATTCGTCCAGGTTTCTCCATTATCTGCAGAATCTGCTGCATAATAACAGTTATCTGCTGTACTGTAATAAACCATGCGCAATGCACCTGAGTCGAGTACTTTGACATCTCTCAGAAACTGGCTGTTTTCAGGTACTGTAAGATCATTTTCCAGAAAACGTCCCATTGCTTTTGTGCTCTCATCTTTTGTTTTTTTACCATCTGAATTGTCAGTATTTACATTCACAAGATCTGCTGTATCTGCATTTCCTGCCTGATTGCTGCTTCCTGTTTTTCCTTTGCTTCCGGAATTTTTTCCATCTGCACCGCCACATCCGGCAAACAGGCTGCCGGTAAGTGCGATCACTCCGGCAACGGCGATTCCCTGTTTCCATCTTTTTATTTTTCTCATATCAGGATATACCTCCATGTTTTTATTTTCTTTCTGTCCCTCTCAGGATAAATGGATTGTAACAGGCAAATCTCTAAACTTTCTCTAATTTTCCAGCCGATATCCAATTCCCCGGACGGTTTTCAGGTTCAGTGTACTTCTGACACTTTTTAATCTTCGCCTCAGAAAATGAATATAATTATCCAGATTTCCATCCTCCACCTCGCTGTCTGCTCCCCAGACACGGTTGAGGATCACCTCTCTCGGAAGTGTCTGACCGGCGTTTCGAAGCATCAGCTCCAGAAGTGCTCCTTCCCGTTTGGAAAGGGTACATTCCTTTCCGTTTCCTTCCAGTCTGCCGCTTTCGGGATCAAAAATAAGATCTCCGAGCGATAATACTGCCGTGTCCTCCCATCTTCCGGGTCTTCGAACCATGCACTGTATTCTTGCCAGAAGTTCTTCGAAGGCAAACGGCTTCACCATATAGTCATCTGCGCCGCCTTTCAGTCCGGTCAGTTTATCCTGTAATTCTCCCAGTGCAGTCAGCATGATCACCGGTGTGGAAACATGATTCTTTCTGGCTTCCTGCAAAACAGTGATGCCATCCATGGACGGGAGCATCCGGTCCAGGATCACCAGATCATGGCTTCGTTCTTTCATATAATAAAGCCCTTCTTCTCCGTCATCGCAGATATCTGTCTCATAGCCTTCTTTTTTGAGCTGAAATCTCATGCTCTCTGCCAGTTCCCTGTCATCCTCTATCAGTAAAATTTTCATCTGTTTTCATCCTCCTGATCTTTCATTATACATGAGTTTTCTCTAAATTGTCTCTATACTCGGTTACAGGAATTTTTTTAGAGATTATTTACAGGTTTTCATGATACAATTACGATACAATCTCATAAAGGAGTAAATATTTCATGTTTCGCAGACTTCATATTCAAATGACTTTTTTCTCTGCTCTGATCATCGGCATCGTCATTTTTATTATGACAACTGCCTGTAATTTCATCGCAGAAAACAGCACACGCCAGAATGCGTGGAATACCTTTCAGAACAACGCCATCTCCTGTATCTCTCATCTGGAAACGCAGAGTATCATCAGCAGTGACTGGATTTTGCAGGCAGAAAAAAATTATGATATTTCCATGGATATCAGAGACAACGGAAATTCTCTTTATCTGAAAAAACTACAGACGGATTCTCTGGATGAAACGATTTTCCGGAAGGCAGAAGAAATCTCTGCTGCTTCCTATGCACTTGATCTTTCCAATCCCGGTGCGGTCAGTAAACTGACAAAACGGAGCTTTTTTCAGATGAAAGATTTCTATGTTTCCACTGCTCTGATCCCCAAGAGCCACGGAACCGTCAGTATGATCATCCTGTATTCCCTGGATTCTGTAAAACACAAGATTCTGTTACAGAGACTTGCATTCTCCGGCGCAGCTTTTCTGGCAATTCTGGCTCTGAGTATCTGTTCCTGGTTCTTTACCGGAAGAATGATCACTCCCCTGGAAAAAAGCAGGCAGGAACAGACCGAATTTATCGCTGCTGCCTCCCATGAGCTTCGCTCCCCTCTGGCAGTAATCCTGTCCGGAATCTCTGCCATGAAAAAGGCAGATCCGAAAGAGCAGGGACATTTTCTTTCAGTCATAGAAAAAGAAGGGACACGAATGTCCCTCCTGATAAATGATATGCTCTCTCTGTCAAATGCAGATAACCATTCCTGGAAAATGCATCCGGTTTCCTGTGAACTGGATACTTTACTTCTGGATACCTACGAAAAGTATGAACCCCTGATGCAGGACCACCATATGAAATTTTTCATTGAACTTCCGGAAGAGGAAATCCCTCCCTGTCCCTGTGACCCGGAAAGGATCAGTCAGGTGCTTGGAATCCTTCTTGACAATGCCATCAGTTATGTCCCCGAAAACGGGAAAATTATTCTTTCCCTTTCACAGACCAAAACGCACTTTCTTATCTGCGTCAAAGACAACGGACCCGGTATTCCGGATTCTGCCAAGACTTCTGTTTTCCGGCGTTTTTACCGGGCAGATTCTGCCAGAAATAACAGGCAGCATTTTGGTCTGGGACTGTGTATTGCGTATGAGATCATTTCACTTCATAAAGGAACAATCTCTGTACTGGATACCCCGGGCGGTGGTTCTACTTTTCAGATTTCTCTGCCGTTGGCATAACACAGTAATTTTCTGTAACATAAAAACCGGAACGAACATACGGCCTCCCCGCATATTCGTTCCGGTTTTCTAATATTCATTCCTCTGATGGATTCATAGGTCGAGTAGGTGCACCCCTTACGGTCGTACACCCCTCACAGAACTCCGGACGTGCGGCTTTCCCGCATCCGGCTCTTTGCAAAACGAATCGTTCACATTATCATTCGTATATATTGACATATATCCGGGGTCTTACCAGTGGATAGCTGTTATCCAACATATTTAGAAATTCTACCCAATTATAGCTTTTCTTCTGGCTTCTACGGTTCAGACAATAGAACAGGCTTCTCATGATGTTATATCGGAATGCCGTTATACTTTCTGTATTGTCCGTAATTCCATAGTAATGGTAATAACCAGTTAGTATCTGGTTAAGTTTTGCAATAATCTCTTTTAATCTGCATGTTCTCATCTTCACTAGTGTGTTTGAAAAAGGCTTTCTGCAAGATGTGCGTCACAATTTGTGGGATATTGTGCCTAGATGAGGTTGCCGTAGTGGGCTACGGCAACCGAATTCGGGTGAAATATCCCGCAAAGTGGGGCGTGCAGATTACGGGAATGATTTTTCAGACGTGCTATAGTACAGCGAATATTAAGTTTCTGGCTTCACACTCTTAAATGCCTCCACAATCTTTTCTCCATCCGAATAAATCGTGCAAGATACTAAATACCAAAATGTAAAACCACATCATTGTTAACATACGATTGCATCGCAAAATCTAATAGTGCCTGACAATATTGCTTACTTTCTTTCGATACTTCTTCTGAAACATTCTTCAAAAAATCTAACCACTTTATCAGTTCATCCTTTTCATACACAGAAATCCCCCATTGATTAAACTTTATATCTGGTAATAATTTGCCATGCGTATCATACAAAATTTTTTGAATTACATCATCTGGTATTTCCAAAACGGCGCTTTTTTTTATTTTCCCCCCATTTATATACTCATATATATTTTCAGAATATAAGATTTTTTTGTTTGTTGGCTGCCGGACAGCCACAAATTCATGTAATAATGACATTTGTTCGCCTTTCATTGTCTGCCATAGCTTATAATTTTACCGATGTTTTTACTTCCACAAATATCAATATACTTTCCATTTTTCTTCCAACGAGCAACATTAGGGGTACTCCCATTTACTTTTGAGCTCTTAGCCCCACTTAAATTACTCTTGAAGTTTTCGCACTTTGTGCATATGAAACGATATTAGATGTACCAACACCAGAACCGTGTTTTCCAAAATGATAATTTAAACTTGCAGAAGCAGACGAAAAACTTCCACGATGCCACATATTCAAAAGGTCTGACGGTATATCCCTGGAGCCTTTCGTCGTGCTGCTACCAATGCTGTCCCCACCATCTGCTGCAACTGTATATACAGAAATATCCTCATGGCATTTTTTCATGTTGATATTTACAGTTTTCTGCGTAGTTCCTGGCTTCGCTTTTAAAACGGTTATGCTTTTCTTCGTACTTCCAATTGTAACAGTTTATAAAATTTGAGAAATTTTTCACTGTATTTTTCTTGTTCATATTAACCGTAACGGTTCCCGTCATCCCCGTAAATTTGGGCTGAGTTCCTCCCGTAGGTACATAAAGTTTCACAACAACATTAATACCCTTTTTGGAATCATATGTTGTATACGAATTTACTCGGACATTTACTGCAGAAGCACATGCAATAGAATTCTCTTTATCAATACATTCATTCAGCCATCGTATTCTCCGATAACTATTGGCTGGTCTGTTTCTGCCTCTGCTGCATAAGTTATTGCAATATTTAAAGAAAATATCGTTTCCACAATTAAAAATAATGATATAATATTTCTTGTTTTTTAGAATAATTTTTTCATTAAATCTTAGATGGTAGTGTCAACTTTATACATCCAAAATCGGCTCAACCCCAGTAAAATCAATGGGTTCAAGGGCTATAAGCCTTTACCTCCCCTTTCTTTGGCTTGGATGACCAAAATTTTATGTCGGAAGCCCAGTCAAGGTCGGGCTGAAAGCCCGTAAAATTCAGCCTTGACGGGATTTCCGTAAGTAAAATATACTTGGTCAGCACCAAGGAAAGTGATTCGATTTTTTCATAATTTGTTTTACACTACCTCTTAGATAGTATTTTTCACTTCTACCATTTCCAATATCATTGTTACTTAACTACTTTTCCTGCAGGTGTTACCCCAATCCTAAGAACTTGCGAATACACTTTTCCCCCTTTTTTTGTACAGCTCTGCAATTTCCCACTGCATAGATTCCGGATGGATAATGTGACTTTGAAATAACCGTAAAGGCATTAGATGCATTATTGTAGCAACTCATAGATGTTTGTTTACACTGACTGGTCTTTCCATTATATAGGAACAACCCTCTTAAAACCCACTGTACCATCGTTGCATTATCGCTTTTTCTGTATATTCTCCACTGCTGTCCATACTCTACTCTGCTTACTGTTGAAGCCGCCCTTGTTAAAATCGGCTCTGATTTATAATCATTAACTTCAACAGCATATTCTGTATCTATGTTGTAATCAGCCGTAGAAATTAAATTCATTGTTTCAATTCCATCTTCGGATAACTTTATGTTCTCATCCTGCATAGCAGCTTCAAAATCCGCTTCCAATGATTCGATCTCATTCTCCGATTGCATTGTTTCATCAACATTTGCAGAATATGAAGTTTCCGAAAAATCGTCTGTACTCAAACCAATCCCATCGTTTATTGCTGCTTCAAAATTCTGCTGCAGTTTTTCATCTTCCACATCTGCCGAATACTCTGTCACATGATCATCATCGTACATTGCCCCTTCATTATAAGAGTACAAATTCGTTGTTTCCTCCCCATACACATCTGCCGCATATACAGGCATTACTGTTGTTCCTATAAGGGAAATTGTTAATAAAGACAGCATGATTTTTTTCATAGTTTTACCATTCCTTTCATTAATTTTTATGGCTAAGAATCTATTCTTACTGTTATCCCCCCTTCTTAAATTTTGCCATCTATATTATTCATCGTATTTTTCATTCTTCCGTTACGCATTTTTTCAATTTTTTAATCTTTAAACAAATTTTATTAAAAAAACAAAAGGGACATAGATACTGTGATCTATTGCCCCTTTTACTTAAATTTCATAATGAATTAGTAAGTACAAACACTATTCTTTTAATTTAATTCTAAATTTTTGCCCAACAGGCTGCATTTCTGCGAAATCTACTTTAAAAATTTCACTTTCCCCGCTTCCTATTATTCCGAAATCCATCGAATCCTTATTTTCCGCATCATACGCATATGACAAAGAAAAAATTTGCCCATCCAGCCATTCACTGTTAGAGGAAGGTATATCTTCATCATTTTGAAAAGTAAACAATTTATCGTCCTTCTTTACCAAAGAATATCTATATTTATCCCCCTGCATATCTGTGATTTCAACATAGTACTGATTTTCTTCAGGATAAAATTTATCACTTTCCAGCTTCAAACTGCTTGTAACATTGTTAATAGAAAAATCTCTGATTACAGCTTCTCCCTCACTTAAACTTATCACCTGATTTAGATTTAAATGCACTGTATTTTTCTGTAATTCTTCTTTTGAAGCAGAAAAAGCAAATGTAAATGTCTCCCCGTCCATATCCTCAATTTGTTTATGGACTACAATTCCTAATTCAATATCCGCTTTCTTTGTCAATGGTACACCTTCATCATAAATCCATTCCACAACATATTGATGTTTTTTTTCTTCCAAATTTTGTTTCTGATAAACCCTTGATGAATCACATGCATATTCTCTACCATTTATTTTAATGCTTTCCCCCACACTTATCCCAATACCATCGTATTCAGTCTCTGCATCCAGATTTACAGATACAAGCAAACTATTATTCGTCAAAATAACTTCATTCAATGTAATTGATATTCCATCTTTCTCCTGCGTGGTGTTGATAACATCGGTATAAGGCTCTAGGTCATTTGATATTTGCAGGATTTCAGCAATCATCGTGGTAAATCTACTAACAGCAGCATGAACCTGATCATGGAATGCCAGGCAAAGTCCCAACATCACAATAAATGCCAGGCAAACCGCTTTTCTCCCGATATGATATACCATGTATCTTCTCGTCTGCCTTTTCCACGGTTGCAATGCTTGGACAATATATTCATCATCTATGTTTCCGAATAATTCCAAGAAGCTATATTCATCCTTTTTCATAGACGTCCCTCCTTTTCCAATATCTTTTTCAGTTTCCTTTTATTCCGCAGCAGATTCTGCTTAATTGCCCCTTCTGACATCTTATGTCTGGCGGCAATATTTTTAATGGATTCCATTACCCAATATCTCTGGACAAAATATCCCTGTCCCTGTCAGATAAACCGCCCAGGAAACGATTGATGATTTCTATCAGTTCCTCAGCTTCCATATGTTCATCTAAAATATGCGTTCTAGCGGTATTTAAACTTTCTACCTCTTCCGTTATGTTTGCAATATGCATATCCATCCGTTTTGCCGCATGCTTTTTTCTTAACATATCAATTGCGAATCCTCTTGTAATTTTTCCTAAGAAAGCTACCAGTTTTGGCGGCCTTTGGGGTGGGATATACCGCCATGCCGCAAACCATGTATCATTTACACACTCCTCGGAATCTTCCCTATTCATAAGAATCTTCCACGCAATAGAATAACAAGTGGAATTATACTTTTTATCAACTAATTGTATTGCATTTTCATCTCTTCTCCAGAACAAGTCTATAATATAAGTATCTTCCATACAGCTTTCTCCGATTTCGTACTTTCAAACATCCTGTGCAAATATCATAACAAAAAAGGCTCTCATAATAAACATCGTATTTCTTATGCTTTGGTTACGCTTTCTCTTCAAATTTCTGTTTCATGCTCTTATCTTCATCTACAATTTGTAGTATTCCCCCAATGGTGCAGAAACTTATTTTCGTTCTATATTCAAAAATTTCTGCCAAAGTGAGCTGTTTATATGTTATCATGTAGGTATATCTCCTTTAGGTGGATTGGTTAATTAGT
>PPYE01561468.1_pt1 | contig 14386 bp, 12 predicted proteins | sample 1559881 | NCBI WGS metagenome assembly PPYE01 (sample SAMN08240022, study PRJNA423297) | Human gut metagenome, whole genome shotgun sequencing project.
GGCATTCATCCCGCCGAAGGTCTCTTTTACCTGCTCGTTGGCCCGGGAGAGGCGCACCACGTCGTGGCCGGAGTACATCTCCTCAATATAGCCGTTCAGGGTGCTCAGGTTCTCCTGCCGGGCGGTGAAGTACTTCTGGGACCGGAGCATCACCGCAGCCATGATGAGGAAGCCCAGTGCCGTGACGGCAATGGCTGCCAGCGCCATACGCCACTCAGTGACAAACATCATCACCAGACAGCCGAGGAATTGGGCCACTGCGCTGATCATGGAGGGCAGGCTGTTGGCCAGGGCCTGCTGCAGAGTACTTACGTCGTTGGTGATGCGGCTGAGGATGTCACCATAAGACACCTTGCTGAAGTAGCTCATGGGCACCCGGTTGATTTTTCGGGACAGGTCCTGCCGCATATCCCGGGACAGCTCCAGGGTGACCGTAGCCATGATGAAGTGCTCCACATAGGTAAAGACGGCACTGAAGCCGTAGATCACCAGCAGGATTACGCCGGTGCGGCCGATGGCGGCCAGATCGATCTCCCCGTCCAGGGCGTCGGAGATGAGGTCCGTGATCCGACTGAGCAGGCTGGGGCCGATGATGGTCAGCACTGCGCCGGCCACGGCGAAGCAAAAGGCCGCAACAGAGGGCACTTTCAATTTGTTGGAATAGGTGAACAGTTCTCTGAGCACACCGCCGATGCCGCGCCTGCTCTTTCCCGGCGCGCACATTCTGTTCTGCATCATCTTTGGCATCTTGGTTTCCTCCTTAAGCCCCCAGTTCTTCCTGGGAGAGCTGGGACCGGGCGATCTCCTGGTAGATCGGGCAGGTCTGCATCAGTTCCTCGTGGGTGCCCATCCCCACCATCCTCCCCTCGTCCAAAACGATGATCTTGTCCGCGTTCCGGATGGTGCCGATCCGTTGAGCCACGATCAGTCGAGTGGTATCCTTCAGCTCCCGGTCCAGGCCGGCACGGAGCCTGGTATCCGTCCGGTAGTCCAGGGCGGAGAAGGAGTCGTCGAACACCAGGATCTCCGGGCGCCTCGCCAGGGCCCGGGCGATGGAGAGCCGCTGCTTCTGGCCGCCGGATACGTTGGTGCCTCCCTCGGCGATGGGGGCATGGATGCCTCCGGGCATCCTGTCCACAAACTCGCTGGCCTGGGCCAGCTCCAGAGCCTTTTGAACGTCCGCATCGGAATCCTTGCCCCGGCTGGCGCCGAACAGCACGTTGCCGCGGACGTCTCCGGAGAACAGGATGGCCTTCTGAGTTACATAGCCGATGCGGTCATACAGGGCGTCGAAGGTGTAGTCCCGAACGTCCACCCCGTCCACCAGCACAGTGCCCTCCGTGGCATCATAGAACCGGGCGGCCAGGCTGACCAGAGTGGTCTTGCCGCTGCCGGTGGCGCCGATAAAGGCCACGGTCTCCCCCCGCTTGGCCTGGAAGGTGATGTGCTCCAGGACATTCTTGTCCGAGGAGGGATAGTGGAAGGAGACGTCCCGGAACTCCACAGTACCGGTTTCCAGGGCATCGATGCGGGCGCCCTGAGGCAGGCTGTTCCGGGTCTCCAACACCTCATTGATCCGCTGGGCGGACACCTGGGCCGCCGGGAGCATCATGATAATCATGACCATCATCATAATGGACATGATGACGTAGGTGGCGTAGGTGCCGAACACCACGATGTCGCTGAAGGCGGCCAGCCGTGCGGCGGTGTCCGCGGCAGGGACGGCGTTCACGATGGAGGCACCCACCCAGTAGATCACCAGAGACAATGCGTTCATGGCCAGGGTGACGCCGGGCATCAGGAAGGCAAAGGCCCGCTGGTTGAACAACTGCGTGCGCATCAGTTCCTCGTTGCCCTTCCAGAACTTGGCGTCCTGGTAGTCCTCAGCGTTGTAGGCGTGGACAACATTGATACCGTTCAAGTTCTCCCGGGCCACCAGGTTGATATGGTCGGTGAGCTTTTGCACCCGGCGGAACCGGGGCACCACCACGCCGATGATGACCGCCATCATCACCAGCAGGGCGGCCACAAATCCGGCGGTGATAGCGGAGAGGGTCCAACTCTTGCCCACGATTTTGATGATGGCCCACACTGCCATGACGGGGGACTTGATTAGGATCTGCAGGCCCATGGCCGTCAGCATCTGCACCTGGGTGATGTCGTTGGTAGTGCGGTTGATGAGGCTGGGGACGGAGAAGGTCATCATCTCCTGCTGGCCGAAGTCTGCGATCTTATGAAACACCGCTTCCCGGATGGAAAAGCTGAACCCGGCAGCCACCTTGGCGGTCAGATAGCCGCAGATGACGCACAGCACCGCGCTGGCCAGGGTGCAGCCCAGCATTTCCAGGCCGGTATGCAGGATGTCCGACAGGGTGCTCCCCGGCGTTTTAATCAGAACGGTCAGGCTGCTCATGTAGTCGGGCAGCGCCAGATCGAAATAAATCTGCCCCAGGATGAGCACTGCGCACACGGCGGCCATGGCCCACTCCTGCCGCCGTAGGTTACGAAGTAATTTCAGCATATAAATCCTCCTTGTGGTATCATCAATTGCTGTTTTGCCGCCAGAACCGGCCGGAGAAGCAGGCGCGCAGGATCGAGGCCGCATCCTGAAAGATCAGCAGGCTCCCGCTGAGGATGCTGAGGTGCGGACGGCCCGGAGAGGGGCGCAGACCGGGAAAAGTCCGCCCGCTGCCAATAGAAGAACCAAGGCGGTGCACCGGCCCCGGCCTGGTCCCCCCCGGCCGCTTCAGATTAAAGGAGCTGACAAGTTTGCTGAAGCCCGGGTACAGCAGCCGCATTCCAAAGAGGTAGGGGAGTGCCGCGGCAGAGATCACGTTATCCACCGAACCGGAGATCATGCCGGATCTGCGTGGCGAAGAATCCCAAATAGGACCATATTCAGCAGTTCGCCTGCGGTTTCCAGCATGGCATGGAAATCCTGCGCGGGATGTCCGCCCTGATAACTCACAATCATATTCTGGAAAAGAGACTCGATGGTTTCCAAATAGCGGGTCACCATTTCAGGCTTCAAATCCGGCCGCAGCGGCATTTTGTCTATGAGCCCCTCGATAAATTCCTGATTCAAGCGCCGCATCGGTGCGCGCAGGGCCTGAATTTGCGCGGCCAGATGTTTGGGCGGACGGAGCATGGCGCTTTCAAAAACGAGCTTTTGCTGGGGATGAAGCTGGAAAAAGCACTCCCGGATCATGAAGAAATCTTTGACTGCGGCTGCCGTATCCTCCCCTGACAGATGGGCCATATCCCGTTCCACATGGGCCCTGAGCTCCTGGAAAGTGCGTTCGACGCACAGTAAAAACAACTCGTCCTTATTGGAGTAGTAGTGGTACATCATGCCCTTGGAGATCCCGTGGTTCCCACAGATCCGCTCCATGTTGACCTTGTCGTAGCCGTAGGTCCCGAACTCCTCCAGGGCGGCCTGATAAATCTCTTTTCTGCTGCGTTCCTGGCGCTCTTTCTGCGTCATGCTGCATATCCTCCTTCTGCCTGATCCAAAACCCCCGGCCCTGCCAAAACCCGGAACCAGGGAGACACCCGGGCGGGCAGCGGGAAAACGTCCGGACGGACAGGCCATTTTGACGTCCGACCAATTCCGCGCCGGTATGGGACCGGACACACGCCGTCAGGTTTGCAACCCGCGGCGGCTACTGCCTGAGGATTTTACAGACGATCTCGTCTATACTTTTGGAAGTATACTACTCCCGGATGGCCTCATCTATGTTTGCCTCGTGAACGGTTCATGAATTTTTTGAAAACGAGCCGGAGAGGCTGAGGCCGGGAGCGGCCGTCTGCCGCGGGCACGGCTCCCGGGCCCGTGACCGGCAGGGAGGCGCTCTGCTCCCGCGCACAAAGAAGCCGTGAGTCTGCGGAGGACCGCTCACAGCAGCGGTGCCAGCAGCCGCAGAAGCCCTTGAAACAGGCGGAACAGCGGTCCGCGACGGCAGATTGCGGCGGCTGCCTCCTGGCAGATGCCTTTTATTCCCCTTGCAGGACTCTGATTGAAAAAACATACGGGAAGTTACCCAATTGAGCCCACGGCATTGGATATAACGAGAATGAAGTCAGCCGCTATTTAAAACCCCCAGGGACCGCTGCGCAGCAGTTCCTGGGGGTTTTAAATCTTTGCGGCAAGATGCGTGCAAAAGGCGTTCCTGCACACGCTGTCGGCAATGTTTGGAGCCATCGCACCAACAGGGACACACGCCGATGCGGACAAACTGCCCTGTGGGAGGCGGCACGCCGTTTATCCGGAATAGCGCTTGTGCAGGCGGTCAGTCAGATAGCGAATGAAGTGCTTCTCTCTGGGGCGGAGCGTAAATGTCCGGGAATGCAGCAGGGCCACGGCCATGGGAGCGCCGTCCGCGATGGGACAGCAGACGCAGTTCATCCGCCGGGCATCCTCCTCCGGAATGCTGATGCCGATGGCGATGTAATTGCCTTTGCGGACCGCGTCGAAGATCGTGCCGCGGTCGCAGATGTACAGCAGGTCTGTGTGGCTCTGGAGTCCCAGCACGTCCAGCGTATCGTCCGGATCGATGTGCGCGTCGGCGATGAACGGATACCCTGTGAGATCCTTGAGCGAGACACGGGAAGAGTTGGCCAGTGGATGGGACTTGGACATCAGCGCGGTGACGGGAATGGAGCGCTGGAGGACCGTCATCTCCAGATTGTACTGGTCCGCCAGATCCATGTACTTGGGGATGACCTGCTCGAACAGCACCAGGATGCCCAGCCTGCAGTTCTGGGCCACGACGTTTTTCAGATTTTCCCGGAGGCCGGCCTCCAGAAATTTGTCGTGGGTCCTGTTCAGGTTGGGGAAGCAGTTTTTGTAATCAAAGAAACACTGGAGCACAAAGGCGGAGCGGGCGCAAATGATGGAGAGGCTGTCGCTCTCGGACATGGATTGCGGGATCTTCTGGATATTATTGCGCTCGGTGACGATCTTCTCAGCGTGGCTCATGAAAATCAGTCCCTCGGGCGTAGCGGTGATGCCGTTGGCCGTCCTGTGAAACAGGGGATAGCCGATCTCCTGTTCCACGTTCTTGATGATGGTGCTGAGATGGGACTGGGAAATATAGCAGTTTCGGGCGGCTTTGTTGACGGAGCCGCACTTGTACGCCTCCAGGATATAGACGAGGTGTTCTGTGTTCATGTCGCGCTCTCTTTCTCAAAACGGCGGAGGGACCTAATCCCAAATAGCGAAGGCTTAACAAAATCCCCTATAATCCGACAGCCAGGGGAGCATGTTATAATCGTAACAGGCAAAACAAAGGCGCCCGGTCAGAGGGGCGTTCAGATTTTATCAATCATTATAGCGCCAATTTTCAAAGAATACAAGATCCGCACCCGGCGGTGGAATGCGGATCAAAATGAGGGAAAGGAAGAGAGGCATGGAAGAGAAGAAGCGCGAAAAGTCCGTTGACGTGCTGGACCGGCTGTTCTGGACGGTGCAGCCACCTATGGGGCTGGTAAAGGGAGACTATTACCGGGCTGAGAATTGGTTTGCCCCGCATTTCCCAGGGGACAAGGGGTATCACGGCATTCTGGAAGTGGTCCGGCGGGACGGAACCCTGCAGATGGTGGAGTTCAACGAGATTAACAACCCCACCTATTACATCAGACGGTACCAGGGCGTTTCCAAGCGGCTGTCCGACTACGGCTTTCTGCAGGCCACCAAGGAGCGGACCGCCAAGTCCGGCGTGGTGCTGGTAAACGGCCTGACCCATCTGGAAGAGCAGATGGTGGCGGAGAACCGCCTCACAGGCGAGTTTGACCTGCTCACCGGCGCCTCCAACAGCATCAAGCGGTCTATGCTCCCACTGGCAGAGGAGATCGCGGGGCGGCTGGACAAGCCCTCCGGCCAGGTGTATTACGGCCTGTCCCAGGCGGTGGAGCCCGGCGTCACCGGGCGCTTGCAGATCGTGCTGGAGGCGGGAAAGATCATCTCCTGCGCCTACGACGAGATCTTTGCCGACTGGCAGGAGGAGATTGAGGACCCGGAGCTCAAGCCCTATTACCGGCAGTCCAAATACCACTGCCCGGACTACATCTCCACTATCGGGGCCGGGTTCAACAGCATCTTCGACCTGCTCAGCGCCCGGGTGCTGGAGACCCAGAGCCTCACCGACCTGACCGGACTCCCCTTCACGGAGGAGCCCAAGCGAGCGAAGGAATGGGACAACTATCTGGAGCTGGTGAGGCGGATGGAGGATGCTCTGGCGGCCGACGGCCTGCGCTGAGCACACAATCAGGAATGTGACCGCCGGGGGCGGTTTCAGAAATATATCACCACCACGTCAGGAGGAGTACGATGAAGAAGAGAGTTTTCGCACTGTTCACCGCAATGTTCCTGCTCTGCGGGATGCTGGCCGGCTGTGGCCCCACCGGTTCCAGCTCGACGACCACGGACGGTTCCGACGATGGCGCCAAGGATACCCTGATCGTTGCTATCCCAGAGTCCCCCACCTACATGGACCTGGAGCGCTGCATCGCAAACCCCGGCGTGAATTACAACTACCTCATCATCGAGAGCATCACCTGTGACGACGACTACACCGTCACCATCAAGACCTCCGCGCCCTTCAACGCGCTGCTGTACCGCCTGAGCCTGGACGCGGCCTCCATCATCTGCAAGAGCGCGGACACCAGCGCGGAGGAGTTCAACAAGAACCCCGTGGGCACCGGCCCCTTCAAGTTCGTCTCCTGGGAGCTGGGCGGCGACGTGGTCCTGGAGGCCTTTGAGGACTACTGGGGCGGCGCTCCGGCCGTCAAGCGCGTCATCTTCCGCACGATTCCCGAGGCGCTGAACCGCACCATTGGCCTGGAGACCGGCGAGGTGGACCTGGCCTATGACCTGGGCATCACCGACCTGGAGAGCCTGGCGGGCAATGAGTCCGTCACCACCCTCACCTCCCCCAGCACCACCGTGTGGTATGTGGGCATGAACGTGCAGAAGGCGCCCTTTGACAACGAGAAGGTCCGGCAGGCCGTCGCCTACGCGCTGGACCCCCAGGGCTACATCGACCTGGTGTTCAGCGGCGAGGCCACACCCGCCAACTACACCATGCTGCCCCCCAGTGTGGACGGCTACGTCTCCGACTGCTCCGACTACTCCTGCAACGTGGAGAAGGCCAAGGAGCTGCTGGCCGAGGCCGGCTATCCTGACGGCTTCTCCACCACTCTCTGGTGCTCCGATACCCAGGTGATGCGGGACTCCGCCGTGGTCATTCAGGAGCAGCTGCGCCAGGTGGGGATCAACGCCGAGGTCAAGACCCTGGAGAGCGGACAGTTCCAGTCTGAGACCGGCAACGGCGCCCATGATATGTTCATCATGTCCAAGACCTCCATTGACCCCGACTCCATGCTGCGGTCCATGTACCACACGGAGGCTCTGGGGCCCTCCGGCAACCGCTGCTTCTGGACCACGCCTGAGGTGGACGCCTTGATCGATGAGGCCAGCACCACCACCGACACCGAGCACGCCATGGAGCTGTATGCGGAGATCCAGAGCAAAGTGGCGGAGGCCGCGCCCCTGGTCCCCATGGCGGTGGAGCACCTGAACGCCGGTATGCAGTCCAATGTGAAGGGATTCGGCCTGTATCCGGGCAAGTCCCACTACATCAACGGCACCTATTTTGAATAAGCGCATTCAGGCATTCCAGTGAGCGGGCGGCGGCAAAAGCCGCCGTCCGCTTGCGCGAATTTGCGTTATGGAAAAGGAGAGTGACAGATGTACCGTTTTATTCTCAAACGGCTGCTCATGCTGATTCCGGTGCTGCTGGGTGTCAGCTTCATCGTCTATACGATCCTGAGCTTCACCCCCGGCGACCCGGTGCAGATGATGCTGGGCGACAACTACTCCGAGGAATCCTACGCCGCCATGCAGGAGGAGCTGGGCCTGGATGATCCCTTCCTGGTCCAGTACGGCCGGTTTATCATCAACGCGGTCCACGGTGACTTCGGTACCTCATACAGCACCGGAAACCCGGTGGCGGCGGAGATCGCCGCCCGGCTGCCCAATACCATCCTGCTGTCGGCCTGCGCCATGCTTTTTGCCATTCTGATCGGAATTCCCCTGGGCGTGATCTCCGCCACCCATCAGTATTCGGCGGTGGACAACATCTCCATGGTGGGCGCTCTGTTCGGCGTCTCCATGCCGAACTTCTGGCTGGGGCTGATGCTGATCGTGATCTTCGCAGCGGGGCTGGGGTGGTTCCCATCCTCCAACTTTGAGACTTGGGGCGCTCTGGTGCTGCCGGCCGTCACCCTCAGCGCCAACTCCCTGGCGATGATCACCCGCATGACCCGCTCCTCCATGCTGGAGACGATCCGGCAGGACTACATCCGCACCGCACGGGCAAAGGGCCTGAAAGAGAGCGTCATCACCATCCGCCACGCTCTGCGCAACGCCATGATACCCATTGTCACCACAGTGGGACTGCAATTCGGCTTCTCTCTGGGCGGCGCAGTGCTGGTGGAGACGGTGTTCTCCTGGCCCGGCATCGGCCGGCTGCTGGTGGACTGCATCGGCCTGAAGGACACGCCCGTGGTGGTGGCCTGCGTATTGGTGCTGGCCACGATGTTCACCATCATCAATCTGTGCATTGATATCCTGTACGCATTCCTGGACCCCAGAATCCGGGCCCAGTACAAAACGGCAAAGAGGTGATGCGGATGACTGGGAAAGTGAAAAACAAGAACAAGAAAAAGTCCCAGGCCGCCGCAGTATGGCGCCGCCTGAAGAAAAACAAGATGGCCGTTCTGGGACTCATCATTCTGGCCGTCATCATCTTCTTCGCCGTCTTTGCCGATGTGTTTTTTGACTACGAGACGCTGGTGATTCAGCAGAACGCATCCCTGAAGCTCCAGCCCCCCTCCGTCGAGCACTGGCTGGGCACCGACGAGGTGGGCCGCGACATCCTGGCCCGGATCGTCCACGGCGCCCGGATCTCCCTGCCGGTGGCCTTTGCCACCATCGCCATTGCCACAGTGGTGGGCGGTCTGCTGGGGGCCATCGCCGGTTACGGCAGCCGCCGGGTAGACGATGTCATCATGCGTGTCATGGACATCTTCCTGGCGATCCCCAGCATCCTGCTGTCCATCGCCCTGGTGTCCGCCATGGGCACCAGCGTCACGAATATGATGCTGGCCATCAGCATCTCCAACATCCCGCCCTTTGCCCGGATCGTCCGCTCCGCCGTTCTGACCATCAAGAACGAGGAGTACATCGAGGCGGCCCGCGCCATCGGCGCCAGCGACAAGCGCATCATCCTCAAGCACATCCTGCCCAACTGCATGGCCCCCATCATTGTGCAGGCCACGCTGTCTATCGCCGGGTCCATCCTGGCTATCGCCAGCCTCAGCTTCATCGGCCTGGGCATCAGCCCGCCCACGCCGGAGTGGGGTTCTATGGTCAGCACCGGCCGGCAGTATTTCCGGGCGGCCTGGTGGGTGTGCGCGTTCCCGGGCTTTGCCATCATGTTGACCATCCTCTCCCTGAACCTGCTGGGAGACGGCCTGCGGGATGCCCTGGACCCCAAGCTGAAGAACTGAGGAGGGAGGACGCCACATGGAAGAGAACAAGCAGCACAAGACCGCTTTGCCAGAGACGGAGCCCATTCCCTCCGCGCAGGCCCCGGAGGCCCTGCTGGATATCCGCGGCCTGCGGGTGGAGTACCACACCGACGAGGACGTGGTCTACGCCGTCAACGGCCTGGACCTGACCATCGGAAAGGGCGAGAGCCTGGGTCTGGTGGGCGAGACCGGCGCCGGCAAGACCACCACGGCCCTGTCGGTCCTGCGGCTCATCGCGGACCCGCCGGGAAAGATCATGGGCGGCGAGATCTGGTTCGAGGGCGAGGATATGCTCCAGGCCAAGCCCGCCCGTCTGCGGGAGATCCGCGGCAGCAAGATCTCGGTGATTTTCCAGGACCCTATGACCAGCCTGAACCCGGTCTACTCCGTGGGCGATCAGATCGCGGAGGTCATCCACCAGCATGAAAAGTGCAGCAAGGAGGAGGGCCGGAGAAAGGCCGGCGATATGCTGGAGATGGTGGGCATCCCCCGGGCCCGCTATGACGAGTATCCCCACCAGTTTTCCGGCGGCATGAAGCAGCGGGTGGTCATCGCCATGAGCATCGCCTGCTCGCCGGAGCTGATTCTGGCGGACGAGCCCACCACCGCCCTGGACGTGACCATCCAGGCCCAGGTGCTGGAACTGATGAACGAGCTGAAGGAAAAGCTCCGTACCTCCCTGCTGCTGATTACCCACGACCTGGGCGTCGTGGCCCAGGTCTGCGACCGGGTGGCTATCATGTATGCCGGTGAGATCGTAGAGAGCGGCACCATCGCGGAGGTGTTTGACCACCCCCATCATCCCTACACCATCGGCCTCTTCGGCTCCATCCCGTCTCTGGATGAGACGGCGGAGAAGCTCAAGCCCATCCAGGGCCAGATGCCGGACCCCACGGAGCTGCCGGAGGGCTGCGCCTTTGCACCCCGGTGCCCCTACGCAACGGGGGCCTGCCGTACCCGCAAGCCGGAGATGACCGGCGTCGGCGGCACCCAGATGGTGCGCTGCCTAGCCCACCAGGGCGTTTTCGAATCCCCCGAACTGATGGAGGAGGTGCGACATGGCAGATAAGGATATCATCCTGGAAGTCCGGGACCTGAAGAAGTATTTCAAAAGCCCCACCGGCACCCTTCATGCGGTGGACGGCGTCAACTTTTCCATTCGGAGAGGCGAGACGCTGGGCCTGGTGGGGGAGTCCGGCTGCGGCAAGTCCACCATCGGACGGCTGATCCTAGGCCTGCACCAGTCCACCAGCGGCGAGATCCTGTTCAACGGACAGGACATCTGCAAGATGAATAAGAAGCAGCTTCACGACCTGCGCAAGGATCTGCAGATCATCTTCCAGGACCCGTTCTCCTCCCTGAACCCCCGGATGTCCATTGGGGAGATCATCGGGGAACCGCTGCGGATTCACGCAAAGGCCCAAAGCCGTGCGGAGCTGGATAAGGAGGTTTCCCGGCTGATGGACGTGGTGGGCCTCTCCGCCCGGCTGTTCAACGCCTATCCCCACGAGCTGGACGGCGGCCGCCGCCAGCGGGTGGGCATCGCCCGGGCGCTGTCCCTGCAGCCCCAGTTCATCGTCTGCGACGAGCCGGTGTCCTCGCTGGACGTGTCCATCCAGGCCCAGGTCCTGAACCTGCTGAAGGATCTGCAGGCGGAGTTCCACCTGACCTATCTCTTTATCACCCATGACTTGTCGGTGGTGAAGTTCTTCTCCGATAAGATCGCGGTGATGTACCTGGGCCAGTTGGTGGAGACAGCGGATTCCGCGGAGCTGTTCCGCCAGCCACTGCATCCCTATTCCCAGGCTCTGCTGTCTGCCATTCCCATCCCCAGCAGCCGGCAGAAAATGCAGCGGGTGAAGCTCATCGGCGAGCTTCAAAGCCCCATTGACCCGGAGCCGGGCTGCCGCTTTGCCAAACGTTGCCTGTACGCCCGGGAGGGCTGCACCGGCCGGGACCTGGCGCTGCGGGACTTCGGCAGCGGCCACTTCTGCGCCTGCTGCCGGGCCGGCGCCCTGGAAGAGCAAACCCCGTCCAAGTGACGGACAGAATCATAAGGAGGATTTGACATGATTGACAAGACGAGATGGCTGGGGCTGGGCCCCTGGCATGAGGACAACGAGAGCGAGCTGATCGACTGGACGGCGCAGCCCCAGTACAAGGGCCTGGTCAAGGGCGATTACTATCACGCCGAGCTGCGGTACAGCGGCCGCTGGGGCGACCCCGGCCACAAGGGCGAGCTGGACGTGGTGTTTGACGACGACGGCAAGATCGCCTTCGCCGAGTTCAACGAGACTACCATGGGCAACTACTATGTCCGCCACTTCCAGAATGTCAGCAAGCGCCGCACGGAGTTCCAGTTCTTCCAGGACTTCCATGACAAGCGCCGCAGCGTGGCCTATGGGCGGGTGCTGGCCAACGGCTTCAAATATGTGGAGGACCAGATCCTGGAAAAGCAGGACCTGGACGCTGACTATGACCTACTGACCGGTGCCTCCTTCTCCATGAAGAACATGATCGGCCTGAAGAACGACGTGTCCGCTCAGCGGAAGGACTCCAACCACAAGAAGCAGCGGTACTACGGCTACACCGAGGATTACGGCTACGGCATCACCGGCTGGCTCCAGGTGGTGGTGGAGGACGGCAAGATCGTCAGGTGCTTCTACGATGAGATCTTCGCCGATCACACCAAGGACATCGTCTACGACGACCTGAAGCAGTTCTACCGTCAGTCCAAGTATTTCTCCACTACCTATGAGGACCCGTTCCCCTCCGGCTGGGACCGCCACGCCTGGCTGGTGTGCTTCAAGGACCAGTCCGATGCCATCAACAAGAAGGTCTGCGAAACACAGGATATGTTCGATATCACCGGACTGCCCTGCGTGGAGGGCCCGGACATGGGCGTGGTGTGGGACAAGCCACACAAGGACGATGTGGCGCTCGTCTCCAACAGCGACGCCACCGCCCGCTCCGTCACCCGGCCCCGCTCTCCCGTGTGGAACAACTATCTGCGCCTGGCCAAGATCGTCCACGATGAGATGGTCAAGGACGGCGCCGTGAAGTAAGGAGGAACGAACATGGATAACGCAGGAAAGAAGCCGGTCTGGTCCGTCCAGCCCCCCAAGGGGATGTTGAAGGGCGACTACTATCGGATCGAGGAACGGTTCCCGCCCTACTATCCCGGCGTAGAGGGGGAGTTTCCCGCCGATCCGGGTCACCTGGGCATTGTGGAGGCGGTGAAGGCCGACGGCAAGCTGATCTTTGTGGAGCTCAATGAGATCACGGCCCCCTCCTATTACAACCACCTGTACCAGGGCATCTCCAAGCGCCGCTCCAGCTACAGCTTCTGGCAGTACACGAAGCCCCGGATGCAGAAGGCCGGCTCCGTGCTGACCATGGGTATGCAGTACGTGGAGCAGCAGATGCTGGAGAAACAGAGCCTGAGCGGAGACTTCGATCTGGTGGCCAGCGCCTCCGGCAGCGTGAAGAAGCTGCTGACCTTCGCGGCCAAGCTGGACAAGGAGCTGGACGAGCCCTCCTCCAAGAAGCTGTACAGCTATTCCGAGGACTATGGCTACGGCCTCACCGGCTGGCTGAAGGTGGTGGTGGAGAACGGCAGGATCCGCTCCTGCCGCTTTGACGAGATCTTCGCAGACAACGAGGAGGACATCGTCCACCCCGAGCTGAAGAAGTACTACCGCCAGTCCAAATACGACTGCCCCACCTATGAGGATCCGTTCCCCTCCGGCTGGGACCGCCACGCCTTCCTGGTGGGCTTCCGCACCCAGATGGACAACCTGAACCTGAAGGTCTGCGCCACCCAGAACATGCTGGATCTGACCGGCCTGCCCCACGCCGCCGGACGGGATATGGGCATGATCTGGGACAATCCCAACCCAGACCATGCGCATCTGGATATGGATCCCAAGAACCGGCCGATGTATCCTGCGTTCATCAACTACCTGCGGATGGCCAAGGTTGTCCTGGAGGAGATGCGCAAGGACGGCGTTTTCCAGTAAAGACAAGAACCGGAAAGGAAAACCGTTATGGAGCATACCCGCGCATTTTTGGCGTACGACACCCTCTGCCGCATCGCGGCGGAAATCCCGGAGGACGGGGAGCAGCTGCTGGAGCAGTGCGAGGAGGAGGCCCACGGGCTGGAGCGCACCCTCAGCATGTTCGATCCCGACTCAGAGCTTTCCAGGCTCTGCCGAGACATCCGGCCCGGCGAGGCTGTGCCGGTCTCTGAGACCCTGTACACCTTCCTGGAGCAGAACCTGGAGATCTGCCGCCTGTCCGGCGGAGCATTCGACCCCACGGTGGGGCCGGTGGTAAAGCTGTGGGATTTTCTGTCCCAGACGCCCCAGATCCCCTCTGCGGAGCGCATCCGGGCGGTGCTGGACCGGGTGGGCTATCAGCACGTCCGCCTGGACCGGAATACGCGGACCGTGACGTTTGATCTTTCTGGAATCGGTTTGGATCCAGGCGCGGCCGGGAAAGGCTTCGCCCTGGGCCTGACCGTGGACCGCCTGCGGCAGGGCGGCGTCCGGCAGGCCGTGCTGGACTACGGCGGGAACCTGTTTGTGATCGGCGCGCACCAGGACGCGCAGGGCGGGACCCGGCCGTGGAAGGTGGCGATCCGGGACCCGGACAACACCGGCTCGGTGTTTGGGACGGTGCAGCTCCAGGACGCGGGCATCGCCACATCCTCCTGGTATGAGCACAGCTTCCAGAAGAATGGGACCGTGTACCACCATCTGCTGGACCCGCGGACCGGATACCCCATGCCGCTGAC
>PPYE01345679.1_pt1 | contig 14382 bp, 10 predicted proteins | sample 1559881 | NCBI WGS metagenome assembly PPYE01 (sample SAMN08240022, study PRJNA423297) | Human gut metagenome, whole genome shotgun sequencing project.
CCTTGATATTGAATAATGATACTCATCCCAGTGTGGAAATAGATAAGGTGTGTACGCCCGGTGGTATGACTATCAAGGGGATTAATGAATTGGATCACGAAGGGTTTGACTCAGCGATCATTAAAGCAATGAAGGCTTGTCTGAAATAGAAGTAACCTCATGGAAATGACGTGGATAACACGGTTCTCGTTTTTGTGTATTGTGTTATCTACGTTTTTATAGAAGGTACTTTTGCAGGTTTAGTATAAAAATATGCTCACTTTTTTGTTTCCGATTTCATATTTCATGTTATCTTTGCTATACAAGATCAGATCTAATGTGAAAGAGAAATATGATAAACACAGAATTGTTCAAAGAAGTGTCACCTTTGTCGGCCAAGGATTGCTTTATTTTGATAGAGCGTCAGAAATCGAATTTTAATTTTCCTATACATATACATCCCGAATATGAACTGAACTATATTGAGAATGCAAAAGGCGCACAACGCATTGTGGGAGACTCCATAGAAGAAATAGAAGAAGAGGAACTGGTGCTGGTCACCAATCCTCAATTGGAACATGCTTGGAGGGATTATAACAACAAGCCGCAGAATATCCATGAAATAACCATTCAGTTTCATTCCGATCTGCTTTCCGACCAGATTCTGAACAGGAACCAGATGATCAGCATTCGGGAACTTTTCCACCGTGCCCGTAAAGGAATCGTGTTCAGCAGGGAGACTATCGCAAAAGTCCGTCCGTTGTTGAAAACGCTGTCTTGCGAGAACGATAGTTTCTATTCCTTGATAAAACTGCTTGTTATTCTTCATGAATTATCATTGGACAAAGGGATGCGTGAGCTGTCAACCGGGCAGTTTGCCATTAACTCTGTTTCCAAAGAGCATACTAACGAGAAGTTGAACAAGGTGCTGGATTATGTTCATTTTCATTTTTCGGAAGTGATCCGTCTTGCAGATGTGGCTAAAATGGTAAATATGAGCGAGGCCTCATTCTGTCGTTTTATCAAACAGCATACTTCCAAAAGTTTTATCGATTTCCTTACTGATATCCGCTTGGGGGCCGCTTCACGTGCTTTGGTTGATTCTTCCTTGTCAATAGCTGAAATAGGATATGATTGTGGCTTTAATAATCTATCCAATTTCAACCGTATCTTTAAAAAGAAAAAAGGAGTGACTCCTAAAGAGTTCCGTGATAATTATCGTAAGAACAAGACTATCATTTAAAAGGTTCGGCCGGAACTTTCTCATGGACTTGCCTGATTTTGACAGCACTAAAAGAAAGCGGATTTTCTGAAAGTTCGGGGATGTTGTAGGATTTGAATGCCTGGAAATAATGTTCCGTGTCTTTTTGCGGTACTACGAACGGCTTGTAAGTTTTTTCTTCTTTATTCGGATAGCCAGAACAAGGCTTCTCATATTGACGGTCTCTATTTTGATAAAATATCATAAGTATATGTTCGGATAGTATTGGTTTGTCTGTCGGTAAATTTCCATCTTTGCCTTTGGGTTACAACCTGGTAAAACTTTGAATACTAACCTTAAAAAAGACAAGTGTCATGAAAAAGCTATCTTACCTTTTTGCCGTGGCGGCTTCCGCCGCTTGCCTCTGTGCCTGTACCGATGTTACCGATGTTCTTCCGGCAGAACAAATCCCGGCCGATGCACGTAGTACCTTGGGGGCCGACGTAGTTCTTCAGTGGAACAACGAAGAACAAACCATCGATGGTTTTGGTGTGGCGCAGGCCGGCTGGTCCGACTATCTTTATGCCCACCGCAAGCGTCAGGAGATTATGGATGTGATGTTCGGACAGGACGGGCTTCGCCTCAGTATCCTCAGGGGCGAGGTATTCCCCCATTACGATGAAACCACGTTTAATATGGACGAGGATATCAATCTGTCTTTGGACGATCCTTTTTTCGATATTGATTTCAACCGTGATGAGAATCGTGTTGCCGAAGGCATCGCACAGCGCAACGGACAGTTGTGGATCATGAAAAAAGCGAAGCAGGAATACGGTGTGGACAAACTCATCTTTTCCGTTTGGTCTGCTCCGGCTTATATGAAAAGCAACGGCAGTACCTCGCAAGGTTTTTTGAAACGCGGCAGCTACCAGGCCTTTGCCGACTATCTTTCCAATTTCTGTGATGCCTACACAGCGGCAGGTCTGCCTGTCTATGCCATCTCTCCGGCCAACGAGCCCGAGTATGCGGCAAGCTGGAACTCATGCCTCTGGCTTCCCGGTACCACTACGCTGGGACCGTTCATTGTGAATAACTTGGGTCCCAAGTTGCGACAGACCCATCCCGAAACCCGGATTATCTTTGGCGAGAATGCCCAGTGGTCTGCCATTCTGGGCTTTATCATGGGCAGTAAAAATTATGTGCGCGACATTCTGAACCTGAATCCTAAAATCACCAACTTTCCCGTCATTGCCGCCGGACACGGCTATGTGGATCCTGTGACCGGGAAAGATCCTGCCATTGAACCGTTCAGTAAAGCCGAATCGAAGGGAATTCCCGTGTGGCTGACCGAAATCAGCGATCCTACGGAAAGTTATGATGCCACTATGACCAGTGGCTTGAAATGGGCGAAGAAGTTCCATCGTTTCTTGTGTGAGGCCAATACCGGCGCTATTGTGTGGTGGGCAGGTGCTATACCGGATGGCGGAACTACCGAGGGGCTGATTAACATTGAAAAGAACCGCGTGGACTATGAAGTGACCAAGCGTTGCGAGGTGTTCGGCAACTTCTCCCGTTACATCCCTGTAGGAAGCAAGCGCATCTCGGCGCAATATGATTTCGAACAAGGCTATATGGTGTCTGGCTATAAATATGGTGACAACGGTTACACGGTTGTAGCCATCAACCCTGCGGATCATGAAGTAGTTATTTCGTTGGCTCTTGAAAGCGCTCAGGTTTCCGGTGCTTTGCAAGGCTATGTCACCGATGACACCCGTAAATGGGAGCCGGTGGAAGCTGTTCAACCTGCCGATGGTGTCTATACCTTGACATTGCCGGCCCGTAGCGTGGTTTCCTATACCGGAACTGTGTTGAGTAGTTCGTCTTTGTAACGTTGATTCTGTTTTTATTTCTACGCTGCAATAGTTTTTTGTTCCGTCATTGTATTGCGCTGATAAACAGTAATATGCGGTGACGGAATTTCCTGTATCTCCACGAAGTGCTTTTTCGTTTTTTCCTTGCAGAAGCCGGTTCGTCGGATATCGGTTTCCATGTCGGGTACGTAATCTTGATATATGTACGGCAGTATCCGTGCAAGGGGATGGGAGTTTCCATGCAAGAAGACTGCATCATTTGTTGCACCACTCGTCTGAACGTGCCTTTTCACTCAAGTGGAGTGCCGTTGCCACCTGTGTGAAACGGTTGCTTCACCAAAGTGAAGCAATAAAGTCATAAGACTGTTTTCACGGTTGTATCCTGTTGATAAAATACATCTATTGAAGTTTTGTCATTTTGTGTGTGGCGGTTGTTGTGTTGTACATTGATGAACGATACCGCCGCTTACCTACCGGTTGAGAGCCTTTATGGATGTTTTTTCACAGTAATTGGTTGATAATTAGAAGAATACTGTGTAGGAAAAATTTTATATCTCACGTTCAATTCAGATGTGTTTTCCATTGTCTTGAAGAATTTTTTTTAAACTCTAATACATTATTTATGAAACAAATTGCATTTACATGGTTGCTGTGCATACTTAGTATATGTGCCTATGCTCAGCAAATTACTGTTACCGGAACAGTGACGGATGCGGAGAATAATCCGTTGATTGGTGCGGCTGTTGTTGTAGTAGGAACTACGGATGGCGTGATTACCGATTTTGATGGCAAATATACCATTAAGGCCGCTTCCGGTCAGTCTTTGAATTTCTCTTATGTAGGTTATCAGGAGCAAACTGTTAAGGTTGATGGCCGCAGTGTGATTAATGTGAAATTGTCGGAAGGTGAATTGTTGGACGAGGTGGTGGTTATCGGTTACGGTACAGTGAAGAAAAGCCATTTGACAGGTGCGGTCGCTTCTGTTTCCGGTAAAGAGTTACAGGCAAATGTTGCACGTAGTGCTTCAGCTGCTTTGCAAGGAAGAGTTGCCGGTGTTACTGTGTCGGCTGCCAACGGTCAGCCGGGGGAAGGCTTGAATATTAATGTCCGTGGTATCAGTTCATTGAGTGCCACCAGTCCGCTTTATGTGATTGACGGTGTGTATGGTGATATCAATATGGTTGATCCCGCTGACATTCAGTCTATTGAAGTGTTGAAAGATGCTTCGGCTGCTGCTATTTATGGTTCTCGTGCTGCTAATGGTGTTGTATTGGTCACTACTAAAGGCGGTCGTTTGGAAACTCCTGCCCGTGTAACAGTGGATGCCTATACAGGCGTTCAGATGGTTGCCAAATACATTGATGTAATGGATGGTAATCAGCTTCGCGATTTGGCAAAGGCTACCGGTTATAGTTCGGCAGAAGGGTTGCTGAATTGGAATGGAGGTGCTGGAACAGACTGGCAGAAAGAACTTTATAACTCGGCTATGGTGAGCAAGGTTAGCTTGAATGTATCTGGAGGAAACAAGACTTCGACCTATAATCTGTCGGGAAGCTATCTTAACCAGGATGGTATTGTGAATACTACCGGTTATGAGGCATGGAACATTCGTGCTAAGAATACTTTTTCTTTTTTCAATAATCATTTGCGTATGGGGACTACGTTGATGATGAAATTCTATAAAAAGAAGTACGAAGATGTTTCATATACCTCCGCTCTGACAGCTGTGCCTATGTGGAATGTATATGGTGAAGATGGCACTTGGGGTGTCGCTCCGGAATGGACCAGAGGAGATAATCCTGTGGGTTGGACAGAAGCCTATGATTACCAAAGACATGGGATAGACATTTTATTGAATGGCTATGCCGAAGTGGATTTGTTCTTGAAAGGATTGAAATATAAATTCAATGTAGGTATAAACAAATATACAAGACGTAATTATGCCTATAGTTCTCCTTATTATTTCAGTTCTACTTCACAAAAGAATGAAGCGGAATTGTCGGAAAGTACAGACTGGGAGAACGATTGGTTGATTGAAAATACAATCAATTATGATAATACGTTTGGCAATCATACGGTTTCTGCTTTGGTGGGTTATTCTGCCCAGCGTAACAATGCGCGTGGTTTTGGTGCAGGACGTAAGGGTTTCCCGGAAGGTTTCTCTGTGATTGACGCCGGTTCGGTTTCTTCACAAAATACATCGGGTAGCGCGTGGGCCAATACAATGATTTCTATGTTTGGGCGTGTGATGTATTCGTATGCCGATCGTTATATGCTGTCTGCTTCTGTTCGTCGGGACGGTTCTTCCAAATTTGCAGATGGAAACCGCTGGGGCACATTCCCGTCTGTATCTTTGGGTTGGAATGTGATGAATGAAGATTTCTTTGAAAATATCAAGGAAACCATGAATGAATTGAAAATTCGTGCCAGTTATGGTGTACTGGGTAATTTGAGCGGCATTGGCAATTATGCTACCCAGTCTGTTGTTTATAAAGGTATGAATAACATGATGGGCACAGAACTTTGGGAAGGTGCCATTACCGGTAAGGAATGGACTTCACCCATGAATGTGACTTGGGAAAAGACGAAGACCTTGAACTTGGGTTTGGATTTTGCTTTCTTGAACAATAAGTTCAGTGTCAGTGCTGATTATTTTATTCAGAAAACAGAAGATATGTTGTTGTCTATGCCGCAGTCTTTGAGTTTTGGCTTGAGTGGGAATCCTACAGTAAATGCAGGTACAGTAGAAAACAAAGGATTTGAGATTTCATTGAATCACCGTAATAATGTAGGCGATTTGTATTATCATGTAGGTGTCAATGCCACCTTTATCAAGAATGAACTGACGGAAGTAAACGGAAGTCGTGATGAATGGCAGGGATTCAATCCTCATGCCAAAGGAACGATCACTTATGCCAAGACCGGTCATTCCATAGGTTATTTCAATTTGATAAAGACGGATGGTGTATTCCAAAGCCAACAAGAAATTGATGCGTATGTGGATAAGAACGGTAATAAGATCCAGCCTAATGCACAACCGGGTGACTTGCGTTTCGTGGATTATAACGGAGATGGTAAGATTGACAATAATGACCGTCAGGATGTAGGCTCTGCTTTCCCGAAAGTTAACTTGGGTGTAAGTCTGGGTGCTGAATGGAAAGGTTTGGATTTGAATATGTTCTTTGACGGAAACTTTGGCAACAAGATTTACAATGCCCAGTATTATAGTACGGTTTATAATGAATCAACGGGAAACCAATATGCAGAACGCATGAACAGCTGGACTGAAAACAATCATTCTGACATTCCTCGCTGTTTGTTTGGTACTAGCGATCCTAATGGTACAAACTGGGGCTATACGGACCGTTGGTTGGAAAATGGTTCATTCTTGCGCTTGAAGACTTTGGAATTAGGTTATACGTTGCCCAAAGTATGGGTATCTAAAGCCGGTTTGCAGAATGTGCGTGTTTATACGGCTATGGAAAACCTTTTCACTATAACCGATTATAAAGGATATACTCCTGACTTGGGTATGGTAGATGCCGATGGTGCCGGTACATCAGGTGGTTCGGGTGTAATGACCCGTGGTTGTGATGACGGTCGTTATCCGATGGCACGTACTATCACCTTTGGTTTACAAGTAAATTTCTAATTAGGAATAAGTAATATTTGCAGAATATGAAAAAGAATTTTATAAAATACATAGCTGCATTGGCTGTAGCTCCAATGTTGTTGTCTTCTTGTAGTGATGACTTTCTGAATGAGATTGATCCTAATCGTCAGACTCCGACCACTTTCTGGACATCCGAGGATAATGTGATGAAAGGCTTGTCCGCAGTTTATAATCCTTTCCGCCGTATGACCAGTGGATATTATGGTGGGTTGGAAGGCATCATGCATCTTCAGATGCGCGGTGACGACCTTTACCCCACTCGCGGAGAAGAACCTTATATTTGGGAATATTTGTCGTTTGTCAACACAACGAATACAAAGGATTTGAGCTGGGGAAACATCTATGAAGGCATTCAGATGGCAAACGAATTCATATATCGTGCGGCTACGGTTGATATGGACGAAACCAAACGTGAGCAAATGATAGGTGAGGCTTATTTCTTACGTGGATTCTGGTACTTCCGTTTGCGTACTGATTATCGTGATGCGGTTATCCGTACTCTCCCGCAGGATGCAGATCCGGAAACTCATGGACTGTCTAGCGGTGATGAAGTGCTGGAACAGGCTATTTCAGACTTTAAGGAAGCCAAGTCTCGTTTGCCTAAGCTTCGTTCAAGCGATGAGAACGGTCGTGTAACTCAAGGTGCGGCTATTGCCATGTTGGGTAAAGCTTATATCTGGAAAGGGGATTATCAGGCCGCTAAGGATGAGTTTGAAATTATAATGAATGGTTATGGTTACGATTTGACTCAAAAGTATGAGGACAACTTCCGTGACGATACGGAATTTAATGCTGAATCTATTTGGGAAATCAATTATGATGCCAAAGGTAATTCGGGTGACTCTTGGGGCAATGGCACTAGTGACGACTCGTTTATGGGAAACAACCTTGCTCATTATTTTGGTCCGACACTGAAAGGTGAGAATATTGGCGGTGGTTGGTATAAGATGCAACCTTCTCCCTATTTGATAAAAGAATTCATTTCCGAACAGCGTCCGGAAGACTCTGATTCCAAATGGGATAAGCGTTTATACACTACGTGCTTCTTTAAATACTCTGATTTCGGTGATGTGAAACCGGATGAAAAATTCTATGGTGGTAAAGTGGAATTTGATGATATGTTTAAATGGACGGTACTGCCCGAAGGCGATGGCAAATATGGTATTGCCAAGCAAGGATATGCTCCTGCTTATCCGGTTATCGAGGGTGTTCAAGGGCGTTTCATGATGAAGAAGTTTGCAGCTTGGTGGGTTCCCACAGGATGTACGATGTATTCTAACGATGCCGGACGTATCAACAATTTACGTATTATGCGCTTTGCAGAAGTTTTGTTGCTCCACGCTGAGGCTTGTCTGGAAACCAATGATGAAAGCGGAGCAATGAAAGATATTAACCGGATTCGTGTACGTGCCGGGTTGCCGGAGAAAAACTTGAGTGGAAAAGATGCTATAATGACAGAACTCCAGAAACAGAAATTGCTGGAATTTGCCGGAGAGAATATACGTTGGGATGATATGGTTCGTTGGTACGGAAATGATCCTGCTAAGTTGAAAGCTATCATGCACGAACGCAAGACCGATTCTCAACATTATGAATTGCTTTACGAAGAAAATGAAAGTGGTGAAAAGGAATTGGTAGGATATAAACCGACAGACCGCATTTCGGATACACAAGGATTTGACCATTTTGAAGCTAAATTCTTGTACTTCCCGATACCTCAGGCAGAGGTGGACGCTAATTTGAATTTGGAGCAAAAGCCGGAATGGAGATGATTGTATTGAACTGATAATTAAAAAGTATGAGAGGTGTGTCAAAACGTGGATAATGCCATCGTTTAGTTCGCAGGGGCGAGGTCCGCTCGCCCGAAAACAGTTTGCTTTGTGTCTTCGGGCAGGCAAACCCTTCCCCTACAACTGACGATGGGATAGGCCCGGTTTAGTTTTGACACACTCCCATAAAAACAATGAAGCCAAATGAAAAGGAAAGGATATTATTTATGCTCTTTGTTGGTTATGATATTTGTATTTTTGTCATGTCGTGATGAAGAACAGGATTGTACCCAAGCTATGCAGGATATACAAAACCAGTTGAAGGAAAATGATTTATTGAAATCTGTTTCTCAAGAACGTGAACAATGTGTTTTGTTATTCGAGTCCAATAAGATAATTTTTCCGCAAGAGTTAATCCAAAGTGTAGATGTGGATGCGGAAAACTGGAAAACGACTTTGACATTTGCCAATGGAAGCACTTATGTTATACCTACCTTAGGTACTTCGATTGACAACTTGATATTGAGTTCTACAGTCAATCCTTCCGGTTGCAATCCATTATCGGCCAGTGTAGTTGTAAAATTACCTGTATTGGGACGCATTAAACTGATTGTACACAGCAAACCGGGAAAGCATACGCCTGACGTGGAATATACATTTAAAGATGTGGGATTAAAACAGAATATTCCGGTATTGGGACTTTATCCCAATTATAATAACCAGATCACTTTAATTTATACGGATTTGCAAGGAAATGAACGTGCTCGGTCCAATCTAAAGCTTCAGACGAAAACATTGGAAAGCAGAAGGCTGCCTAAGGAAATCAGAGTGGTAAAGGCTCAATATGACCGAATGGAGCCAGGCATGAATTTGGTAAACTCCCCCGGACAGGATGAAACAGACACTTCTATATCTCAAGATAAGCAAGGCAATATATTAGCGACTGTGAGCAAGACTTCCGCTAAAATCGCCAATGGGAAAGATGTACGGATAAATGATTTTATTATTATGATGGATCCCGAAAAAGGGGAGATTTTGCAAGAATGGGATTTGGTGCACATGTTGGATTCGGCTCGCTATGGAATGACCGATTATGATCTAACCTCAGACCCTTTTGCACAAAGTGCCAGTAATTGGGCGTATAATAATGGTATAGTAGAGTGGGGAGATGATTATCTGGCTACAGCTCGTTATCAAGGAATCTTTAAGTTTAATAAAGCTGGAGGTATTGAGTGGATTATATCGCCTCATGGGTATTGGAGAGATAAATACTTGAAATTATTATTGAATCCTCTTCATGCCGACGGGACTCCTATTACTGATCCTGAGGTGATAGCCGGAACGAAGAATTGTGATGATTTTGAATGGCCTTGGGGATGTCATACAGCTGTCCCATTACCTAATGGACACATTCTTTATTTCAATAATGGTTATGGGCGTAACTTCAAACTGGATTTTACAGACAGGAAAAATATTTATACTTGCGGCATAGAATATGAAGTGGATGAAGTGAACCGTACGGTTCGCCAAGTTTGGCAGTATGGAAAAGAGCGTGGTGCCGCGTATTTTACTCCGGCCCGTTCCGGGGTGCAATATTTGGAACAAACGGGTAACAGATTAATTTGTCCGGGAATGAGCAATGTGCTTAGCAATGGCAATCGTGGTGCACGCGTGACAGAAGTAGATCCTGAAACACAGGATGTTGTGTTTGAATTGGAATTGGAAGATGCGATTTACCAGCGGGTTTACCGTATGTCTCTTTATCCTGAGAACCAATAACAACACTGTATAGAATATGATTGATTTTTGATAAAATAGTATAATTCTAGATGCTTGGATAGCATTCTTTTACTGTAAAAGATGGATTGATAACAATGAAAAGAAAATAAGATATGAACGGATATTTCAAAAAACAAATAGAAGCATTGCGCCAACGCCATGAAGCGTTGTTGCAACGTCCTAATGAAATGCAGGAAGAAACGAACGGTGTCATCCGCCGTTATGTTTATCCGGTACTGACACGCCAGCATATTCCCCTGGAATGGCGTTATGACTTCAACCCTGCCACCAACCCTTGTTGTATGGAGCGTATCGGCTTTAATGCTACCATGAACAGTGGTGCCCTGAAATGGAACGGAAAGTATCTGATGGTGGTGCGTGTGGAGGGAGCAGACCGGAAGTCGTTCTTTGCCATAGCCGAAAGCCCTAACGGGGTGGACAATTTCCACTTTTGGAAACGTCCGCTGGTATTGCCCGATGTGGATCCGGCGGAAACCAATGTGTATGATATGCGTCTTACCGCTCACCAGGATGGATGGATTTATGGTATCTTTTGCAGCGAACGCCATGATGACAAGGCACCGGCGGGAGATCTGTCGGCGGCGGTGGCAAAGGCGGGAATCGTACGCACGCGCAATCTGGTGGACTGGGAACGGTTGCCCGACTTGAAAGCGGCGAGCCAACAGCGCAATGTGGTGTTGCATCCCGAATTTGTGAATGGGAAATATGCCCTCTACACCCGTCCGCAGGATGATTTTATTAATGCCGGAAATGGGGGAGGAATAGGATGGGCGTTGATAGACGACATCACCCGGGCGGAGGTGAAGGACGAAATGATAATAAACCACCGTTATTATCACACGATCAAAGAGGTGAAGAACGGAGAGGGACCGCACCCCATCCGCACCTCCCAAGGGTGGCTGCACCTGGCGCACGGAGTACGCGGATGTGCCGCCGGACTGCGCTATGTGCTCTATCTGTATATGACCGCAGCCGATGAACCGTGGCGCGTCATAGCTGAACCAGCCGGCTATCTGCTGGCTCCGCTGGCGGGGGAAAGGGTGGGCGATGTGTCCAATGTGCTTTTCTCGAACGGATGGATAGCCGATGACGACGGTACGGTATACATCTATTATGCCTCCAGCGACACGCGGATGCACGTGGCGGTTTCTACGGTGGATCGCTTGGTGGACTACTGTCTGCACACGCCTGCCGACGGATTGCGTTCCGCAGCTTCAGTGGCGGCGGTGAACGCGTTGATAGATCGCAACGAGGCATTTCTGAACGGGTAAAATAGAAGGAATATAAAGGCATTGATAAGATAAAGTCGTTTTTAATGCGGAATGGCTGTTTTTTAGGTGGAAAGAGAAGTGGATAATGCCATTTATTTTCTTGTCGAAAGGGAATAAATGGCTAATTTTGTAATTATAAACCCAAAATAGATATTGTATGAAAAAGATTGCTTTATGGGCTATGTGCATAGCCGTAATGGTGTTGTCGGGTTGCCGGAAGGCTCCGGAATGGAAAGCGGAACATGTGTTTGTCATCGGTTTGGACGGATGGGGCGCCTACAGTGTGGAAAAGGCGGATATGCCGAACGTGAAGGCGTTGATGGATGCCGGATGCTACACGTTGAAAAAACGCAGTGTACTTCCTTCATCCAGTGCGCAAGGCGGCTCCCGATGCCGAGATGGGCGTACTGTATGAATGGGATGGCATCAAGTATCTGGTAGATACGCTGGCTTTGAACCATCATGCGCAGGCACCCGACTATAACACGCATCCTACGGCTTTGTGTGACATGGCCTGTGAGTATATTATGCAGAAGAAACCGGTGTTGAGTGCTTTCTGTTTCGACAACCCTGACCACGTAGGGCACGGTGACGGACACGATACTCCGGCTTATTATGCCAAACTGAAAGAACTGGACGGCTATGTGGGCCGTATTGTGGATGCCATCAAGGAAGCGGGTATTTATGAAAACAGCATCATTATTGTCACCGCTGATCATGGGGGAATCAATAAGGGACATGGCGGAAAGACCATGGAGGAGATGGAAACGCCGTTCATTATCGCCGGAAAGAACATCAAGAAGGGGGGAGCTTTCGAAGAGAGCATGATGCAGTTTGACTGTGCGTCTACTATAGCATCTGTTTTCAATCTGGAGCAACCGCAGGTGTGGATAGGACGCCCCATGACACAGGTGTTTGAATAAAAGATGAAGCGGATACTATGAAATTGCATATCGTTGATATTCTGATTATTTGTGCTTATCTGATGGTTATTGTCGCCATCGGGTTGTTTTTGAAAAAGAAGGCGGCAAAGAATATGGATTCTTATTTTTTGGGCGGAAAGTCGTTGCCGTTTTATATGTTGGGGCTGTCGAATGCATCGGGCATGTTTGATATTACCGGCACCATGCTGATGGTGTATTGGGCTTTTGCTTATGGGTTCAAAAGTCTGTGGATTCCATGGTTGTGGCCCGTGTTCAATCAAATTTTCCTGATGGTCTATCTGTCGGTGTGGCTCCGCCGGAGCAATGTGCTGACGGGCGCCGAATGGATAAAGACCCGTTTCGGGCAGGGGCGGGGGGCTACGCTCTCGCATACTATTGTCATTGTCTTTGCTCTGCTCAGCGTGCTGGGCTTCTTGAGCTACGGGTTTATCGGAATCGGCAAGTTCATGGAGATCTTTTTTCCGTGGGAGGTAGTGTCGCAGTATGTGCCCTGGGATATTCCGATACAATATGTGCCTCATTTTTACGGCATTTTCTTTACGGCCATTGCTACCTTCTATGTGATGCTGGGCGGTATGCTCAGCATTGTGTGGACGGATGTGGTGCAGTTCCTCATCATGACGGTGGCGGGTGTGGTCATTGCCATTATCGGGATGAACATGGTGGCTCCTGAAATGATCCGGGAATTTGTGCCTGCAGGGTGGGAGTCGCCTTTCTTCGGCTGGACGCTGGACATTGACTGGAGTGAACGGATGAGTTTGCTGACGGAACGCATGGCGGACGAGCCTTACAGCCTGATGGGTGTCTTTGTGATGATGGCGTTGCTGAAAGGGATTTTTATGAGTATGGCGGGACCTGCTCCGAACTATGACATGCAGAAGATCCTGTCGTGCAAGTCACCCAAGGAGGCGGCGCTGATGAGCGGTTCGGTATCGGTCATTCTGCTGATTCCGCGTTATCTGATGATTATGGGGTTTGCGTTGCTGGCTATCTATTTCTTTAAAGTGGATGGAGGACTGGAACAGATGACGGCTGTCCACACGGATTTCGAAACAATTCTTCCTCACCTGATTACGAAGTATGTGCCGGTGGGGCTGGCGGGTTTGTTACTGGCAGGATTGCTGTCGGCATTCATGTCTACATTCGCTTCTACGGTGAATGCGGCACCGGCTTATGTGGTGAATGATATTTATCTGAAGTATATCAACCCAAGGGCTTCCGTCAGGACACAGATACGGGCGAGTTACCTCGTTTCGGTACTGGTGGTGGTTATCAGTACGGTGATGGGCTTTTTTCTGAAGGACATCAACGAGATTTTCCAGTGGATTGTGGGCGCGTTGTTCGGCGGATATATTGCCGCCAATGTGTTGAAGTGGCACTGGTGGCGGTTTAATGGTGAAGGGTATTTCTGGGGAATGACTTCGGGTGTGGTGGCTGCCATTGTGATGAAGTTCACGGTACCCGATTCGTTGGTACTTTATTTTTTCCCCGTGTTGTTCGGCATTTCGCTGGTGGGTTGTATCGTGGGTACGTACTCGGCACCTCCTGCTGACGAGGAGACACTGGTGAACTTCTATATCCGGGTATGTCCGTGGGGGTGGTGGAAACCGGTGGCGGCCAAGGCAGTAGCACGCTATCCGCAGGTGACGCGCAACCGCCATTTCAAGCGGGATATGTTCAATGTGGCGATTGGTATCGTGTGGCAGTGCTGTCTCACTATTGTGCCCATGTATCTGGTGGTGCGCGGTACGGGGGGACTCATTGCGTCGGTGTTGCTGCTGGTGGTGACCACCGTGGTGTTGAAATATACCTGGTACAGGCCGTTGTGCAGGGAAGAGAAGGAATATGATGAGTTGATGAAACGTATCGGAATG
>PPYE01000816.1_pt1 | contig 14381 bp, 11 predicted proteins | sample 1559881 | NCBI WGS metagenome assembly PPYE01 (sample SAMN08240022, study PRJNA423297) | Human gut metagenome, whole genome shotgun sequencing project.
CGCAAGCACAAGTGCCACTGCCAGTTCCACAATAGTAATGACTGAACTTTGTGCCGGTATCACTGCTGCCAGCACTCCCATAGAGCAGATGAATATCATCACAAATACACCCAGCCTGTATACAAGAAAAGACACTACTGCCAGCAATATCGCGCAGACTAATATAACTGCTACGGATGCAATACCTTCAATTCCCGCTAATGCGCAGATTCCAGCTCCCACTCCAGCTCCAATCAGAAATCCCAGGAATGCCGCAACCACTTTCACCAGCTTCAAACCGAAAAATCCAATTAAAATACCGATTGCTATCACAGCCGCAAACACTCCCACGCTTAGCTTTCCGGCAAGGAACACTGAAGTCGGTCCATCCATGGAGCCTATCGCACTTATGCCTTTCACCAATGTTGTCTCATTCATTCTATTATCTCCTTTACGTATTAATTATTTTCTCCCGTCTCATTCGTCTTTATTATATCAGTATCTGAAACACACGTAAAGTCTCTTTCTTGTACCCCTTATGCTTTCTTCCTGTTGATGATCAGACGTTCAATGATTTCTATCGTCTCTTTGATTCCGTAGTTAGCACTATTAATGCACAGGTCATAATTCTCAGGAGTTCCCCCAGATCGCTCATATGAAAGAAGATGGCATCTTCGCTGTTAAGTCCATGATAACGATACATATTCCGCAGCTTTGATTTCAATGTTTCTCGTTTTTTTCCATATTTATCAAACTCTGTAAAGCACTCTTTCTCTTTAATATGAAATTTTTCTTCTTCCTGACGTTTTAGTACCTGCTCGAAAATCTCTGAATCATAATAATTAATATGCAGCTTATCTGCCAGCTCAAATCCAATATCATTTCCCGCACTTCCCTGTGTACGGCTGATACAGATAACGAGATGCGCATTTTCGTCCACTTCATCCCAGTGTGCAGCCGGATTCAGAGCCATTCTTTCTTCATTGACAATATCCGTTTCAGACATATCCGGAAGCTGCTCCATTGCTTTAAGAATCTCATTATATTCTGTCATCATACGGCTCTTATCTTCTTTATTCTTAATCGTACGAGCCATGTTACTGATCAGCGCCAGCTCACTTCGCAAGAGATGTCCGTCAGGCTTCGTATACATCAACATACTAAGTGCACGGATCGTATTCTCTCTGCTTCCTGTAAATGTTCTTCCAAGGGAAGATTCTACACATTTATATACTTCACCATCCAGATCATAGATCCGATTCGCAAGTTCTATATACATATCTTTATTATTTGCCATATCCGTAACCTCCTACAAAAAGAACACAAGCATATCCAGTATAAATACCGGAACTAAGAATGCAAGCGACCATAAATACTGCTCCACAGGAAATAGCCTCTAGAAGATTCACCGGAATCTGTCCAAGAACCGTTGTAATACCTCCTGTTAATCCAAGTGTTCCCGCAGTTGTCAGGAATACAAGATAGGTCGGTGTATGGTCAAGGAAGCTGGACAGTGCTCCTGTTGCCCAGAACATCTGGTACGGCTCGCTAATTCCAAGGTTTGGTCCAACAGATTTTAACAGCATCAGTGCCGGCTGCATAGTAATAAAAATTCCGATAAACAAAACTGCAACCTCTTTGATCGCTCCCCACGTAAAATGGTTCTTTGTACGGATGGAACTGTCTGTTGTCTTAAATGACAGAAATGCTGCAAGTAAAATAATATTGTGCAGTCCTTCGATATAAAATTCGGTTCCCGGTCTGCTGATATCCGGTTTTCTTCCTTCCGCAATATCTTTACGGTATGCCTTTTTATCCAGATGATAAAATACAAATAACAGAATCACCAGATTAAAAGTCAATATTGGCAATAAATGCATGCTCCAGAAAAATGGTACTCCACGCATAAATCCCATTAGAAGCGGCGGATCTCCGATTGGCGTAAGACAGCCCCCCATATTGGAAATCAGAAAAAAGGAACTATCTATTTCCCGACAGCCCCTTCTTTTTATCTTCCTACTCGAATTCTACAGCTCCTGTTTCTGTTCCATTGATCACATAGTAGACCGCATTCTCTTCCGGTTTTATGTAAAGATCCATCTCTTTAATGTCTCCGACTTTTTTACCAGATCTCGTCCATGCTTTTTTCACACGGGCAATGATGTCTTTCTCTTCTACCTGCTTACCATAATACTCAACAAATGCTTTTATTATAATGTCTTTCTTAGCAGCTTTCTTTACAGTCTTTGTCGCAGTCTTTGTTACAGCTTTTGCTACAGTCTTTGCCGCACCTGCACCTTTCACTGCTTTTTTCGTAATCTTTTCTACTGTATCTGCAGCAGCCTTCTCAACTTTAGCTTCTACTTTCTCTTTTGTCTGTGGCTTTATCTCGGTCTTAGCTTCTGCCTCTACTTTCTCTTTTGTCTGTGGCTTTATCTCGGTCTTAGCTTCTGCCTTTGCTTTCTCTTCTGTCTTTATCGAATCAGCCATAACATTTGCAGCTATTTTTACATCTTTTGTCTTTTTTACAGGTGTCCCTTTTTTTGTTACCATAATAAATCCTCCTCACAAAAAGGTATATCTCAAGTGTGAACATATTTATTATAGCACATCAAAATAGAAAATCAATTTCGAATATGTTAACTTTTTGTCAATTCGTGTCGCTTATCGACAGCATTTTTCACAATTTGACAACTTAAAATCCGAAGATCTGTAAAACCATTCCTGCAATCACTGAAAGTGCATATAAAGTGAGTACAATCTTTATGTTCTCACGTTTATCCCGATTGACCTTAAAAAGTACAACCAATCCAATTCCTGCTCCGGTACAGAGACCGGAAATGGCAGATGCGAATGAAATTGCACCGCTGATATAAAGCTGCGTGATCACAACAGAAGCCGCACAGTTAGGTATCAATCCAATAAGTGCTGCAATCACTGGCTGGAAAATACTATCTGCCAGAAGATATTCAGATAATGTCTGAATCCCAATTACTTCTATAATAAAATTCAAAATTGCTGTAAATACAAAAAGATAGAGAAATATCTTAATTGTATGGCGAAGTGCTGGTTTTAAAAGTCCGGCGTGGTGATCATGACATCCACAGTGATCACAGAGATTTCCACACTCTTTTGGAGTTGCAATTTGTTTCTGCAGGAAAAGATCAATGATGTATCCTGCTACGACCGCAATCACAACTTTTACCGCAAGGAGTGTCAGAACTGTCTTTCCCTGATCCGGATTGCCAAGCAAGATCAATACTGCTTCATCTGATGTTGCAAGAAATACAGAAAGTAATGTTCCTACCGATATAATCCCTCCTGCGTAGAGGTTAGAAGCCATGACTGAAAATCCGCATTGTGGTACACAGCCCACGAGTGCCCCCACAACCGGACCTGCTTTATCTACATCTTCCAGTGCCTTTCTTGTCAATTTTGTCGAATAATGCTCCAATCCTTCAATTAATAAAAATGCTGTAAAAAGAAATGGAAGCATCTTTAAACAATCTGCCAACGCATCTGCAAGTACATCTATTATCATTTCCATATTATCACCTCTAATTCTATTATCTAGTTACTTATTATGTTCTATTCTTAGTAACACAATCCGCAATATTATATCTTATTCTTTTCAAAATTACAAGAACTCCTCTGCAAATTTACAGGAAATTCGAGGCAATACTGTGAGGTACGGTACAAATCAAATACCACTTCATCATTCTGTAAATTTGCAGGGGAGTCCCTTTTCGATATTATATTCAAAACTTTTTTTATTTCTTTTTCAACATGTTAATGACTATATAAACAGTTTTATGTAATCTTATCTGTAATTATAACGGGCTTTTGATCTCTTCATGTGCTCTTCCATAGCTTCTGCAGCACCCTCTCCGTCTTTTGCGAGTATAAGACCATAAATTCTCTGATGCTCTTCATAAATTTCCTGAAGCTGCCGTCCGTCAATCATTCCCGTCTCACTGACATGACGCATCAGATTACTGATTGTCTGAAGCATACTGTAAATTACAGTATTCCCGGAACACTCTGCAATACTGCTGTGGAACTCCAAATCTGCATCCAGAAACTTCTTATAATTCTGTTCTACATATGCCTGATGGATTTTATGTGATACATCATACAGACGATTCAGAGCGCGATCATCTACGCAGTCAGCTGCCAGATAAGCGGCTTTCACTTCCAGAAGATCTCTCACTTCCAAAATAGACTCTGTCTGATTGCCATTCATAAATAAAGACCAGGAAAGTGGAATGACGAAAAAATTTGCTTCATTTCCACTAATATAAGTTCCCTGCCCCGGCCGGATATCAATCATGCCAAGCACATCCAGAACTTTCAATGCCTCACGTACTGCCGAACGTCCAACTCCAAGTTTTGCCGCAAGTACACGATCTGACTCTATCTTATCCCCTTTTTTCAGACTCTTATCAAACATCTGCTCTGCAAAATACATAGTCAGGCGATTCAAAAGTTGATTAATGCTGCCTTTTTTAGACTGAAGCTTTCCAAGCGCTTCCGGGCTTACATCATCCGGTAACAGAATATGTATCTTCTCGGCAAATTCTTCTGATGGCATAGAAAAATGCATAGAATCAATTCCAACCTGTTCTGAAACACTGATAATGACATCATTCATTCTGGGACCGTCTTTTGCCTCCAGGTTAGACAATGTCGCGATGCTCATAGTTGGCTTTCCTTCTTCATCCGACAGGAATCTGTCAATGAATTCTTTTTGAGTCAGCCTTAAAGCTCTTCTTAACAATCGTAAGTTTTCTCTTTTGTACATCGGATTTAATTCGCCCATATCTTTTTCCCCGTTTCTTTCTCGAAAGGCCGCAGGATATCTCTTCCTCCGGCCTTTCGAATCACCATTCATAAATAATTATTTTTTCGGATTACTCAGCAAGAAGCTTTTTAGCAAGACCTGTCATAACAACAGAAGCTTTTGCAAATTCACTATACTTTGTAAACTCTACCGGGCAGTGACTTCTTCCGTCTTTACTTGGAACGAAAATCATAACTGTCGGAAGTACCTGACCGATCTCAAGTGCATCATGTCCTGCTCCACTAGGAAGTCTCATATAAGAATATCCTCTTGCTTTGCAGTCTTCTTCCATGATGTCAAGCATACCTTCATCCAGCATAACTGGCTCGATCACAAGCTTTGTATCGATGTCATAGGATCCACCCATAGCCTTCACTTCACGGTCTAATGCTGCACGAATTCTGTTTGCGATATCATTAATATTGTCGTTGCTCTTAGAACGAATGTCAACTGTAAATTCACATTTTTCAGCTACAATGTTCATTCCACCAGGTATCGTGTTAATGTATCCGATTGTTGCAACTGTTCCGTCAGCTTTCTCTCTTGCCCAATCTGGGATTTTAGAAATAACCTTTGTTGCTGCATCAACAGCATCAAGACGCATGTCCATTGGAGTTGTTCCGGCATGGTCAGCTCTTCCGTTTACTGTTACCATATATCTCTGGATTCCAACGATACAATCTACAAGACCGATCTCAATATTCTTTGCATCCAGAACCGGTCCCTGCTCAATATGAAGCTCAAGGAATTTTCCGATAGAACCTTCCGGCCATTTTGCATCTTCAATCTTCTCTGGATCAAGTCCATATCCCTTCATGGCATCATAGATAGAAATTCCGTCTGTATCTTTGTAATGTTTGCAATACTCGACATCTCTGTGTCCAAGCATAGCTCCGGATCCAAAATATCCTGTTCCGAAACGCATACCCTCTTCATCGCAGAAACCAACGATTGCAAAGTTTCTCTTTGGTGTAAATCCTTCATCTTTTAACTGTCTTGCAGCTTCGATTGCACATACAACTCCGGCGATTCCATCAAAGTCTCCACCGTTTACTACTGAATCATAGTGAGATCCCATCATAACACATGGAAGATCTGGATTCTCTCCTTTTAAGATACCGATTATATTTCCGGCCTCATCCTCATGTACTTCAAGACCAGCCTCTGTCATAACCTCTCTCAGGTAATTTACGGCATCTCTAGCCTCTTTCGTAAATGGAAGTCTTGTACATCCATCTCCTGGTGTTGCTGTAAAACGTTTTAAACACTCTAAGTTTTCAGCAATTCTTCCTGTTACTTCTTCAATTGCTACTGTTCCCATAGTCTTTTTTTCCTTTCTGGTTACAATAATTACTTATGTTTTGGTGTTAAGATAAACACTTTCACCGGTGAATAGAACATAGCTGCCATCATGATTACAAATCCAACTGCACAGGCTGCGGTTGTCCCGGTATATAAACCGAAAAGCATAATAGCAAATGCAATCATAATTACGATAAATGCTAATGTCAGTCCACCTTCTTTAGTTTTAAAAAAGCTATTCTTCTCCATTGTCAGCACTCCTTTTTCCAGATTCAAGACTTTCTTATAAAGCTGTCATAACAAACAATACTGCTCCAATCAAAATCGTAGCCGGTATTGTAATCGCCATAAGCTTTTTCATAACTTCGCCTTCGCTTCCAAGGATACTTGCTGTTGTCGTACCAAGAATAATCTTGCTCGGGCTGATTGCAGCTCCGATGGCACCACCAGCTGACTGCGCTCCAAGGATTGCAGCGGTATTAGCCCCAAGAAGTTTTGCGGTTGTCATCTGGAAACTTCCAAATAAAATATTGGAACTCATGTTACTTCCTGTCATAAATGTTCCAAGAAGTCCTACAAATGGTGCAAAGATAATGTAAACTTTTCCCAGCACATTCGCGATTCCGTTTGCAAGCACGACTGTCTGTCCTGTACCATCCATAATCTTTGACATAATAACAAGTCCGATTACGGCAATACCAGACGGCATTGTCATAGATACAGATTTCACAAACACTCTCTTCGTACCACCCTCACCGATCCAGCCATGCTTTTTGTAATAAACAAGACCAATGATCGCTGATACAAACAAGAACATACTTGCATGAGTAAATGGAGCTAATGGTGAAAAGCAATCTACTGCTTTATTTACATAACCATAACCCGTAGATGTCTCTGGAAAAGCAAATCCAAATTTAAACTGTCCAAGCACTGTGTTCAGTGGTTTTACAAGTAATACCACCAGTGTGATAATAGATAACGCAAAATACGGTACAAATGCCTGAACAAGTGTCATATCCGGAATTTCTTCTTCTCCATCGGCTGCAGCAAAATCACGATTCATGATCGGGCTGTCCTCAATGCACCACTCGTCCTTATACATTTTTGTTCTTCCAAGAAGAAGAATGACTACCAATGAAATAACTGCAGGGATGAAACAAGCCAGTGTTGTGCTTACTTGTGTCAGCAGAAGTTCTCCGCCTCCCTGAATGACTGCCATAATTGCTACGGCTACAAATCCTTTTTTCAGTGCTTTTCCTTTACCGTAGAACCAGCATGTGGCAAAACCACCGATTGCTGTCCAGATAAATAAGAAAAATGCTGTCCACATAGCTGTTGTAAGATACTCACTGCTTCCTACAGCAAGTCCGGCTGACATAGCCAGAGAATCCCACGCAGCTCCAAGTGTACCGAATGTATTTCCCCACGCCTGACCGATAAGAGGGATAATAACTGCCCACAGCGGTTTCACACCAATACCGATCAAAAGAGGTGCTCCTACTGCAACAGGTACGCCGAATCCTGTGATTCCCTGAAGGAAACTCTCAAAAATCCAGCCCATTGCAAGTACAAGAAGCAATTCATTTGGCAAAAGTTTACGCATACCATTACGGATTACCAAAAATGCTTTTGCCTCATCTCCAACCTGATACATCAGAATTGCAGTCCATACAATGATCAATATGATCAGTGCATTCCACACACCTTTCGCACTTTCGGAAGCAAGAAGCGTAATGTCTGCTTTATAAAAAGCAACTCCAGTAACTACCGTTATCAGTAATCCTACCGGTGCCGCCTCGGTCGCTCCCCAGCCACACTTGATCATTAAGATCAGAAGTGCCGCAATTGGAAGGAACGCCATAATCCACATAAATAGATTTACTGGTATATTCATCTTGTTCCATCTCCTATTTTCTTCTCATTACTTACAGATGTGGGATAACTCCCACATCTGATATAACTATTATTGATGGATCACAGTTCCTGTCTTTCCGGCAATTCCTTCTGCCGCTTTGTCAAGAAGTGTAATCAATGTTCTTCTTCCTTCTCCTGACTCAGCAAAACGAATTGCTGCTTCAATCTTCGGAAGCATAGAACCTTTTGCAAACTGTTCCTCGGCGATATACTCTTTTGCCTGTTCTACAGTCAGATCTGAGAGCCATTCCTGATTCTCTTTGCCAAAGTTGATCGCAACTTTTTCTACGGCTGTCAAGATAACCAGATAGTCTGCTCCAAGCTGAGCTGCCAGAAGGCTGCTCGCATTATCTTTGTCAATAACTGCGTTGACTCCGACCAGTTTTCCGTTCTCACTGATTACCGGAATTCCACCGCCACCGCATGTAATCACGATGTGTCCTGCATTTACCAGTGTCTTGATCGTCTCAAGCTCACGGATTCTCTGTGGCATCGGAGAAGCTACAACTACACGGTAGCCTCTTCCTGCATCTTCCATACAACGCACGCCATTTGCTTCATTTTCTTCCGCCTCTTCCTTAGTAAGGAACCTTCCGATTGGTTTTGTCGGATTTTCGAATGCCGGATCATTCTTATCTACTTCTACTTGTGAAAGGATTGTAGATACTTTTCCTTCAATGTTACGGCTGTAAAGCTCGTACTTAATTGCATTCTGAAGATCGATTCCGATATATCCCTGACTCATTGCCACGCTTGTCGGAAGCGGAACCTGTTTATAATTCTCATGCATAACAACCAGATTGTCCATAGCATTCTGGATCATTCCGACCTGTGGACCATTTCCGTGTGTTACGATGATATCTAATCCCTGCTGTGCAAGGTCAACAATTACTTTTGCAGTCTTAGCCACTGCCTCTTTCTGCTCTTCTACATCTTTACCAAGCGCATTTCCGCCAAGAGCAATGACAACTTTTTTCTTTTCCATGGCTGCCTCCTATCTTCCGGACTTATGCCTCGAATCCAAGCTTCTTAGCGTATGCTACGATAGCTTTTTCGAAGCACTCGATTGGCGGGTGAACTGTACCTGCTCCAATCTGTCCTTTTCCTGCTACTTTGTTAGCAATACCTGTGTTGATTACTGGTGTGATACCTTTCTCAACTACAAGTCTTGCATCGATTCCAAGACAAATTCCCTGGAAATTCCATGTAGGAACTGTGAAGTTCGGGTTTCTGTCTGTAACGATTTCCATCATCTCGTTACTTGTACGAAGAGCATCCTCGTATCCGCCAGCACCTACGAATCTTGTTACAGCCGGTGCTGCGATCATTGCCATACCACCGACACCAAATGTCTCTGTAATAGCACTGTCTCCCATATCCGGGCAAGCATCATCTGCATCATATCCTGTAAAGTACAGTCCCTGTGGTGTATTAACCGGACCTGTGAACCACTCGTCACCCATACCAGCAATACGGATACCGAACTCATATCCGTTACGGCACATTGCTGTAACGATTGTTCCGTCTGTTCCTTTACGTGCATCATCCATAACAGCCTTACCTGTAGCCATCATGATGTTCAGGAAGAACTGATCTGTATCAGCAAGGAATTTGATAACATCATAGCGGTCTTTCTCGCTGATGTCTTTCATATCTGTAATAAGCGGAGCCATCTCTTTTAAGAATACAAGAGAAGCTGCAATATTTCTCTGGTGGAACTCGTCACCCATTGCGATTGCTTTTGCGATCAGTGGGTTAATTGCAAGTCCATTCTCCATAGAACGAAGAGCTTTTCCAAGTGTTGGACCAAGAACATCTCTCATCCAACGAAGTCTGTTAACAACTTCCTCATCATAAGCTCCGAAACGAAGAACTTTACCAATACCCTCGTTCATTGTACAGTAAGCTCTGTTAGCTCCTGTCTCGTTCTCAACTACAAATACTGCCATGTTAGGAGATGTGATTCCACCCATAGGTCCTACTGCATTGCAGTGGTGGCAAGGGATGAATTTGATTTCTCCATTCTCAAGCATCTTTCTTGCTTCTTCTTCTGTCTCTGCCCACTCCTCGAACATTACAGCACCTACGCAAGATCCCTGCATCGGGTCTGGCATATTCTTGTAATCTACCGGAGGACCTGCATGAAGAATTACTTTTCCATTATTTTCAGCAAACTCTGGAATTACTTCTTTTGCACGAACGTTGTCTTTTAATACTGGCTGGCTGGCTACAACCTTAGCAATCACTTCACGGTTCTTCTCTTCGATTCCTTCGTAATTTCTTAAGAAGTTCAGAGTCTTAATAAGTTTTACATTTCCGCCTGCCGGTGGAGCCCAGTCATACTGTACAACTTCGCATCCAAACTCTTCTACAACTTCTGCGAAGCTCTTCAGTCCGATGTTGATGATACGTGGTTTCTCAGAAAGAAGCTCTTTTAATGTCTCAGCTGGTGTATGTTTCTCACATGCAACAACCTCTTTTGCGCGAATCTCTTTCTCTGGCTCCTGGAAATCTCTTCCGATAGCGTGGATAGCTGTCTGACATGCAAGCTTGTTGTTCTCACATACGATAACTCCAGCCTCTTTTAATTTGTTAACTGCCTCATCATATCCCTGATAATCTCTTCTTGTTCCACATACTGTAGCGATGAAGAATACTTTTCTTCCTGCTGCATCTGCTTTTGCCTGAAGTTCTTTGATTGTCGGGATCAATGATCCTGCCATATCTGCGTGTGAACCATATCCAAGCATGATGTCAAGAAGGACAACTCCTGTAGACGGATCATCTACTGCTTCCTGCATACACTCAATACGTTTTGCAGGATCGATCATCGGATGTGGTTTACCCTGTGTATAAGCATCATCTCCAAGGTCAACTACTACGTTGCCATCTAACTGGAGCATATATCCTTCAACGTCCTCTGGTGGAACTTTGCAGTTCATTGCATCTTTGATCAGCATAGCTGCCTCATTTGCAAGTGTACCACCTGAGTAGTAAGCTTTGATCGTCTTTCCGTCTTCTGCTTTGTAGAATTCAGACTCATCTACATCAACAGTAGCTTCCGGAACCTTTGTTCCTCTTACAAGACCTACAGCAAGACGAGCTGCCTCATCCAGTGTGTATGCATGATAGAAGTTCTCCTCATGATACTCTGGCTTCTCTCCAACGAACAGAGTAACAACTGGTTTGCTGAAGTTAGAAAGTCTTGCAGAGATTTTATCTCTTACTTCTTTTGCAGGCGGTTTGGAAACGATTACAAGTACTTTCACTGTATCGTCGTCTTCCATTGCATCGATCATATCCATCATTGTGATTCCACCGACCTCAGCCTTCAGGTCACGTCCACCGATACCGATAGCATTTGTAACGCCCTCACCAAGTCTGTCGATAATTGTTGTAAGCTCCTGGATACCTGTTCCTGAAGCTCCGATGATTCCGATAGAACCTTTCGCTACATTATTTGTAAATGCGATCGGAACTCCCTGAATGATTCCTGTACCACAGTCAGGGCCCATAACTGCAAGTCCTTTTGAATGAGCTTTCTCTTTCAGAGCTTTCTCATCCTCAATTGTTACATTGTCACTGAACATGAATACGTTAAGTCCCTCATCCAGTGCACGGTCAGCCTCTAATGCTGCATAAGCTCCCGGAATAGAGATAACTGCCAGGTTTGCATTGGACATTTTCTTCAGTGCCCCGTCCCATGATTTTACACTTTCAGAACCTTTCTTTCCTTCTGCTGCTGTAGACTGTTTCTTTAAGAACTCCTCAACTTTGTCCATTACAGCATCAAGTACTGCTTCATCATTAACATCAGCTACAACTACCATATCATTTGCTGTAGCGTCAATTAACTCATCTGTTGTAAGTCCACTCTCCTTAAAAATATCTTTGTTCGCCGGTGTAGCCATCATAACCTGAATCTTGTTGACTCCATCCAGTGAAGAAAGCTCATTTGTCAGAAGCATCAGAACTACTGAATCCTGGTAACTGCCTTTTTTTACGACTGTCTTTAACATGTCATTTCTCCCTTCTTATCTAGTTCATTGTTTTTATAGTTTGATATCATCTATTTTTGAGATGGAACCTGGGAAGCAGAGGAATGCTCCACTTCCTGGTCCATTGGAAATTGCACGAAACAAATGAATTAGTCAGCGAATCTGTTTTTGTGATCGTATCTGTCAAAGTGAATTGCGTCACTCTTGAGATAATCAACAAGCTCATCTACGACTTCGATTCCACCTTCAGCATAAGCTTTGTCTCTTCTCATAAGAGCTCTCTGTCCTGGGTAGTATACTTTGTCAAATCCCGGAGCTGGTCTCATAGCATTTAACTCATCGCATGTCTGAGACATATTCTTCTTGAACTGCTCAGCACCGCAGAATCTCTCTGGATCGATAACGATAATTGTCTGTCCAAGCTCACGTCCTTTAGAGCAGTCATGATACATGGAGCTTACATGTTTACCAAACGGTACTCCAAGAAGTACTCCTGAGAAGATGTCTACCATCATCATAAGTCCATATCCCTTAGCACCGGCAATCGGTACAAGAGCATTTACTTTATGTGGATCTGTTACAGGAGCTCCGTCCTCATCTACAGCCCAGTCTGCAGGAATCTCAGCACCCTGTGATCTCTTGTCCAGGATTTTTCCCCAAGCCTGAACTGTTGTAGCCATATCAAATACAACATTACGATCGTCTGCTGTCGGGCAAGCAAATGAAATCGGGTTTGTTCCATAATAAGGCTCTGTTCCGCCGTATGGTACTGCCATCGGATCTGACTGGCAGAATGTAATAGCTGCAAGTCCTTCTTTTGCACACATCTCTGTATAATATCCGATTGCTCCTGTATGAGATACATTCGCCATACCTACAATAGCAACTCCGTTCTCTTTTGCCATCTCAATAGCTTTCTCAGTAGCTTTTGTTGCTACCCAGTAACCGATACCATTGTCTCCATCCATGATTCCTGAGCAAGGACCCGTCTGATTCCATGTGATGTTTGGCTCATGTGTGATTCCGCCTTTGAAGATTCTCTCACAGTAATACTCAACACGAACAGCACCATGTGAAGCAAATCCTCTCTCATGTGCCCATGTCAGAATTTCTGCTGTCTGATCAGCGTGATCCTCACGAAGTCCCGCCTGGATCAACTTGTTTTTCATTAAGCCCTTAAGCTCTTCTCTTGAAAGTCTCATTCTTTCATACCATCCTTTTCTTTATTTTCTCTCTTTATATACCATATAGTTACCTATATAATTATCTACGTGTTTTCTTTACATGCAGTATTTTTCTAATTTATGCATCTTCCAATTCACACTTTTTCAATTCATCTTTTCTATTTTGTCACATTATTGACAAACTCTTATATAGCATATACGCCGGTACATACAGTTTCTTTATTGCTCCCAGCAATGCCGCTCGCTTTTTTTACTGTATATACCGGCATATGATGTCAATCGTATATAATTTATATTCGATTTTATTATGTGCTAAATATCATTTTCAGTGTAAGAACATCCTTCAGGCTATGTACTATATATTACAGAGCAACGTCTCTGTTGCAGTCTTTAGAGTAGATGTAAACTAGCTCTTCCTCACGTCCCTCATCACCTATAGCGTAGCAAGCTTGTGGAATATAAGCGTCCATGAAGCAGTAATCACCTTTCTGAAGCGGTACCCAGTCATCTCCAAGTCTGTACATAGATTTTCCAGACAGGAAATACATACCATGCTGCTGAACATGTGTCTCGATATATCCATGAGAAGCTCCGATGTGGAATTTCAGGATATGCATGTTCATGTCAAATCCGATGTCATGAGCTGATGGAAGGAAATCCTGTACATAGCAGTTCTCCATTCCTTCATAGGACATCCACTCAAGATCATTAGCATTTCCAACTACTGTGTGAGCACTGTGCCCTGCAACTGGCTCATAACGGCGTCTGTATACATATAATGTAGCCTCGCCTTTAGCTTCAAAAGTAATGTTGTTACTTGCTGGTGAGTAAATGTATCCACCTTTTGTAAGTTCTGCGGACTGATCATCATTCTTTACTGAAAGTTCACCATCAACTACATATAAGAAGGACTCGATTCCCTCTCCACCGATTCCTGTATTCTTTCCACCTTCGTGAACATGTACAAGATAGTCAGCAAATGTTGCACCCATAGCCGGTGAGCCAAGAATTGTAACATCACAGTTCTCATATCCCGGAACTACATTCTTTACAAGTCCATCTGGATCAAGAACGATGTAATCTCCTTTTTTAATAATGGAACGTGTGTCCAAAAGTGCATCACGATATCCTAATTGATTGTTTAAGTAACTCATTACCAAATAC